>Ga0209373_10000389_pt1 | contig 75167 bp, 65 predicted proteins | sample Higcelweek5metaG_FD_187173 | JGI IMG/M metagenome (GOLD analysis project Ga0209373, IMG submission 187173) | Freshwater pond sediment microbial communities from the University of Edinburgh, under environmental carbon perturbations - High... | ecosystem: Environmental > Aquatic > Freshwater >...
GCGGGTCAGCCTGCTGGTGGTCCGATTGCCGCTGGTTCGATTGCGGCTGGTCAGATCGCCGGTGGCACGATTGCGGCGGGTCAACCCGCTGGTGGTCCGATTGCCGCCGGTTCGATTGCGGCTGGTCAGATCGCTGGCGGCATGATTGCGGCGGGTCAGCCTGCTGGTGGTCCGATTGCCGCTGGTTCGATTGCGGCTGGTCAGATCGCCGGTGGCACGATTGCGGCAGGCCAGATCGCTGGTGGTCCGATTGCCGCCGGTTCGATTGCGGCGGGTCAGATCGCTGGTGGCATGATCGCGGCGGGTCAGATCGCTGGCGGCACGATTGCGGCAGGCCAGATCGCCGCCGGTTCAATCGCTGGCGGCGCGATTGCCGCTGGTTCGATTGCGGCGGGTCAGATCGCGAGCGGCGCGATTGCGGCTGGCGCGATCGCTTCCGGGGCCATTGCGGCTGGAGCCATCGCGGGCGGAAGCATCGCGGCGGCGACTCCGGCGCCGAATGCGGGCGCTGCGCCGGTTGGCGAAGTCGATCCTACGAAGGTCGACTGACGGTGTTGCGGCGCTCCGCCGGGTTGGCTCCAGGGAACTGGCGGCTCAATCCGGCGGGGCGCCGCGCCCTCGCTCACATCCGTCCGAACGCTCTGGCGTTGTTTGAGGTTTTCCAGACCGCCTGATAAGACAGGGTGTCGCGGATATGGCCTGTCTCACATCCTGTTCCGTTCGTCGCGTCCGCCAACGCCATCAATCTTGCCGGGGCGTCGCGTCCCCATCCCCGACCGACCGGAGTCGTTGATCCTGCCTTACCCGATGACCGACAGCCCAACGTCGCCGCTAGCCGAGCCGGGGATCCGGTTGGGCGATGCCGTTCACCGCGCCGCCAAGCGCTTCTTTCTGGGCACCCACCGCACGGCGACGCCGGAAGAGACGCTTGCGCGCATCGCGCCCCATTTGGGCCGCTGTGGCATCACCCGTCTGGCCGACGTGACCGGCCTGGACCGGCTGGGGATTCACACCGTGTTGGGCCACCGTCCCAACAGCCCGACGCTGTCCGGCAGCGCGGGAAAGGGCTTCAGCTTGGCCGCCGCCACGGTGTCCGCCGCGATGGAGGCCATTGAGTTCCACCATGCGGAAACCATCCGCCTGCCTTATGTCGAGGCGAGTTGGAACGATCTGCCCGCCGACGCGCGAATCCCGGTGGAGCGTTTGCCCGGCACCAAGAATGGTTCTTTCCGCGCCGACCGTCCGGAATTCTGGGCGTGGGGCTGGGATCTCATGAACAACCGGATGGTGGCGGCGCCGTGGGCGTCGGTGGCGCTGCTCGGCAATCCGGTGGCGCGGCCGGGGCTGCGCAGTTTCTACGCCATGGGAACCAACGGTCTGGCCAGCGGCAACCATGTTTTGGAGGCCATCGCCTCGGCTCTCTATGAAGTGATCGAGCGCGACTCCGCCGCCTGTTGGCGTTACGCCGCCCAGGCGTTGGGTTGGCCGACGCCGCGCGTGGATTTGAGCACGGTGGACAGCCCGGTGGTGCAGGATCTGCTGCGCCGCTTTGACGAGGTTGGCATTTGCCCGTTGCTGTTCGACCTGACCGCCGACATGGGCGTTCCCACCTACCTCTCCATCGTGTATGACCGCGATGTGCGCAAAAGTGGCATGCATCGGGGCTATGGCACGCATCTGGAGCCAGCGGTGGCGATGTCGCGGGCGCTGACCGAATCGGTGCAGTCGCGTCTGGTGCTGATCGCCGGATCGCGCGACGACTTCTTTCGCCGCGACCTGCAACGCAACCAAAACGCCGACGGCGCGGCGGAGGTGGCGGCGATGGAAAGCCAACCGGCGACGGCGGACGCCCGGCGCTTCACCAACCAATCGACCCCAACCTTCGAGGGCGACATCACCCGGCTGCTGGCGGCGTTGCGACGGGGCGGGGTGGAGCAGGTTCTGGTGTTTGATCTGACGCAGGAGGAGATGGGCATCCCCGTGGTCCGCGTTGTGGTCCCCGGCCTGGAAGGCTATGGTTTCGACTTCTACACGCCGGGCGCCCGTCCGGTGGCGTTCGCCAACGCGCTCGCCACCCACGCCGCGACCCAGGCGGGAGCCGCGTCATGAAGATTTGCGTCTTTCTTGGGCCGACCATGCCGGTTGAGGACGCGCGGGCGATTCTGCCGGACGCGGTCTATCTGCCGCCTGCCTCGCAGGCCGATCTGCTCAGCGCCATGACGATTCACAGGCCCGACGCGATCGCGCTGATCGACGGGGTGTTCGGGCAGTCCCTGTCGGTGTGGCACAAGGAAATCCTCTTCGCGCTGCACAGCGGCGTCGCGGTGTATGGCGCGTCGAGCATGGGCGCGCTGCGGGCGGCGGAATGCTTGCCCTTTGGCATGATCGGCTTCGGCGTCGTGGCGCGCGACTATGTCGAGGGCCGCTTGACGGGCGATGACGAGGTCGCGCTGGCCCACGCTGGGGCGGAAGACGGTTATTTTCCGCTGTCGGAGCCGCTGGTCAATCTGCGCGCCAGTCTGGCGGCGGCGAAGGCCACCGGGGTGATCGACGCGGCGCTGCACGAGCGGTTGCTGGTGGCGGCCAAGGCGCGCTTTTTCCCGGAGCGCACCCGTGACCGCATTTGGGCCGACGCCGGTCTGACGGTTGAAGAGGCGGCGCGGCTGGACGACTTCCTTGCCAGCGGATCGGTGGACCAGAAGCGGCTGGACGCCGAGGGGCTGCTCGCCCATCTGCGCGGGTTGGAGCAGGCGCCGCGTCCTGCGCCCTTCAGCTTCAACGCGTCCCATTATTTCGAGGTGCTGTACGAGCGGGATCGGCGCGTCGCCCATGGCGGTCACAGCGCCCCCTTGTCGGAAATCGCCAGCCACGCGGCGTTGCACCGCCCCGACTTCGCCGAGATCAACGCGGCGGCTCTGGGGCGGCTGTTGATCGCGCAACTGGCCGATGTCGTCGGCGTCGCCGCCGGACCGGCGGAGATCACGGAAGAGGTGCAGCGTTTCTGCGCCTCGCGCGGAATTGTCGACCCGGCCGGGCTGGCCGACTGGTGCCGCCGCAACGATCTGAGCGACCCGGAATTCTCGGCGCTGATTGCGGAGTTGGCGGTTGAGCGGGCGATGCGGCGCTGGTTGGTGTCCCGCCGCTACCTCGCCCGCACGACCAAACCCGTGCTGAACGAGTTGCGCCTGCGTGGTTTGTATGAACAGACCGCCAGCGAGGCGGCCCTGATCGACCGGGTGACGCAGTTGCATTTCGGCGACGCCAGCCGCCAGCCGCCGGGCGCGCTGGAGGATCTGCTGGCCGATCATCTGGCCAACACCGAATGCCGGATCGACGCCCCGGCGGAGGTTTGGGCGCAGGAGTATGGCTTCAAGGATGGCCATGATCTGCGCATTGATTTGATGCGCGCCAAGCAGGTCCGTGATCTGTTCCGCCAATTGGCCAAGGAGGCCGAAGCGGCGTTGAGCTAAGCAGGTTTTTCGAACTCTGCCCACACATGGGCAGGCTCGGAAAACCTTCAAAACATTGAGTCCGCAGGTTTCGCCAGGCCGGGCCATGTGTGGCCCGATCTGGCGAAACCTGCTTAGGAGGAGGTCGAGGCATGAGTGACGTGACGATCCGCATTCCGACGCCGTTGCGCGGTTTTGTCGGCGGGCGCGACCAGGTGGCGGTGCCGGGCGCGACCGTGCGCGAGGCCCTGTCGGCGCTGACCGCTGGGCAAGCGACGTTCCAGGACCGGCTGTTCACGGCGGAGGGCGATTTGCGCCGCTTCGTCAATGTCTATCTCGGGCGGGAGGATGTGCGCCGTTTGGGCGGGCTGGACGCGCCGTTGCCTGCGGGAGCCACCTTGACGGTGATGGTCGCTCTGGCGGGCGGTTGATCGGGTGACGGCGACGCGGCCCAGTGGCGCGTGAGGAGGGTTGCATGAGCTTGAAGGATCGGCGGCTTGCGGAGCTGCGCGCCCGTGTTCCAGAGGTTGGCCCGGCCGAGGCTTTGGCCTTGCAACAGGCGGGCGCCCTGCTGATCGACGTCCGCGAGGATGAGGAGACGGCGACGGGCAGTCCGGTGGCGGCGGTGCGCCTGCCGCGCGGCTTCCTGGAATTGCGGATCGAAGAGAAGGCGCCCGACGCCAGCCGGACCTTGGTGCTGATGTGCGCCGGTGGCGCGCGGTCGCTGTTCGCGGCGGAGGATTTGACGCGGTTGGGCTACGGCGATGTCCGGTCGCTCGCCGGGGGCTTTTCCGCCTGGAAGGCGGCGGGCCTGCCGGTGGAGACGCCGCCGCAACTCGACGTGGCCCAGCGCGAGCGTTACCGCCGCCATTTGACCATGCCGGAGGTCGGTGAGGCCGGACAGCACCGTCTGTTGCGCAGCCGCGTCGCCCTGATTGGCGCTGGCGGGCTGGGGTCGCCCATCGCCTTGTATTTGGCGGCGGCCGGGGTCGGTCGTCTGACCCTGATTGACGATGACAAGGTGGAGCGCAGCAATCTGCAACGGCAGATCCTGCACGCCGAAAGCCGTCTGGGCCAACGCAAGGTGGACAGCGGGCGGGCGGCTCTGCTCGACCTCAACCCGACCATCGAGGTGGTGGCGCACGACACCCGGCTGGAGGCTGGCAACGTCCTCGATTTGCTGGGCGGTCACGACGTGGTGGTGGATGGGTCGGACAATCTGCCGACGCGCTATCTGGTCAACGACGCTTGCGTGACGTTGGGCGTTCCCAATGTCTATGGGGCGATTTTCCGCTTTGAGGGGCAGGTGTCGGTGTTCGGCGGCGCGACGCCGGGCGCGCGCCCTTGCTACCGCTGCCTGTTTCCCGAACCGCCCCCGGCGGAATACGCGCCATCCTGCGCGGAAGCGGGCGTGTTGGGGGTGTTGCCGGGCGTGATCGGCACGATCATGGCGGCGGAAACGATCAAGCTGTTGCTGGGGCTGGGCGAACCGCTGGCCGGGCGTCTGCTGCTCTATGACGGTCTGCGCGGCGAATTCAACGAGATCGCCGTTCCGGTCGATCCCGAATGCCCGTCTTGCGGGCCGGGCGCGTCGGTCGCTTTGACCGATCTGGCGGCGGTCTGCGGGGTGTGACGATGGGCGCCCTTTTCCGGCAGGGAAAGGGCGCTCTCCGGTTACGCGGCTTGCTTGTCAGCGATGATCGAGTTCACCAGCTTTTTCAATTCGGTGAAATCCACCGGCTTCGTCACCAGATTGGTGGCGCCGTTGTCGAGCGCGCGGCGGCGGTTTTCGATGTCGCCATAGGCCGTCACCATGATGACCGGAACCTCTGGCGTCTGCGCGCGCAGCCGTTGGAGCAAATCCAGCCCGCTCATGCCGGGCATGTTGATGTCGCTGAGCACCAGGAAGGTTTCCGGGGTCAGACCGACGTCCAAGGCTTCCAAGGCCTGTTCGGCGGATGCGGCGAAATGAAAGGCCACCTGTCCGCTGCGCAATTCCGCACGGAAACGTTGCCGAAACAAATCTTCGATGTCGGGTTCATCGTCAACGACAAGAATACCCAGGGTCATGGCTTGCGGCGCTCCCCTAGCGACACCGCCGGAATGGCGCGTGGCAGCGTGATCGTGAACTCTGCGTGGTCGTTCTCAACGCTGGCAACGTCAAACCGACCTCTATGTTGATGTACCACGATGTCATAGCTGAGCGAAAGTCCTAAGCCTGTTCCTTCGCCTGTTGGCTTGGTTGTGAAGAATGGCGTGAAGAGTTTCGCAATTACCGCCTGTGACATTCCGATGCCATTATCACGAACGCGAATTTCTATTTTATCGCCGCAATCAGACGTCGCTATGGTGAGCGTAGGGTGATAGTTGGGGTCTGCTTCGGCTTGCTGACGTTTGCGCACCGCATAGAAAGAGTTGGTGAACAGATTGACCAGAACGCGGGAAATGTCCGGGGGAACGATTTTCACCTCGCCGACGTTTGGATCGTAATGCCGGATAAAACTGGTGTTGAACTCGCGATCCTGGGCGCGCACCGCGTGATAGGACAGGGCCAGAGCCTCTTCGACCAGTGGATTCACGTCGGTGCGCTGCCATTCGCCGCCGCCGCCGCGTGAATGGGCCAGCATGCTTTTGACGATGTTGTCGGCGCGACGGCCATGGTCGGCGATCTTGCGCAAATTGCTGTGCAGACTCGACACCAGATCGTTCGCCTCATCCTGGGCGTCCTGGTCGAGCCGATTGTCCAAGGGGCCGAGCAAACTCAACAGTTCATCCAGCAACTCGCTGGTCAGTTCGGCGAAATTGTTCACGAAATTCAGGGGGTTTTTCAGCTCATGGGCGATCCCGGCGGTGAGCTGACCCAGGGAGGCCATTTTTTCCTGAACGATCAGTTGCTGCTGCGTGTCGCGCAGCTCTTCCAGAATGGATTCGGCGCGCTCCTTGGCTTCGCGCAACTCGTCTTCGATTCGTTTGCGTTCGGTGATGTCGACATGGGTGACGACGATGCCGCCGTCGGCGCGCGGCGCGGTGCGGATGTCCAAAACGCGTCCGCTGGGAACCCGGCGCTCTGAATTGATGACGCCCTTGACCTGGAACAACTTGCGGATTTCCGAGATTTTGTCGTCTTCGGTGCAATCGCCGTAATCGCCGCGCTGGTGGTTGTAGCGCAGCATGACGTCCATCGGCGTGCCGGGTGGGAACAGGCCGGGGGGATAGTCCCACAGACGCAGCAACTCGCTGTTCAACCCTTCCATCCGGCCTTCACGGTCGAGCATCAGGACGCCGTTCGGCATCGCGTCGATGGCGGCCTGGAGCCGTTGCCATTGATGCGGCAATTCGGTGAAGCCGGTATGAGGGCGCACTTGGGCCAGCATCTCCATCACCGCGGGCTTTCCGCCCCAATCGATCGGCTCCAGCACCTGATCGAACCACTGGACGCTGTTGTCGGCGCGCAGCCGCTTGGTGCGTCGAACGTCGGCGCGCGTCAGGCCGGACAGGCAGCGCTCATAGGCCTGACGCTCAGAGAAGAGGGCGTCCTCGGGCACAAGCCGCATCACGCTGGGCAGAACCAGCACATCGTCGGGGGCAAGATAGCCCAGCAGATGGGCTAGCCCCTCGTTGCAATGGAGGATGTCCTCGCCGCGATGGACCAGCAGGCCGGGCATGATCGACATGACCTGATCGCGGTAGAGTCGGGCGCTGTCGAGCGTGCCTTCCACCGTGACAGGTGGATCGATGGTGCCGTCCAGCAGGTGCTCGCCGCTGTGGTCAGGAGCGTTCATGGCCGTGCTGTGTCCCGATGCCGTTTGTGTTCGGTCATTGTTGTGCAGGGACGGCGGCGATGCAATCAGGACGGCGAGGCGCGTTCGAGCAAGCGGGTGAAAAGCCTGTGCGATCCGCAAGCAGGTTTTCCGAACTCTGCCCACACATGGGCAGGCTCGGAAAACCTGCAAAACAGAGAGTCCGCAGGTTTCTCCAGGCCGGGCCATGTGTGGCCCGATCTGGAGAAACCTGCTTAGGCTTTGATGAATCGGCTCTAAGGCGCGTCGAGCGGCAGACGGAGGATGACGGACGTCCCACAGTCAGACGCGCTGTCGATGTTGATTTCCCCCGCCAGCTTGCCCGTCACCAGATTGAACACGGCGTACAAGCCCAACCCCATGCTGCCCGCGCCGCGTCGGGTCGTGGCGAAGGGTTGGAACAGGCGCGGCAGGATTTCCGTTGGGATGCCGCGCCCATTGTCGGACACCCGCAACTCCACCCGCTCATCGCTCAACAGGCGGGCGGTCACGGTCACTTGACCGCCTGGATGATCGTCGGGGTTGGCGTCGAAGGCGTGGGCGAAGGCGTTGGTCAATAGGGCGATCAACACCTCGGTCAGCGCGCCGGGATAGGTGTCCAGAACCAGACCGTCCGGGCATTCCAGCCGGAGATCATGACCGATGGCGGCGGGTTGAACGCGCACCGCCAGGATGATGTCGGACAGATATTCGCGCAGGTCGAAGCGGCTGCGCGGCGACGACGCCTTGCCCTCCGTCACCAGCTTCAGGCTTTGCACCAGGGCCGCCGCGCGTTCGATGTTGGACACCAGCAGGCCGGACACCTCGCTGGCGGTGCCGACATACTCCTGAAAGTCGCTTTTGCGGAGCAGCCCGCCGTTGAAGGTCAGGATGATCGCGTCGGAAACATTTTGCAGATGGGTGGCGGCGGTCAGCGCGATGCCGACCGGCGTGTTGATCTCGTGCGCCACGGCGGCGATCAATTCACCGATCACGGCCATCTTTTCCGCGCGGATCAGATCGCTTTGCATGCGTTCCAGATCGCTCAAGGCCTTTTCCGCCGCTTCCTTGGCGCTGCGCAGCGCCTCGGCCTGGACCTTGCGTTCGGTGATGTCGTAGAGCCAGACGATGTAGACGGCGCGCCCTTCATAGACGGTGTGGTCGAAGGACATAATCATCCAGACCGTGCGGCCGTCGTCGCGGACGAAATGAATTTCGTCGTTGCGGATCGCCTCGCCGTCGCGGGTCCGATTGGCCGGGCGGTCGCGGTCCTCGACATGGCGGAACAGAGCGTCGGCCCCGCGCTGGCGCATGGAGTCGGGCGTGGCGCCGAACAGTTCGACGCAGCGCTGGTTGCTGTAGAGAAGCTCCCCGGCTTCGGTCAGGATCGACACGCCGATTGGGCTGGTGTCGAGCACGCGGCGCAATCGGGCGGCTTGCGCGCGCGACGCGGCTTCCGCCGTGCGGGTTTCCTGCAAGGCGTCGCGCAGTTTGCGCACCGTCTTGCAGGCGTCCAGCGTCTTGTGGATGGTGGCTTCGAGGTCGGCGAAATCAATGGGCTTGATGATGAAGTCGAAGGCGCCGCGATTCATCGCGGCCCGAACATTGCCCAAATCGCCATAGGCCGAGACCATCACGGCGCGGATGTCGGCGTTCACCTGCGGCAAATGGTCCAGCAGGGTCAGGCCATCCATGCCGGGCATGTTGATGTCGCTCAACACCATGTCGATGTCGGGTTCGGCGCGCAACGTCGCCAACGCCTCCTGCCCGTTGTGGGCGAAGAGGAACTCCAACTCTCCCGCACGCACGGCGCGGCGAAAGCGCTGCATAATCAGCGCCTCCACATCCCGCTCGTCATCGACCACCAGAATCTTGCCCATCCCGCTTCCCTAACGCCAACCCGCTGAATCAGCGAATCGTTTTTGCGGGACCGTTCCCCGAACGCGGCCAGCCGACAGAGCGCGAACACCCCGTGCCGTTCGCCGCCCGAAGCCGGAACCGTCGGTCACACCATAAGCGCGGATTGCGCCAACGGGAAGAGGTGAGCCGCTTTGCCCTGTGGGGGTTGTGGGCGCCAATCGTCGGTCAAGGCCGGAAAACCGCAAGACTTATCCCTTCCACCAGCATCGCGCGGCATGACGTGCGCGTTATAGTAACACGCGTTTCTGGCCTGTGGAGTGGGGTGTTTGCCCATTGACACGTCTTGATTGCTTAAGTGCGGCGGTCTTGCGCGTTCCCCAGCGGCAGGGTGAACCAAAAGGAGGCGCCCGCGCCGGGGGCGCTGACCACGCCGATTCGCCCGCCCAGATGCTCGACGATGCGTTTGCAGATGGCCAGCCCCAACCCGGTTCCGGCGGGCTTGTCGGTCATCGGGTCGCCCACTTGGCGGAATCGGTCGAAGACGACCTCATGATGTTCGGGGGCGAGGCCGGGGCCGGTGTCGGTCACGGCCACGCGCAGGGAATTGTCCCGCTTTTCGGCGGACAGCGTCACCCGCCCGCCGGGGGGCGTGAATTTCGCCGCGTTGGACAGCAGATTGACGACGACCTGAACCAACCGATCCTGATCGGCCAAAACCGGCGGCAGATCGGGGGGAATCGCCGTGTCCAGCGTCACCCCGCGTTCCTGGAACAGCCCGGCGGTCGCCGCCGCCGCCTGTTCCAGCGCCGCCGCCGGATCCAGCGGGGCGATGGTCCAATCCATTTCCCCGGCCTCGATCTTCGCCATGTCGAGCACTTGGTTGATGAGACGGGTCAGCCGTTCGCTTTCGGCGATGACGATGGCCAGAAACTCGCGGCGCTGGTCGGCCTCGATGCCGGGATCGTCGTGCAGGATCTCGCTGAGGGCGCGAATCGAGGTCAGCGGCGTGCGCAGCTCGTGCGTCACGGTGGACAGGAACTCGTCCTTCAGCCGGTCCAGCGCGGTCAGCCGTTCGTTGGCGGCGCGCAGCGCGTCGGTGGCGCGCTCCAACTCGGCGGTTTTGAGTTCCAACGCCCGGCTGTGGGCGATGACGTGGCTGGTTTCGTCGAGCATCCGCAGCAATTCCGCCGTGCCGACCGCCCCGCCCGGCGCGATTGAGGCCAAGGCGACGCGGGCGGACGCGCCGCCGATGGCCCCGGCCAGCAGCCGTTCGGCCAACCGCAGCCGCTTCGGCCCGGCCAGCGACTCCGGGTCATCCCCGGCGAAGGCCCGTTCGGCGCGTTGCGGCCCGAGAAACCGGGCGACGACGCGGGACAGGTCGCCGACGCGCACCGCGCCGCGCCAATCAGCGATCGGTTCCGCCGAATCGGCGCTCTCGAACACATCGACGAAGGCGGCGGCCTGGGCCAGCTCCGCCGAATCGGGGCGGTCGAACAGCGACAGCCCGACATATAGGCCGATGTTGGCCAGCGCGCTCCAGAACAGGGCGTGCGTCAGCGGATCGAACCCCTCCAGCCCGAACAGGGCGTAGGGCCGCAGGGCGGCGACGCCCCACGGGCCAAGCTCGATGAAGGAGGCGGGCAGCCAGCCCGACCGGGCGAAGCTGGGTAGCAGCAGCGTGTAGGCCCACACCAGCGTCCCGGCGGCGACCCCGGCCAGCGCGCCGCGCCGGGTGGCTCCCTTCCAATACAGCCCGCCGATGAGCGCCGGGGCGAATTGCGCCACCGCCGCGAAGGAAATCAACCCGATGGAGACCAGGGCGTATGCCGACCCCGCCACCCGGAAATAGACGTAGCCGAGCAGCAGAATGATGGCGATGGCCGCCCGGCGGATGGTCAGCAGCAGCGGCGACAGGTCGGTCGAGCGTTCCAGCGCCGGATGGCGCAGCCGCAGCAGCGCGGGCATCACCAGATCGTTGCACACCATGGTGGACAGGGCGACCGACTCGACGACGATCATTCCGGCGGCGGCGGACAGCCCGCCGAGGAAGGCCAGCAGCGCCAACCCCTCCGCCCCGCCCGCCATCGGCAGGGCCAGCACGAACAGGTCCGGGTCGGTGGTTCCGCCAAAGCGCAGCAGCCCGGCGACCGCCACCGGCAGCACGAACAGGTTGATGAGCAGCATGTAGAGCGGGAACAGCCACAGGGCGCGGTTCAGGTGCCGCTCATCGACATTCTCGATCACCATGACCTGGAATTGCCGGGGCAGGCACAGCGCCGCCGCCGCCGCCAACACCAGGCTGGTGGTCCAGGCCCCGCCGCCCAGCGCCAGATCGGCGGAAAACAGGCGCTGGACGTCGGGACGGGCGGCGGCGGCGCGGAACAGATCCTCCAGCCCGTCATGCAGCCCCCAGACGACGAAGCCGCCGACGGCGAGAAAGGCCGCCAGCTTGACCAGCGATTCAAAGGCGACGGCGGCGACCATGCCGGGGTGATGCTCGGCGGCGTCGATCTGGCGGGCGCCGAAGACGATGGCGAACAGCGCCATGGTCGCGGCGATCAGGAACCCATTGTCGAGAAAGGGCAGACGCTCCGCCGCGCCGGTCCCCGTCAGCGCGTCGAAGCTGACCGCCACCGCCTTCAACTGCAAGGCGATGTAGGGGGTGACGCCGACCACGGCGGTCAGCGCGACCAGCCCGCCCAGCAGGGGGCTGCGGCCATAGCGGCTTCCCAGGAAATCGGCGATGGAGGTGATGCGCTGGTTCTTGGCGATCCGCAGGATTTTCCGCAGCGGCAGCGGGGCCAGCAGCATCAGCAGGGTGGGGCCGAGATAGATCGGCAAAAAGCCGATGCCCAGCGACGCGGCCCGCCCGACCGATCCGTAAAAGGTCCAGGTCGTGCAATAAACCCCCAGCGACAGCGCGTAGATGGTGGGCGAGGCGATGACGCTGCGCCCCGCCGCCGCCCGCCGATCCGCCCAATGGGCGATGGCGAACAGCGCCGACAAATAGGCCAGAGAGACGAACAGGACGCTGGTCCAGGCCATCGCTCAGCCTCCCAAGCGCGAAGAACTCATCATCGCCGCTCCGCCGCCAGCGCCGCCAAACCGATCACCGCCGCCCAGGCGGCCAGGATGTAGGCGTAGAGCGGCGGCAGGCCCAACAGCGCGCCGTCGATGCCGAACAGGCGGAGCAGCGGCGGGTTGAACAGAACCAGGGCGAGCAGGAACAGCCCGACCATGCGGTCGCGGCGCGGCGGCTTGGCGGCCTCCGGCCCGGCGGTCAAAAGGCCCGCTCCCGCGCCGCCAGCTCGACCAGGATGTTCGCGCCACGAATGGCGTCGTCCAGCGTGGTCACGCCCTGTTCGCGCAGCATCTCGACCATGCGCAGGAACACAGCCGCCGTCACCAGACTGTCGCCCAGCGCGGTGTGGCGGTCCACCACGGCGATGCCCAACCGTTCGGCGATGCCGTCCAAAGTGTGGTCGCCGTCGTTGCCCAGCAGCATGCGCGACAGCAGCATGGTGTCCAGCACCGGCCCGTCAAACACCACGCCGCTGGCCCGTTCCTTCATTTTCAGGAATTTCAGGTCGAAGGCGGCATTGTGCGCCACCATCACCGCGCCGGACACGAAGCTGCGGAACTGGGGCAGCACCTTATCCACCGTCGGCTTGTCGGCGACCATGCTGTCGGTGACGCCGTGGAAGGGGATCGATTCGGCGGGGATCGACCGCTTCGGGTTGACCAGCGTGTTGAAGGTCTCGCCGGTCAGAATGCGCCCGCCGACGACGCGGACGGCGGCGATCTGGATGATTTCGTCGCCGGTGCTGGGCGACAGGCCGGTGGTTTCCGTGTCGAACACCACGTAATGCAGCCGGTCGAGCGGCGTCCGCCCCAACTCGCTGGTCGCCAGCGGTTGATGCAGCAGGCCGAAATCGAAAAATTCCGGGCGAGCGCTGGGTTTGATGAGGGTGTGGGCCGAGGGCGGCGACAAGGCAGGCGGCAGCGGCATGCGCAGGCGGACGAAGCCCTCGCGCTCCGGCACCGGCTCGCACCAGACGGTGCTGCGGTGGTGTTGCATCACGTCGCCGACGGTCAAGCCGCCCAAGCCGCCGGGCAGCGGCTGGTCGAGCCAGCCGTCCAGCGTCGCGCTTGGCACGGTCGCGCCGCGCCAGACCAGATCCAGATAGACCCAGCGGTCCCCGGCCTCGGCCGCCAGATCGAAGGCCGTCGCCCCGGTCAGGGCGTGGACCGAGCCGATCAGATGGCCGAACAGCACGACCAGCGTGTAGCTGTCGCCATGCACCCATTGCGGCAGGCCGGTCAGGGTGACGACCGTCGCCGCTTCGCCGCCGACGCGGTGGCGGACCAGATTGATGAGGTTGTTGGAATGGATGTCGCTCATCGGCCAACTGCCGGTGACGACGTCGCGGTAGGCGGTGGTCACGCGCTCCAGCCGCTGCGACAGGGCGCCGGTCGACTCCATCATGGCGCTTTCAAACGCCGCGCGGTCGCCCGGCCCCAGATCGGGGTTGTCGTAGAGCGTTTCCACCGCCGCGCGCAGATTGGCGATGGGCGCGCGGAACCCCTCCGTCGCCTCGCGCAGCAGGGCGTCGCGCTGGCCCAGCGCCGCCAATTCGCGGGTGGCGTCGGACAGGGTGACGACGTAGCCGGTGATGGTCGGCGGCTCGTCGCCGTCATCCTCCGTCTCTTGCAGGACGGCGCTCATCCGGCCTTCCAGCAGGATGCGCCCGTCGGTGGTGGAGCCGATGAATTGCGCGGTGGTCCCGTGTTCGTGATCGACGTGCCGCCCCTCGCGCACGCGCAGGGTCAACCGTTCCAGCGTGTGCGTCACCGGCTCCGCCACCACGAAATGCAGCAGGGAGCGGCCAAGCCCCAGATCGCCGGTCAGATGCAGGATGTCCAGGGCGGTCTGGTTGTAGAGCAAGATTTGGTGCTTGGTGTTGCAGACGATGACGCCCTCATGCAGGTCGCGCAGCACGGCGGCGAGGCGGGTCTTTTGTTCTTCCGCCTTGGCGGTCGATTCGGCGACGGTGCGGGCGATGTCGCGGCGGACCAGCGCCAGCTTGTCGGACAGGTCATTGACCGCGCGGGCGATGGGGGCCAGATCGCCGTAACGGGCCAGCGGCACCCGACCGCCGACCGCGCCCTCGGCGTTGCCATGGGCGATCAACCCGGCTTCGCGGCTCAGCGTTTCGGCGGCGCGCAGCAGGAAGCGGTCCACCGCCAGCCACAGCCCCCACACCCCGGCGGCCAGCGCCCCGGTCATCACCACGGCGTAGGTCAGCAGCGGGTCGGCGGCGGCGGAATCGCGCACGGCCACGGCCAGCCCGACGGACAGAACCACCAGCCCGACGCCGACGGCGCGGAAGATCAGCGGCACCATCCGGCGCGGGGCCGGGGGCGGGCGGACGGCGGACGGGGCGGTCTGCGGAGGGGCGTCGGCGCTGGTGGCGGGCAGGGTCATCGACCGCTCCCCAGCGTGGTTTCCGGGGCGGCGTCTGCCGGGATTCCCAGATGGCGGCGCACGGTGGCCAGCAGGTCGCGGGTGGAAAAGGGTTTGGTGATGTAGTCGGTGGCGCCCAGCGCCATGCCCTTTTGCCGCTCCACGTCGCGGCTTTTCGCCGTCAGCATGATGATCGGCAGGCTTTTCCAATCGGAATTGGCGCGCAAGGTCTGGCAGACGTCGAAGCCGTCGCGCTTGGGCATCATGGCGTCGAGCAGGATCAGTTCGGGGGTGAAGGATTCGACCGACTGGATCGCTTCCTCCCCATTGCGGGCGACGCGCACGTCGAATCCGGCGCGTTGCAGCAGGACCTGGAGCGACAGGACGATGCTTGGCTCGTCGTCGACGACCAGGATGGTCGGCTTCATGGTGGGGCTTCCTCCGGCTCGTCGGTCTGGTGCCGACTTGTCTGTTTTGCGTGCGCCCTGGAATGTCCATGGTACGAGCAAGCAGAAGCACGGATCAAGCGGCGCGCCGGGAGGGGCGACCAAAGTCAGGGGGGTGAAACGGCCAAGGAAAAGCGCCGTTTCCGCAAAAATCCGCGCGGGGGATGACAGTATGCCGCAGCGGCGACAACCGGGCGCGGACGGTCGGGACCAGCGATCTGACGACCGTCCGTTTTGTCCTCAGCGCGCCGATACCGGGTAAGCGGGCAGGCCCATCTTGGCTTTCAGATCGTCGGCGGCGCGCTGGGCGGCGGCCTTGTCGGCGTAACCGCCGACGCGCACGACATGCCACGTCTTGTTGGCGCTGTCGGTCCAGTCCAGCCCAAAGGCGGCGTAGCCGGATTTTTTCAGCTTCTGCACCTGGATCGCCGCGTTTTCCGCGACCTGATAGGAGCCGACCTGCACCGAATAGCGACCGCTGGGAACCGCGTCGTCGGACGCCGCCGACGCGGGGGCTGGCGCCGGGGCCGGGGCGGCGGGGGGCTGCGCGGCTGGCGTGGATTGGATCGGCACCGTCAAGGTGCCGGTGGCCGGGGCCAGCGGCTTGGCGGCGGCGGGCTTTGGTTCCGGCGCTTTCGGCTCGGGAGCCTTGACCTCCGCCGGTTTGGCGGGCGGCGGCGGGCGTTTGACCGGCTCGCGCGGATCCTTGGGCGGGGCCAGCATGGCTTGCAGGGCGCCGGTTTCCGCCTTCGCGGCGGGCGGTTCGGCGGGCTTGGCCGGGGCTGGCTCGACGGCCTTGGGCGCGGGCGCTGCGGGCGGCGGCGGGGCCGCTGGCGCAGGCGCGGCGGCGGTTTGCGCGGGGGGCGGGGCGGCGTGCGGCGGTTCCGCCAGTTTGGCGACCGGGGCGGGCCTCGCGGTGGAGGCCGGGGCGGCGGTCGGCGGCAGGGCGGGCGGTTCGGGGGCCTTCAACGCGGGCGGCGGCGCCATCGGCGCGGCGCCAGCGGGCGGCGTTGGCGCGGGCGCTGCGGGCGGCGGAACGGGCAGGGCCGGGGTCGCGGCGGCGGGGGCGCGGGCGATCAGCGATTCCGGCGCGGGGTTGGCCGTGTTGGCGGCGGGCGCGCGGGTGATGGCCGGGGCGGGCGGAACCAGGGACGTGGTCGCGGCGCCGGATGGGTCGCCGGGCGGACTGCCGCCTGGATCGAGCATCACCACGGCGAAGCCGATTCCAGCGGCGGCGAGCAGGGCGGCGGCGATCTTGCCCAACGGCAAGCCGCCGCGCGCGGCCTTCGGTTCGTCGTCATCGTCTTCAAGATCGGCGACGTCGTCGATTGGGTCGGCCTTCAGATCGTCGTTCAGCGCGCGGAGCAGCTTGGCGATGTCCTCGCTCTCCGGGGTGGGCGCGTCCGAGGACTTGCCGGCGGCCTTCATTTGATCTTTGAACGTCACGGCGGGCAACGCATCCCGAAAGGAACAGGGGCTGTCCCCAGCCTTGCGCAAACGCAAGCTGCGGGACAGCCCCATCTTTCTATCGTATTTCCTCGGGCGATCAAACCGCTATGCGGTCGCAGCCCGTGAGAAAGACGGGACGTCAGCCCTGATGCGGCTTCGCCGGTTCGGTCGGCGCGGCGACCGGCTGCGGCTGGGCCTGCGGTTGCGCCGGGGCTTGGGCGGCGGTCTGCGTCGGGGCCGCCGTCTGGGCGGTGGTGGCGGGCGGGGTGGCGGCGGCCTCCTCCTCCCCGTCCTTCAGACCGGCCTTGAAGGCCTTCACGCCCTTGGCGATGTCGCCCATCACGGCGGGCAGCTTGCCCGCGCCGAACAGGAGGAGGACGATCAGCAGAACGATGATCCAATGCCAGATGCTGAAACTGCCCATGAGCGTGAAACCTCTGTGGTCGATCGGTCTGTGGTGGGTGCGGGGTCGAGGGATGCGCCCCGGATGTGAGGGCGCGCCCGACCGCCGACAAGGGGCGAGGGTCAGGGAGACGGGCGGTTCGGCGCCGTTTCCGGGATTTGATGACGCATGATGAGCGGGGTTTGCAGCGCGCTGAACAGCAAGGTCAGCGGCATGATGCCGAACACCTTGAAATTCACCCAGGCGTCGGTGTCCATGCTGCGCCAAACGACCTCGTTGACGACGGCCAGCAGCAGGAAGAACCACGCCCAGCGGATGCTCAAGGTTCGCCAACCTTGATCGCTCAAGGCCAGCACGGTTCCCAGCAGCCGTTTCATCACGTTGCGGCGGGTGACGTGGGCGATGAACAGCACGGCGGCGAACATCAGATTGACCAGCGTCGGCTTGATCTTGATGAACAGATCATTTTGCAGCCACAGGGTCAGCCCGCCGAAGATCAGGACGAATCCGGCGCCGACCACCGGCATGATCGGCACCCGGCGCTCCAGATGCCAGGAGACGGCCAGCGCGATGGTGATCGCGACCATGAAAACGGCGGTGCCGGTCATGATGCCGGCTTGGGAATTGGCGATGAAGAAGGCGGCGAGCGGGCCGGCCTCCGTCAGCAGGCGAACGAGCGGATTCATTCCTCTGACATAGCCCGAACCGGCCCGTCGTGAAAGGGGCGAAAGCAATGATCGGCGCGCGATCGCGTGACGTTTTTGCGAAGCCTTTCCTTTGCCGCGTTGCTCGTCTAACTCTTCGGCAACAAGTCAAACCAACAAAGGCGAGCAGCCATGGACGCGGCGGAAGTCAAAGAGCTGATCGACGAGGCTCACGAGCATGAGCGCCGCAAGCGCGGGCATGAGGACGGCGAGGGTGGGCTGAAGATTTCGACCGCCGTTTACATTTCGATGCTGGCGGCGGTTCTCGCCATCGTCAGCGTCGCCGGGTCGAACGCGGGCAAGGACATGATGGCCAGCGCCATCGAGGCGTCGGACAGCTTCGCCTATTATCAGGCCAAGACCCAACGGCAGATCAGCCTGCGGCTGGCGGCGGACGAGTTGGAGTTGCTGAGCGCTGGCATGCCCGCCGAAGGGCAGGCGCGCGCGTTGACAAAATCCGCCGAATACCGCGTGAACGCCGACAAGATGGAGGCGGACGACGGCAAAAACAGCCGCAAGGATCTGCTGGCCAAGGCCAAGGCGGCGGAGGCCAAGCGTGACCACGCGGCGACGCAGGATCCTTATTTCGACTTCGCCGAGGGGCTGTTGCAGTTGGCCATCGTGCTGGCCTCGGTCTTCGCCATCACCAACATGGGCTTCATCCTGTGGGTCAGCCGCGTGCTGGCGGTGGTCGGCTTGGCGCTGGCGGTTGACGGCTTCACGCTGGTCTATCCGTTGCCGTTCCTGTAAGGGCGCGCGTCTTGCCCCCTCCCTAACCCTCCCCCGCTCACGCGGGAGAGGGAACGAGCGTGGTTTCGCTCAAGGCTCCCTCTCCCGCGAAGCGGGGGAGGGCTGGGGAGGGGGAAAAGGACCCTACTGAAACGCCGCTTCCGCCAAGCTGCGCAGCTTGCGGGAATGCAGCGTCTCCATCCCGTATTCGCGCAGCAGTTCCATCGCCAGCACGCCGATTTTCAGATGTTGGTCCACCCGCTCGCGGTAGAAGCGGTCGGCCATGCCGGGCAATTTCAACTGGCCGTGCATCGGCTTGTCGGACACGCACAGCAAGGTGCCGTAGGGCACGCGGAAGCGGAAGCCGTTGGCGGCGATGGTCGCGCTTTCCATGTCCAGGCCGATGGCGCGGCTCTGGCTGAAGCGCATCAGCGGTTCGCGGTGGTCGCGCAGTTCCCAGTTCCGGTTGTCGATGGTCGCCACCGTGCCGGTGCGCATGATGCTTTTCAAATCATAGCCCGACAGGCCGGTGACGCGCTCCACCGCTGTTTCCAGGGCGCGCTGCACCTCGGCCAGCGGCGGCACCGGCACCCACAGCGGCAGATCGGCGTCCAGAACATGATCCTCGCGGACATAGCCATGGGCCAGCACGTAATCGCCCAGCCGCTGGGTGTGGCGCAGGCCCGCGCAATGGCCCAGCATGATCCAGGCGTGCGGGCGCAGCACGGCGATGTGGTCGGTGATGGTCTTGGCGTTGGACGGGCCGACGCCGATGTTCACCAGGGTGACGCCGTTGCCGTCGGGCCGCGTCAGGTGATAGGCGGGCATCTGCGGCATCCGCGCCAGCTTCGGCGCCACGTCGTCGGGCGTCCCGTCGTTCGGCGCGGCGCCCCGGTTGCGGCTGTGGGTGACGCCCTCGCCCGGCTCGACAAAGCGGTCATACTGCGCGCGGTAGGCGGCGAGCGCCGGGTCGTCGGTCGGCTCCATCACCTCGCGCGACAGGCGGATGAACTCGTCCACATAGAATTGGTAGTTGGTGAACAGGACAAAATTCTGGAAATGCTCGGGCGCCGTCGCCGTGTAGTGACGAAGCCGGTGCAGCGAGAAATCGACGCGCGGCGCGGTGAACAGCGCCAGCGGCTTGACCGCGTCCGGCCCCAGATCCTCGACGCCGTTGACGATGGTGTCGTCCATCCGCGCCAGATCGGGCAGGTCGAACAGGTCGGGCAGGCGGGTCAAACGGTCGGGCGGCAGATCGCCTTCGACATACAGCCCTTGGGGGAAGGCGAAATGGATGGGAATCGGTTCGTCGCTGACGCCGATTTCCAGCGGAACGCCGTGGTTGCGCAGCAGCAGAGTCAATTGCTCGGACAGATAGCGCTCATACAGGTCGGGCCGCGTCACCGTGGTGGCGTGGGCGCCGGGACCGCCGACGAAGCCATAGGCCAGCCGGGTGTCCACCGCCGCGCTGGAGCGGGTGGTCAGCCGCACATAGGGATAATGGGCGCGGTTGGAACCGCCCTCCTCGTCGCCCTGGGTGTAGGCGGTGAAGCGGGCGCGCAGAAAGCCGGTGTTGCGGTCGTAGATGTCGCGCAGGCAGGCGAACGCGTCTTTGGCGTCGGTGAATTGGCCAACCGGGCCGGGGGGAAGCGGGGGCAGGGTCATGGCGTTTGATCGGCTCACGGCGTCGCGAAGGTCCGTGATCTTGGACACCCGCCGACAGCGCCGCAACAGCAAAAGCCCGACGCTTCCGCAATTGGCGATGACCACAGAAACAGTGGTTTCTTTCGCGTCGTCTTGACGCGCGCCGTCGTCCCAAGAAAAAAGGCCCGCCCTCGCGCGGAGGACGGGCCTTTGTTTCTTAAAAGCCGATCAACCGATCAGGAAGCGACCTTGTCCAGCTCGCGCAGGATCGAGTCGCCCATGACGGTGGTGGAGCAGCGGGCCATGCCCGGCGCCATGATGTCGGCGGTGCGCATGCCGCCGCCCAGAACGTTCTGGATGGCCTTTTCGATCAGCTTGGCGTCCTCGTCCAGGTCGAACGAGTAGCGCAGGGCCATCGCGAAGGACAGCAGCGTGGCGCAGGGGTTCGCCAGATCGCGACCGGCGATGTCCGGGGCCGAGCCATGCACCGGCTCGTACATCGCTTTGCGCTTGCCGTCGGCGTCGGGCGCGCCCAACGAGGCCGAGGGCAGCATGCCGAGCGAGCCGGTCATCATCGACGCTTCGTCCGACAGGATGTCGCCGAACAGATTGTCGGTGACGATGACGTCGAACTGCTTGGGGTTCTTCAGCAACTGCATGGCGCCGTTGTCGGCGTACATGTGCTCCAGCGTCACGTCGGAGTATTCCTCCTGGTGCAGCTTGGTCACTTCCTGCCGCCACAGCAGGCCGGATTCCATGACGTTGGCCTTCTCCATCGAGTGGACCTTGTTGTTGCGCTTGCGCGCCAACTCGAAGGCCACGCGGGCGACGCGGCGGATTTCCGAGGTCGTGTAGACCTGGGTGTTCACGCCGCGACGTTCGCCGTTGCCGATGTCGGTGATGCCGCGCGGCTCGCCGAAATAGACGCCGCCGGTCAATTCGCGGACGATCATGATGTCCAGGCCGCGAATGACGTCGGCCTTCAGGGTCGAGGCGTCAACCAGCGCGTCGAACACCACCGCCGGGCGCAGGTTGGCGAACAGGCCGAGTTCCTTGCGCAGGGTCAGCAGGCCGGCTTCCGGGCGCTTGGTGTAGTCGGTCGGGTTGTCCCATTTCGGACCGCCGACGGCGCCCAGCATCACGGCGTCCACGGCCAGCGCCTCGGCCAGCGTGGCGTCGTTCAGCGGCACGCCATAGGCGTCGATGGCCGCGCCGCCAACCAGACCTTCCGACACGTCGAAGGTCATGCCGCGCTTGCGGTCCATCCAATCGATGACCCGACGGACCTGGCGCATGACTTCCGGACCGATACCATCGCCGGGGAGGAACAGAAGCTTCTTATTGGCGGGCATGGCGCGCGCACTCCCAAACACTGACGTCGAAAACAGAGGAAACGGAACGGGGGCGGTCAAGCCAGCCTCCGCGATCCGGTGGAGGTTAGATCGCCAACCAGGGCTGTTCGGCCCGGCGCTTGCCTTCAAAGCTGTCGATCCGCGACACTTCCTGAAGCGTCAGGCCGATGTCGTCCAGACCGTTCAGCAGGCAATGCTTGCGGAAGGGTTCCAGCTCGAAGCTGATGGAGCCGCCGTCCGGGCCGGTGATGGTCTGGTTTTCCAGATCGACCGTGACCACGGCGTTGGACCCGCGCGACGCGTCGTCGAGCAGCAGGTCCACCTGCTCCTTGGGCAGCTTGATCGGCAGGATGCCGTTCTTGAAGCAGTTGTTGTAAAAGATGTCGGCGAAGCTGGGGGCGATGATGCAGCGGATGCCGAAATCGGCCAGCGCCCACGGCGCGTGTTCGCGCGAGGAGCCGCAGCCGAAATTGTCGCCCGCCACCAGGATCTTGGATTGACGGTAGGCCGGCTTGTTCAGCACGAACTCGGCGATTTCCCCGCCTTCGGGCGTGTAACGCATCTCGTCGAACAGATGCTTGCCCAGTCCCGTCCGCTTGATGGTCTTCAGGAACTGCTTGGGGATAATCATGTCGGTGTCGATGTTGATCATCGGCAACGGCGCCGCGACGCCGGAGAGAACCGTAAACTTTTCCATCGCCAAAAATCCTGTCGCGCAAGAAGGCGCAAGCGTGCGCATGCGGAGTGTCGCTGAATAGCAGACCAGACCGGCCATTGCCAGCGGAAGCTTGCCGTCATGCCGCCCGGCGGCGAGCGAACAGGCATGCGTTGACCGCGAACAGCGCAGCAATCTTGCGCGCCTTGCGCCTGCCGATCAACGATGAAACAGCCGCTTCAGCAACGCCGCCGCCAGAAAGACCGGAACCGCGCAGCCAAGCGACAGCCACAGCGCCGCCGTTTCGCCATACCGCTCGATCACAAACGCGTACAGCATCGGGGCCAGCGCGGCGACGTAGAAGCCCGGCGTGATGAGCCGCCCGACCGTGCGCCCATAGCTGGCCGGGTCGAACAGCGCCAGCGGCAGGGTTCCGCGCACGATGGTCAGCAACCCGTTGCCCGCGCCAAACAGCAGGGCGAAGGCGACGCCGACCAGCGTGGTCATGCCGAACAGCGGCGCCAGGAAGCAGGAGGCGAGCAGGGCGCTGGCCAACGTCGCCAAACCAAAGGGCGACAGCCGCGCGCCGAACAGAACCTCCGCCAGCCGGGCCGCCGACTGGCCGACGCCGCGCAAGGTGGACACCCACACCGCCAGGGCGGGGGCCAACCCCAGCCCGGCCATCAACCCGATCATGTGGGCCGACAGTCCCGAATTCAGCAGGCCGGTCAAGGCGACCATCACGGCGTACAGAACGCCCGCGACGGCGGGGGAGGCGCCCGCCGGGCGCGGAGCCGGACCGTCGCCCACAGTGTTTTCCGGCGCGGGCGCGGCGACGTGGCGATGGTCGGGAATCAGCCGGTGCAGCGGGATGGTGGACAGCGCGATTCCGGCGTAGACGCACAGCGCCCCGCGCCAGCCCAAACCATCGGCCAACGCCTGCCCGACCGGCCACAGCACCGACGAGGCCAAGCCGCCGAGCAGGGTGATCTGCGCGATGGGCCGTCGCGCCTCGCGCCCGCCGATGCGGGCCAACGCGGCGAAGGCGGCGTCGTACAGCGTCATCCGCATGGCCAGCCCCAAGCCGATCCAGGCGGCGTAATAGCCGATCAACTCGCGGGCGGCGGCCAGACCCAGCAGGCTGACCGCCATCACCAAGGATCCCGCCACCATCACCGGGCGCCCGCCATGCTGGTCGATGGCCCGTCCGACCCGGCTGGAGACCAGCCCCTGAACGATCAACGCCACGGTGAAGCCGCCGTGAATCGCCGTCAGCCCATGCCCCAGATCGGCGGCCATCGCCGTGCCGAACACACCGACCAGATAATAAGAGATGCCCCAGCACAAAAGCTGCGACAGGCCCAAGGCCACCACCAACCGCCGCGACATGTGATCCAACGCCGTTCCCGCCCGCGAAATGAGGAGGCAAGGCTAGACCCAAGGCCAGGGTGCGGCAAAACGACTTGTTTTGCGGCGTCTGTTGAGAAAAAATCAACGGATGTCCTCGCCGCTTCCGCCCTTGAACGCGCTGCGCGCCTTCGTCGCCGCCGCCCGCCACAGCAATTTCCGCTTGGCCGCCGAGGAGCTGTGCGTCACGCCGGGCGCCGTCAGCCGCCAGATCAAGCTGTTGGAGGAGCGGATCGGCCACACCCTGTTCGACCGCTCGCAACGGCAGGTCCGCTTGACGCCGGTGGGCGCGCGCTATTTCGCGCGGGTGGCCGACCTGTTCGAGCGGCTGGCGACCGCGACCGACGCCTTGGGCGAGGAGGGCGGGCGGCGGGTCCTGCATCTGGATTGCATCCCAACCTTCGCCATGCATTGGCTGTTGCCGCGCCTGCCGGATTTGAAGGCGCGCTGCCCCGATCTGGAGCTGTCGCTGTTCACCGCGCCCGACCGCATCGACCAGTCGCGCCGCTTCGATTGTGCGATCCGCCGCGATCCCGACCATTTCGCCGGGCTGACCCCGCACCCGTTGATGGCGGAGCGCAGCGCCCCGGTGTGCAGCCCGCGTTTGTTGACGGAGGCCGGGGCGCGCGGCTTTCCCGCCGGGCTGGCGTCTTTGCCGATCATCGCCATCCGCTCGCGGCCCGATCTGTGGCCCTGCTGGTGCGCGGCGAACGGCGTGGGCGTCGATGGGTTGAGCAACCGGCTGGAGGTGGATCACACCTATTTCGCCATCCAGGCGGCGGAGGATGGGTTGGGGGTCGCCCTGGTTCCGCTGCTGTTCATCGAACGGTCGCTGGCGCACGGACGTCTGGTTGTTTTGCCCGATTGCCCGGCGGTGGTGTCGGGGCGCTATGTCCTGCTGGAAAGCCGCCAGCCGGATCGCACGGCGGCGCCGGAATTTCTGGATTGGCTGCGGACGCAGGCGGACAATGCCCCTGCCGGGTGGGCGTAACCCCGCCCGCGCCGATGGTCTTGGCGGGGCGGAGGTCGGGCATGTCTCAATCGGGTCGATCCGGCGGCGCGCGGTTCGCGACCGTTCTGGGGTGGCTTCTGCTGGCGTTCAGCGCTTTGACGGGCGTCGGCTTTCTGGAGCTTGGCGACGGCAAGGGCGGCGAGGCTTTTGTGATGCTGTTTGTTGTGTTCGGTCTTCCAGCGCTGGCGCTGGGGGCGCTGTTGCTGTGGGCAGGGCGACCGCGCCGCGCGCCGTAAAAAAACGGCGGGCTTGCGGCGGGATGGTCTGTGGCCTACCAAGGGGGCAGCCGCAACAGCCCGCGTCCGCGCCATCATGCAGCCCTTGATTCCGCCCGACGACGACGCCCGCCGCGCCCGCCTGATCGGGAGGCTGTTTTTGCTTCTCGCCCCGCTGGCCTATGGCGGGTTGACCCTGGCGTTCGGCATGGACGCCAATTGGGATTTGCGGAATTACCATTGGTACAACGGCTACGCGTTGCTGACCGGGCGGATCGACGGCGATCTGCTGCCCGCGCAGATGCCGACCTTCTACAACCCGGCGCTGGACGCGCTGTTCTTCACCCTGGCCAACGGCTTGCCCGCGCGCGTCGCCGGGTTCGTCTGGGGCGCGATCCAGGGCGTGAACCTGTCCTTGCTGTTTCTGCTGTCGCTGGTCTGCCTGCGCGGGGAATCGCCGCTCCGCCGCGCGGTGGCGGCGATGCTGCTGGCGGTGATGGGGGGCTTGGGCGGCGGCACGCTGGGGCTGATCGGCACGACCTTTCACGACAATCTGGTCAGTCTGGGCGTGTTGGCGGCGCTGGTCATCGTGGCGCGCGGCCTGCCGGGGCTGTTGACCGGGCGATTTGCCCCAAGCTTTGGCCGGGTGGCGCTGGCCGGGCTGTTCGCCGGGGTGGCGATGGGGTTGAAGAATCCGACGGTGATCTACGCGGTCGGCCTGTGTCTGGCCTTTCTGGCGCTGCCCGCCCATCCCTGGCGCCGCCTGTGGTTGGCCTTCTTTTTTGGCGTCGGCGTGCTGGCCGGGCTGGGGCTGGGCGGCGGCTTTTGGATGGCGCATCTGTGGCATGATTACGGGAATCCGGTGTTCCCGCACATGAACCAGCTCTTCCGTTCGCCCTTCGCCGCGATCTCCGACTATGTGAATGTCAGCTTCTTCCCATCGTCGCGCTGGGAGCGGCTGTTCTTTCCCTTCACCTTCACCTTTGCCCCGCTGACGGTGGGCGAGGTGCCGTGGTTCGATCTGCGGGTTCTGGCGCTGTTTGTGCTGATCCCGCTGGGGACCGTCGCCGCGCTGGCGATCCGCCGCATCCGCCCGGCGAGCGCGTGGCTGACCGAAGCGCCCGCGACCCGCTTCCTGCTGACCGCGTTGGCCGTCACCTACGCCCTGTGGGTGGCGATGTTCTGCATCTACCGCTACCTCGTGCCGGTGGAGATGCTGGCGCCGTTGGCGTTGGTGATGGCGGTCGGCCTGCTGCCTTTGTCCCGCCGCTGGGCGGTCCGCCTCTCCATTCTTCTCTTGCTGGCGGTGCAGGTCACGGCGCGGCCAGCGGATTGGGGCCGGGTGGCGTGGCCCGACCCGGACGGCCCCGGACGTTGGGTGACGGCGGAGGTTCCGCCCATCGAAGACCCGGAAACCACCATGGTGCTGATGGGCGGCTATTGGGCGATTTCCCACGTCATCCCGTCTTTCCCCGCCCGGCTGAGCTTTGTCCGCATCCAATCGAACTTCTTGCAGCCGGATTCGGTCGGCAACGGCTATCTCGCCATCCTGAAGGACAAGATCGCCTCCCATCGCGGCGCCTTCCTGATGCTGAGCACGATTCCCGACACGCCGGGCGCGGCCAAGGCGGCCTTGCGGCTTGGCCTGCGCCTGGACCCGCAAAGCTGCCGCCCGGTCCCGAACAATCTGGGCGAAACGCTGAACCTTTGCGCGATTGCGCGGGTTGCGGTGGAATAAGCCTTCGCTTTGTGCTGTTTATCCCGTCACCGACATCGTCCGAAGCGTCCCGCACCATGAGCCTCGCCTTGACCGACACCGACCGTTCCGCCCCGCCGTCGCCGACCGTCGCCGTTCTGATTCCCTGCTACAACGAAGAGGCGGCCATCGCGTCGGTGGTGCGCGACTTCCGCGCGGCGCTGCCCGACGCGACGGTCTATGTCTATGACAACAACTCGTCCGACCGGACCATCGCGGTGGCGCGCGCCGCCGGCGCCGTGGTCCGCAGCGAGCCGTTGCAGGGCAAGGGCAACGTGATGCGCCGGATGTTCTCGGACATCGAGGCCGACGTCTATGTGCTGGTCGATGGCGACGACACCTATCACGCCGCGTCGGCGCCGGAGATGGTCAAGCGGCTGTGGGACGACCAGCTCGACATGGTCAACGGCGCCCGCGTGACGGAGATCGTCGCCGCTTACCGCCCCGGCCACCGGCTGGGCAATCTGGTGTTGACCGGCATGGTCGCCAACATCTTTGGCAACCGCATCGGCGACATGCTGTCGGGCTACCGGGTGTTTTCGCGCCGCTTCATCAAATCCTTCCCGGCGCTGGCCAGCGGCTTTGAGACGGAAACCGAGTTGACCGTCCACGCGCTGGAGCTGCGGATGCCCATCGCCGAGGTCAAGACCCCCTACAAGGATCGTCCGCCCGGCTCGCACAGCAAGCTGAACACCATCCGCGATGGCATCCGCATCCTCAAGACCATCATCATTCTGGTGAAGGAGGAGCGGCCGATCCCCTTCTTCGTCGGCATTTCCGGGCTGTTCGCTCTTCTGGCGCTGGTTCTGGCCTGGCCCTTGATGATGACCTACGCCCACACCGGGCTGGTGCCGCGTCTGCCCACCGCCGTTCTGTCCACGGGCCTGATGCTGTTGGCCTTCCTCAGCCTGACCTGCGGCCTGATCCTCGACACCGTCACGTTGGGGCGGCGCGAGGCCAAGCGCATGCGCTATCTGTCGATCCCGGCGCCGGGGAACCATCCGGCGCTGGTTGCGAACGGGGCGGGCCGCGCGCCGTGATCGCGGGGCTTCTCGACAGCCGTCTCGGGCGGCTCGCGGTTCAGTTCGCCAAGTTTGGCGTCGTCGGCGTCGTCGGTCTGCTGGTGGACACGGCGGCGCTGTACGCCGGGCTGGCGGTCGGGTTGGAGTTTTTCGCCGCCCGCATCCCGTCCTTTTTCGCCGCCGCCACGGTCACGTGGATGCTGAACCGCGCCTTCACCTTCAAAGGCGCGGCGGACGAGCCGCTGCGCCGGCAATGGGCCAAATTCATCGCCGCCAACGCCTTTGGCGGCGTGGTCAATTACGGTGTGTCGGTCGGGTTGGAAGCCGGGGTGGATGTCGTCGCCGCCCACCCCTTCCTGGCGGTGGCCGCCGGGTCCATCGCGGGCATGTTCTTCAACTTCGCCGCGTCCAAGCATCTGGTGTTCAAAGGGGCGTGAGCGGGCGGGTGAGCGGGCAGGGGAGCCTGGCCGCAAGCCTCACCGGCGCGGCTTGACCAGAAACCACATGCCGATCCCCGACATGACGATCAACGCCATCACCCACCAGAACGCCGAATCATGGCCGCTGACGCCGGGAAGTCCGGCGACGTTCATGCCGAAGATTCCGGAAATCAGCGTCATCGGCGCGAAAACCACCGTCACCCAGGACAAGACGAACAGGCTGCGGTTCTGCTCCTCGGCCATGCGGGCGGACAGTTCGTCCTGCAACACCTTCGTGCGGTCCTGCAAGGCTTCGATGTCGTACAGCACGTCGCCCAGCTTGCCGGTGGCGTTCAGCATCCGGGCCATGCCGTCCTCGCCCGCCCACGGAATTTGGGCTTGGGTGACGCGGCCCAGCGCTTGCCGTTGCGGGGCGACGTGGCGGCGCAGATGCACCACCATGCGGCGGACCTGACCCAAGCTGCTGCGCCCGGTGTGGAAGCGTTCAGCGAGGATGGCGTCTTCGGTGCGGTCCACCTCTTCGGCCAGCTTGTCGGAGACGCTGTCCAGCGTGTCGGCCAGATACTCAACCAGATCGGCCAGCAACTCGGCGGTGCTGTCGAATTTTTGACCATCGTCCAGCGCCCGGCGCAAGCGGTCGGTCGCCTTCAGCGGGTGGCGGCGGCAACTGATGATGTGGCGGGCGTTGACGAACAGCCGCAGGGTGCCGATGTCGGTCGGCTCGTATTTCAGATCATAGTGAATGTCGCTGAGCACGGTCAGCAGCCCGTCATCGACGCTTTCCACCCGCGTGCGGGTGTCCTTGCCCTCCAACAGAACCTCGCGGACAAACTCGTCCAACCAGTCTTGCGCCGCCAGCCAATGGCGCGCCCGTTGGCTGGCGAGGTTGAAATGCAGCCACAGCAACCCGTCCGGCCGGGCCAGCATCTCCGGCACGTCTTCCATGCGGATGGGCGTCGCCCGACCGTTCAGGGGGATGTGGTAGCCGCAAATCAGATCGACATCGTTGGACTCGAACGACGACATGCCGACGGCTCCATGGACAAGCGTGATGGGAAAGGCGCGCCGTTTATAGGCTGGCTTTGTGACGGATTTGCTGTCGCGGCGGCGGGCTGGGGGGAGCGGACGGGCGGCGTCCCTGCGTTTTGGCATGGGAGACGCTCCGGCGCGGGATCGGTGAACGGGCTTCCCGATATGGACTCTTGCCCGCCGCTCGCCATATAACGGCTACCATGACGCGCGAATTCCTGAAGATGCACGGGCTTGGCAACGACTTTGTCGTGATCGACGCCCGCAACACGCCCTATCAGCCCAGCGAGGCCGAGGTTCGGGCGATCGCCAACCGGCGAACCGGGGTGGGCTGTGACCAGTTCATCGTTCTGGAACCCTCCGACGCGCCCGGCGCCAGCGGCTTCATGCGCATCCGCAACGCCGATGGCGGCGAGGTTGGGGCCTGCGGCAACGCCTCGCGCTGCGTCGGCTGGCTGTTGATGGAGGAAAGCGGCGGCGACCGCGTCACCTTCCAGACCGCCGCCGGGCTTCTCCACGCCAGCCGCGCCGACAACGGCCGCATCACCGTGGACATGGGACCGGCGCGGCTCGATTGGTCGGAGGTGCCGCTCGCCGGTCCCGCCGACACGCTGCGCGTCGAGGCTGTGGCGCACGCCGGATACGCCGGGCCGGTCGCCGTCAGCATGGGCAACCCGCACGCCGTTTTCTTCGTGGACGATGTGGACGCGGTGCCGCTGGAGGACATCGGCGCGGCGTTGGAACATCACCCCTTCTTCCCCGAACGCGCCAACATTGAGTTCGCGCAAGTCCTGTCGCCGACCCGCATCCGCATGCGGGTGTGGGAGCGCGGGGCGGGAATCACCCAGGCTTGCGGCAGCGGATCCTGCGCGACCCAGGTCGCGGCGGTGCGCCGGGGCCTGACCGAACGCAAGGCCGACGTGATCCTGGACGGCGGCACGCTGACCATCGAATGGACCGAAGACAACCGCGTCCTGATGACCGGCCCGGTGGCCGTGAGCTTCAGCGGACGGCTGTCGGCTGAACAGGTTGCGGAAAGCGGTCGCGTCGATGCCTGAGCTTTGCCGTTTCTTCGGCATCATCATCGCGATGTATTACAACGATCATGCTCCCCCTCATTTCCATGCCCGATATGGCAACCAGAAGGCCGCCATCGACATTGAGACGCTTGGGGTGCTTGAGGGGGAGTTGTCGCCGCGCGCGCTTGGGCTGGTGTCGGAATGGGCCGCAAGGCATAAGGATGAGCTTCGTGCGGATTGGGAGTTGGCGCGCGCGCACGCCACCCTAAAGCCGATTGCTCCATTGGAATGAGCCGATGCTGAAGGACGTCATCGCTGTGCAGCCGTTGGACGGCTATCGCTTGCGCCTCCGCTTTGAGGATGGCGCCGAGGGCGCGGTCGATGTCGCGGCCATGGTCGCCTTCACGGGCGTGTTCGCTCCCTTGCAGGATCGGGCGATCTTCGCCGCCGTGCGGGTGGATTCCGATCTGGGAACCGTCGTTTGGCCCAATGGAGCCGATCTGGATCCGGCTGTGCTCTACGCCGCCGCGACGGCAACGCCGCTTTTGAGCGGGGAGGGAGCGCGTCATGCCCGATGATGGCCGTGTGAAGACGGGCGACCCGGAAATCGTCACCTTCGGCTGCCGCCTGAACAGCTATGAATCCGAGGTGATGCGAACCCACGCCCGCAACGCCGGGCTGGAGGACGTCGTCATCGTCAACACCTGCGCGGTGACGTCGGAGGCGGAGCGGCAGGCCCGCCAGACCATCCGCAAGCTGCGGCGGGAACGGCCCGACGCTCGCATCGTCGTCACCGGCTGCGCCGCCCAGATTGACCCGCAGCGCTTCGCGGCGATGCCGGAGGTCGATCAGGTGATCGGCAACCAGGAAAAGCTTCAGGCCGAAAGCTGGGGGCTGCCGCCGACCGAAAAAATACTGGTCAACGACATCATGTCGGTCAAGGAAACCGCCGGTCATCTGATCGGCGGCTTTGAGGATCGCGCCCGCGCCTTCGTTCAGGTGCAGCAGGGCTGCGACCATCGTTGCACCTTCTGCATCATCCCCTTTGGGCGCGGGCCGTCGCGCTCGGTTCCCATCGGCGCGGTGGTGGAGCAGGTTCAGGCTCTGGTCAAGGCGGGCTACAACGAGGTCGTGCTGTCCGGCGTGGACATCACCAGCTACGGCCCGGATTTGCCGGGATCGCCGACGCTGGGGCAGATGGTCCGCCGTCTGCTGGCCTGCGTGCCGGAATTGCCGCGTTTGCGCCTGTCCTCGCTCGACTGCATCGAGATGGACGAGGATCTGTGGCGGCTGATCGAGCATGAGCCGCGCCTGATGCCGCATCTGCATCTGTCGCTCCAGGCGGGCGACGACATGATCTTGAAGCGGATGAAGCGCCGCCACAGCCGCGCCGACGCCGTCGCCTTTTGCCAGCGCGTGCGCAGCCTGCGCCCCGACGCCGTGTTCGGCGCCGACTTCATCGCCGGTTTCCCGACGGAGACCGAGGAGATGTTCGCCAACACCCTGAAGATGGTCGAGGATTGCGGCCTGACCTGGCTGCACGTCTTCCCCTACAGCCCGCGCCCCGGCACGCCCGCCGCGCGGATGCCGCAGGTGGACGGGGCCGTCCGCAAGGAGCGCGCCGCCCGTCTGCGCGCCGTAGGGGCCGAGGCCGAGGCGCGGATGCTGGCCACCCTGGTTGGCCGCAGCGCGTCGGTTCTGGTCGAAAAGGACGATCTGGGCCGCACCGAACATTTCGCGGAAATCCGCCTGGGCGTCGCCCTTCCCCCCGGATCGTTGGTGCGCGCCACCATCACCGGCGTGGCGAACGGCGCGCTGACCGGCACCCCTTTGTAAAGCGGACATCCCATGATTTTGCGCTGGTTCGGCCGCAAGAAGCCCGAAGACGACGCCCGCAAGCCCGACGCTCCGGCGGATGTCCCGCCGTTCGACGATGAGCGTCTGGATGAGGCGGCGCCTCTCCCCGTTGAATCCGCCGTCGAAGCGCCACCGCCCGAATCCGTGATCGCGGCCTTCATCGAACCGGAACCCGTCGTCGCGCCGGAGCCTGAGCCGGTGATCGACGAGCCGCCCCCGACCAAAAAGGGCTGGTTCTCCCGCCTGAAGGAAGGCTTGGCGAAATCCTCGTCCAAGCTGACGGAGGGCATCACCGGCATCTTCACCAAGCGCAAGCTGGACGACGAAGCGCTGGAGGAGCTGGAGGAGCTGCTCATCACCGCCGATCTTGGCCCGGTCACGGCGGCCAAGGTGACGGCGGAGCTGGCGCGCACCCGCTTCGGCAAGGAAATCACGCCCGAGGAGGTCAAGGGCATTCTGGCGGCGGAGATCGCCAAGATCATCAGCCCGGTGGCCCAGCCGCTGGTGATCGACCCGACGCGCAAGCCGCACGTCATCCTGCTGGTCGGCGTCAACGGCACCGGCAAGACGACGACCATCGGCAAGCTGGCCCGCCAGTTCCGGGCGGAGGGCAAAAGCGTCATGCTGGCCGCTGGCGACACCTTCCGCGCCGCCGCCGTCAGCCAGTTGAAGATTTGGGGCGAGCGCACCGGCTGCGAGGTCGTGGCGCGCGACACCGGGGCCGACGCCGCCGGTCTGGCCTATGACGCGGTGGAGCGCGCGCGGGCCGAGGGGGTGGACGTGCTGCTGATCGACACCGCCGGGCGCTTGCAGAACAAGGCCGGGCTGATGGACGAGCTGCGCAAGATCGTCCGCGTCATCAAGAAGGTGGACGAGACGGCGCCGCACACCACGCTGTTGACGCTGGACGCCACCACCGGCCAGAACGCCCACAGCCAAGTGGAAATTTTCCGCGACATGGTCAACGTCAACGGCCTGATTTTGACCAAGCTGGACGGCTCGGCGCGCGGCGGCGTTCTCGTCTCGCTGGCCGAAAAATTCAAGCTGCCGGTCCACGCCATCGGCGTCGGCGAAGGGGTTTATGACCTGCGTCCGTTCGACGCCGACGCCTTCGCCAAATCCCTGATGGGGCTGAACGCCGACTGAGGTCGGCGTTCAACGTCGATCCGCGTGGGGGTTAGGCCGCTTCCAACGCGGCGATGGCCTCGCTCAAGGCCAGCAGACGGCGGGCGTTTTCGACGTGCAGGTTTTCCACCAGCTTGCCATCGACCAGCACCACGCCCTTGCCCTGCGCGTCGGCGTCGGCGTGCGCGGCGATGATGCGCTGGGCAAGGGCGATCTCGTCCGCGTCCGGGCCGAAGACGGCGTTGCAGGCGGCGATGGTCTTCGGATGGATCAAGGTCTTGCCGTCAAAGCCCAATTCGCGGCCCTGATCGCAGGAAAACGCGAAGCCCTCGTCGTCGTTCAGATCCAGATGCACCCCGTCCAGCGCCGCCAGCCCATAGGCGCGCGCCGCCAGCAGGCACAGGCCAAGGCTGGTCAACAGCGGCAGCCGGTCGCGGGTGTGGGCGGCGTGCAGATCCTTGGCGAGGTCGGAGGTGCCAAGCACCAGCGCGCCAAGGGCGGGGGAGGCCCCGGCGATCTCCTTGGCGTTCAGGACGCCCAGCGGCGTTTCCATCATGCACCAAATGCGCAAGGAGTCCGGCGCTCCGGCGGCGCGCAGCACGGCTTCGGCTTGGCGCACCGCGTCGGCGCTTTCCACCTTGGGCAACAGCACGGCGTCGGCTCCGCTGGTCGCGGCCATCCGCAAATCATCAAACCCCCACGGGGTGTTCAGGCCGTTGCTGCGGATGATCAATTCCCGCTCGCCGTAACCGCCCCCGGCGATGGCCTGGGCGATGGTGTCGCGGGCCAGCGCCTTGGCGTCCGGGGCGACGGCGTCCTCCAGATCCAGAATCAGGCCGTCGGCGGGCAGGGCGCGCCCCTTTTCCAGCGCGCGGGCGTTCGAGCCGGGCATGTAAAGGACGCTGCGGCGCGGGCGGACGGTCATGGCCATGGTGATTCCCCGGGAAGCGGATGAGCGGCGGTGCGGCAGGATTAGCCGCGCCGCCCGGCGCTGTCCATGGGGTGAAGGGTCTCAGCGGTGTGGGAGCGTTTACGCCGCGCAGGCCGACTCGCGCAGCAGGGTGGCGGCGGCGCCGCGCGCGCGGGCCATGCGGAAGCGGGCGAAGTCCGGCCACAGCGACGGCGGGCGGTCGCGCTCGACCCCGCGCAGTTCGGCGGGGGGGCGTCCGGGGCGGAGTTGCATCGGCGTCAGCGATTCGGCGTCGCCAACGCGAAAACGGTCCACTTGCAGACAGGCGCAGGACGCGCCGACGCGGGCCAGCAACGGGCAGCCCGCGCAATCGTCGGCCAGGATTCGGGCGTGGGGCAGAAGGTCGGACGCCTTGTGGGGATCGATTGATTCCAGAATCGAAACGATGTGGTCGGCGTGTTCGGCGGCGTCGCCATGCGCGTCGATCATGCCATCGGGGTGGAGCGTTGCCCCGCCCGACAGCAAGGTGACGGCCCCCGACGCGCGCCGCAGCTTCATCCGCAGGAACTCGATCGCCATGGCCGCGCCCCTTTGCCGTGATTGAATGATGAAAACGGTAAGTCGGGGCGCGGCGTTCAGCCAGCGCCGATTTGTTGCAGCGCACAATGGCTTGTGACGATTCGGTCATCATCGGGACGACTGGTAGAATCAGAAAGCGCAACAATCTGTGGAAATCATTCTTTGTTTGGTAAACGGAATGATGGCTGGATTGTCGACACGCGCGTCAACGGCATGGCAGCCATGCGCCCTGCGGCCTATTCCCCCGCCCGCTCCATGGGTTTACCGGCGGCGGCGGGTCGCATAGGCTTTCGCCCATGAAAACCGTCCTCTCGATCCAATCGCACGTCGCTTACGGCTATGTCGGCAACCGGGCAGCGGTGTTTCCGCTGCAACGGTTGGGAATCGACGCCGTCGCGGTGAACACCGTCCAATTCTCCAACCACACCGGATACGGCGCCTGGACCGGGCAGGTCTTCAGCGCCGAACACATCGCCGACGTGGTCGATGGCGTCGCCGCGCGCGGCGTGCTGCCCCGTTGCGACGCCGTGCTGTCCGGCTATATGGGCGACGTCGGGCTGGGGCAGGTGATCGTCGAAACGGCGGCGCGGGTCAAGGCCGCCAACCCACAGGCGATCTATTGCTGCGATCCGGTGATGGGCGACGTCGGGCGCGGCTTCTTCGTGCGGCCCGGCCTGCCGGACTTCATCAAGACCCACGCGGTCCCCGCCGCCGATCTGCTGACGCCGAACCAGTTCGAGCTGGAATATCTGGCCGACCGACCGATCCAGACGCTGGACGACGCGTTGGCCGCCACGGCGGCCCTGCGGGCGCGCGGCCCGCGACTGGTGTTGGTGACGAGCCTGACCCGGCAGGACGCCGCCGCCGACAGCATTGAAATGCTGGTGGACGACGCCGACGGCGCGTGGCTGGTCTCGACCCCGCGTCTGGCTTTGGAACCCTCGCCCAACGGCTCGGGCGACGCGGTGGCGGCGTTGTTCCTCGCCCATTATCTGAAGGGCTTCGACCCGGCGGAGGCCTTGGAACAGGCGGCGGCGGCGATCTACGCCATCTTTGAAACCACCAGCCGGATGGGCACGCGCGAGCTTCAACTGATCGCCGCGCAGGACGACTTCGTCAACCCGCCCCGACGCTTCGCCGCCACACGCCTGCGCTGAGACGGGGCCAAGCGGCGGTCAGGACGCCGCCGCTTGGCCGCGCCCATGGCCGGTTGCGCCGGGGCCGAGGATGCGTTCGGCGGGCAGGCGCACGGTCATCGTCGTGCCGCCGCCGACCACGCTCTCGCAGCTCAGCGACCCGCCATGCAGGTCCAGCAGATTTTTGGAAATCGACAGGCCAAGCCCGGTGCCCTCGTAACGGCGGCTGGCGCTGTTTTCCGCCTGTCGGAAGGCCTGAAACAGCTCCGCCATGAAATCGGCGGGAATGCCGATGCCGGTGTCCGTCACGGTCAGCCGCAAGCCGCCCTCCTCGTCCCACGCGGCGGCGACCCGGACATGGCCGCCGCGCGGGGTGAATTTCACCGCGTTGGACAGCAAATTCAGGATCACCTGTTTGAAGGCGCGGCGGTCCACCCACAGGGTGGCGATGGCGGCGGTCGCCTCGTTGTGAAGCTCCACCCCGTTGGCGGCGGCGCGGTCGCGGACCATCATCAGGCATTGCGCCACCGCGTCATGCGCCTCGACCGCTTCCTCATGCAACTCGTAATGACCGGAATCGATCTTTGACATGTCGAGCACGGCGTTGACGATGGACAGCAGATGCTCGCCGCTGTCCTGGATGTCCTGCACGCAGCTTTTCTGCCGGGCGCCCAGCGTGCCGAAGAAGTCGCTGGTCAGAATCTCGGCGAAGCCGATGATGGCGTTCAACGGGGTGCGCAACTCGTGGCTCATGTTCGCCAGAAATTCGCTTTTCGCCCGGTTGGCCAGTTCGGCTTGGGTCTTGGAGGCGACGAGTTCGGCCTCCTGCTTCTTGCGCCGGGTCATGTCGCGGATGACGCCGACGAAGACATGGGGGGCGCCGCGCGGCGCCGCGCCGCCCATCGCTCCTTCGCCCTCTTGCAGGTCGCTGACCATGAAGCCGATGGGGAAAGCGTGGCCGTCGCGGCGCAGCGCCGTCAGATCGCGGTCGTTGGCGCTGGACTGGCCGTCGGGAATCAGCGCCTCAATCGGCTGGCCGATCATCGCGCGTTCGCTGGCGCCGAACATCCGCTCGGCGGCGCGGTTGAAGGTCAGAATCCGACCGTTGGCGTCAAAGGTGACGACGGCGTCCAGCATGGAATCCAGAATGCCCCGGATGCGGCGCGAGGCGGCGGCCAATTGGGCCTGATCCTCCTCCAGCCGGGCGTGCTGGCGGACGACGAAGGCGGTCAGCAGGGCGATGGCGATGGTCATCGCCGCGCCGATGGCGGTCCAGGCGGCGGTGTCGCGGCGCCAATCGGCCAGCGTGTCGCTGCGCGGCAGCGTCGCGGCGACGATGAAGGGGTATCCCGGAACCCGCCGCAGGCTGATGATGCTGTCCTGCCTGTCGGGGGCGAGGGCGCGGATGGTGGCGTCGTCCTTGCCCGCCAGCGCCGATTCCACGCCGGGCCATTCCGACAGCCGGGCGAGGTTGGCGCGTTGGTCGGGGCTGTGGCGCTCCAGCAGGACGGAGCCGTCCGTCAGCGCCAGGGTGACGCTGCCCATCCGGTCGATCCGCATCGATTCCAGGGTCGCGGCCAAACGCGACGGGTCGATCATGGCGACCAGAACCCCTCCAAAGCCGCCATCGGGAAGCGGCCAGCGGCGGCTGAGGGGGATGACGCTGCTTCCCGTCATCACCCGGCTGGCCAGCGGCGCCCCAGCGTACAGCCCGCTGTCCGAGAGGGCGGCCCCCGGCGCTTGGTGCGCGGTGAAATAAGCGCGGTCGGTCAGGGGGAAGGGCGGCGTCGGCGCGTCGGCGGAATGATTCAGCACACGGCCCGCCGCGTCGATCACCACCAGATCGGCCAACTGCGGAAAGCCGTCGCGGCGCTGGCGCAGATGCGCTTGAATCGCCGGATCGTCGCGGTTGTGGCCCTGCGGGTGAGCGTTCAGCGCGAAGGTCAGATCGGCGAGAAGCTGATCCACCGCGAACACGGTGCGCAGGGTCTGCGCCTCCAGCATGCGGGCGAGATCGCGGGTGGCGCGTTCGCCCGCGTCCAGGGATTCGCCATGGCGCTGGAGGATGCCGTAACCAATCAGGCTGTTGACGACCAGGATGAAGGCGAAGCCCGAGGCCATCATCAGAAAGCGCACGGACCCCAAGGCCCCGCCCAACACCGGCAACCGGCGCGCGGTCCGGTGGGTCGGCGGTGTGTCGGTCGATCCGGGATCGTCCATAAGGGCGCGGAGTCCTGCGGGCAACGGGAAACAGGGAATGAGCGCTGCACTGATTAAAGGAGCGAATTCTGTAAAGAAAGCTTAACCTTGTCGCAGGGTGACGTCGCGCCCGACAGGGGCGCCGCTGGTCAGTCATGCTGTCGTTGCTCCGCAGCATGGCATCGGTTAGGTAAGAGACCCCTGTCAGCCAAGGCGCGCGAGTTCCCATGACCGAAGGTCCGCTTTCGCTGTACCGCGCCCGGCGCGGCACCGGCACCCTCCGCCCCGACCCCGACCAGGAACTGGCCGCTGAAAAATTCCAGAGCCTGTATCACGCGCTGAAAGGCTACCAGCCGCAGGCGAACGGGGAGGCCAAGACGGCGGTTGGCGGTTGGTTGGACCGCTTCGGGTTGGGGCGTCTGCGCGCGGCCCCGCCGCCCGACGTCGCCGCCGACGCGCCGCAGGGGCTGTATCTGTATGGCGGGGTCGGGCGGGGCAAATCCATGCTGATGGATCTGTTCTTCGACACCGCGCCGGTGGAGCGCAAGCGCCGCGTCCATTTCCACGAATTCATGCTGGAGGTTCACCAGCGCATCCACGACCATCGCCAATCCGGCAAGGTGAAGGCGGGCGGGGCCGACGACAGCCTGCCTGAACTGGCCCGTGCCCTGGCGGGGGAAGCGTGGCTGCTGTGCTTTGACGAGTTCCACGTCACCAACGTCGTCGACGCGATGATTTTGGGACGGCTGTTCACCCATCTGTTTGAGCTGGGCGTGGTGGTGGTGGCGACGTCGAACTGGCCGCCGGACATGCTCTACAAGGATGGTTTGCAGCGGAACCTGTTCCTGCCCTTCATCGCCCTGCTGAAAGAGAAGCTGGACGTCCTGTCGCTGGACGGCCCGACCGATTACCGGCTGGACCGGCTGAAGGGCGTGCCGATCTATCATCACCCGCTGGGGCCGACGGCGGATCGGGCGATGGCCGACGCCTTCGCCGCGCTGACCGGCGGGGCGAAGGCCGAAGCCGATCATCTGCTGGCGCAGGGCCGCCGGGTGGAGATCGAACGGGCCGCGAAGGGCGTCGCCTGGGTCGATTTTTGGGATCTGTGCGGCAAGCCCTTCGGCGCCGCCGACTATCTGGCCATCGCCACCCATTTCCACACGGTGCTGATCGACGGCGTGCCGACGATGAAGGACGAGTTGCGCAACGAGGCCAAGCGCTTCATGACGCTGATCGACGCGCTGTACGAGCATCGGGTAAATGTGATGATCGCCGCCGAAGGGCCGCCGGAACGGCTCTACCCCGAAGGCACCCACGCCTTCGAGTTCGAGCGCACGGTCAGCCGCCTGATGGAAATGCAGGCCGAGGATTATCTGAAAAACCCGCATCTGGCATAAACGCGGGGGGCGGATGATCGCCGCGTCACTGCGCGTGCTGGTCGAGGAACTGGCGGCATTGGTCGAAGTCGCCCAGACAGGCGGTCGGAAGTTCAATCTTCTTGCGGTCGGCGAGGCTGCGGGCGAAGGCCAGCATCTTGTCGGTCGGCTCCTTGCGGCGTGGGGCCGCTGAGGCGGCGGGCGCAGAGACGGGCGCGATGTCCACCGCGCTGACGGCGGTGTCCGCCTTGGCTTTGCGGGCGCGGCGCGGCTTGGCGGGCGTGGTGGTCGCTTCATCCGTCGCCGTGGCGCTGGCGGCTTTTCGGCTGCGTTTGCGCGGCGTGGCGGTTGTGGCGGCGCGCGGGCTGGCGAATCCGCCGCTGCGGCGTTTGGCCCCGAAACGGCCCTTGGCGGCGGGGAGGCCCAGATCGACGGTCGCGCCGCGCTGGCCGACCAGGGCGCCGATCAGGCGGTCGGCCTCTCCGGCGATGGCGTCGATCACCGCGCGGAAATCGGCGCGGCCCGTCACCACCTCGTCGAGTTTCATTTCCCACAGGGCGGTGGTGCCGGGATCGACCAGCGCCGGGGCGGCGGCGCGCAGCGTCTCAAACAATTGCAGCCCGGCGGGCGTCGGCGTCAGCCATTTGCCGTCGGCCCCCATAAGGTTCTGTTTGCGCAGCCCCTTGATGACCTCGGCGCGAGTCGCGGGCGTGCCGATGCCCTTGGCCTCCTTCAGCCGGTCGCGCAGGGCGGGATCCTCGACGAAGCGCCAGGCGTTTTGCATGGCGTCCACCAGGGTGCCTTCGTTGTAGCGCGGCGGGGCCTGGGTGCGTTTGGCCTCGACCTTCGGGTCGGACAGGGTGGCGTCCTCCCTGTCGGTCAGGGGCGGCAGGGTCTGTTCGGTCTCCTCCTCCGGCTTGCCGTCGGATTCGGCGGACGCGAAGGCGGCTTTCCAGCCGAGTTTCAACGGGATGCGGCCAACCGCGCGGAAGGGGACCGGCTTGCCGTCAAGCGGAACCGCCATGCCGACGCTGGTCTGCCGATACTCGTAATCCGGCATGACGGCGGCGAGGTAGGAGCGGCAGATCAGGGCGAACAGCCGCTTTTCATCGTCGCTCAGCCGAACCAGCCGCGAGTCCAGATCGTCCAGCACATTGACGTTGGGAATGACGGCGTGGTGCGAGACGCCTTCCAGCGCCCGGTCGCAGAAATGGCCGGATTTGCCCTTGCGGATCACCGGGCGGGCGACGTCCATATGCTCGCCAAGATGGGCGAAGCCGCGCAGCCGGGTCAGCGCCCCGACCACCGCCGGAACGTCGGCGATCTGGTTTTCCGACAGATAGCGGGCCTCGGCGCGCGGGTAGGTGATGAGCTTCTTCCCCTCGCCGTCATAGAGTTCCTGCGCCACCGACAGCGTGCGGTCGGCGGTCCAGCCCCAACGCTGGCCGCAGGTTTTTTGCAGGGCGGGGAGATCATAGAGCTTGGGCGGGGCCTGCCGCTTTTCCTCCACCGTCACCGACAGCGGGCCGCGATGCTGGTCGGCGGCCTTGGCGATGGCCTCGGCCCGCGCGCGGTCCTTGATCCGGTCCTTCGGCGCGGGGGCGTGGCGCATCTGGAAGGCGCCGACGGCGGCGGTCGCCGTCGCCACCACCTCGAAATAATCCTCCGGCTTGAAATTGCGGATTTCCAACTCGCGCAGGCAGACGATGGCGAGCGTCGGCGTCTTCACCCGGCCAACGCCGATGACGCCGCGCGCGCCGGGGGCCAGCAACGTCTTGGTGGCGGTGCGGGTCAGCGACAGGTTGAAAATCTGGTCGGCCTGCTGGCGCGCCACCGCCGCCTCATACACCGGGCGCAGCTCGGCGTTCGGCTTCAGCTTGGCGAAGGCGTCGCGCAAGGTTTTGGGATCCTGCGCGGTGAAGATGGCGCGCTGGACCCGCCCGCGATAACCGACATGCTCCAGAATCTCCTGGCCGATCAACTGCCCTTCGCGGTCGCAATCGGTGGCGAGAATCACATGGTCGCAGGCCTTCAGCGCCGCTTGGATGGCCTGGAGCTTGGCCGCCTTGTTGCCGCCGCTGTCCGGTTTGGTTGGGTACAGCCCATCGGGCTTCAGCAGGGTGGAGGACCAGCGTTTCCACGCCGGATCGACCTCGTCCGGTTCGGCCAGCCGCAACAGATGGCCTTCGGCAGGCAGAATGCGCCCGAACCGCTCGCCGAGCGCGGCGCGCAGATCCTTCGCTTGACTGGATTTTTCCGTGATGATGAGGGTCGCCATGGCGCAAGGATACGCAAAGTAGAGAAACAGATCAAGAACGCGTGACGGCGTTGGCGCGATTTTTTCTCCTTTTGTTCGCGTTCGGCGCGGCGTCACAGGTCCGTCATTCAGCCCGTTTTGAGCAAGCGGGCGGGCGCGCCGGGCAGCTCTGACGCAATTTCCCACATTTTTTGCTTCGCGCCGGACCGGGAATGGCATAGAGGTAGCCGCGTCTTTAGCCTCGGAACCCGGAGTCCTTTCGTCATGTCGATTCAGCGCTTCCACACCGGACCGCGCATGAGCCAGATGGTCGTCCATAAGGACACGGTCTATCTCGCTGGTCAGGTTGCCGATCAACCGACGCCCGATGTCGAGAACCAGACCAGCCAGATCCTGGCCCAGATCGATGCCCTGCTGGCCGAGGCCGGTTCCGACAAGAGCAAGCTTCTGTCGGCCACCATCTACCTCGTGGACATCGCGACCTTTGGCGCGATGAACAAGGCCTGGGAGGCCTGGGTCGACGCGGCCAACCCGCCGACCCGCGCCACGGTCGAGGCCAAGCTCGCCGCGCCCGAATATCTCGTGGAAATTCAGGTCACTGCCGCCAAGTAAGGCGGTGGGAAACGGGGCAACCCGGCAGCCTCGGTTGGGGTGTGCCGGCGTGGCCCAAACGCTCGTGAGGGCCTCGCGCTTCAATAAACCGATGGGAATGCCCGTCGGTTTACGGAATGTTAATGACGCCTTAACGGATCGCCCGTAAAACCCCGACCAACCTCTGCCGCCGAGGCGTGCGCCCCCTGATGGGGCGCGCCTCGGTCGCCGCGTACCTGCAATGGAACTGCAACATGCCGCGCCAAACGCCACTTTCTGACATCCGCAACATCGGCATCATCGCCCACGTCGACGCCGGCAAGACGACGACGACCGAGCGCATCCTGTATTACTCGGGTCGTAAGCACACGATCATCGACGTCCATGAGACGAAGGATCTCAAGACCTCGACGACGACCGATTACATGGAGCAGGAGCAGAAGCGCGGCATCACCATTCAGTCCGCCGCCGTTTCCGTGTTCTGGCGCGACAAGAAGATCAACGTCATCGACACCCCGGGCCACGTCGATTTCACCATTGAGGTGAACCGTTCGCTCCGCGTGCTCGACGGCGCGGTCGTGGTGTTCGACGGCGTCGCCGGTGTGGAGCCGCAGTCGGAAACCAACTGGCGTCTGGCCGACAACTACGACGTTCCGCGCATCTGCTACGTCAACAAGATGGACCGTTCGGGCGCGAACTTCCGTCGTTGTGTCGACATGATCCGCGCCCGTCTGAACGCCCGTCCGGTCTGCATCCAGGTTCCGCTCGGCTCGGAAGACAACTTCCGTGGCATGGTCGATCTGATCGAGATGAAGGCCTATGTCTGGTTCTCGGACGACAAGGACGCCAAGTGGGAGATCTGGGAGGTCACGGACGATCTCGCCCAGAAGCTCAACCTGACCGTCAAGGAAGACCTCGACAACATCGAGAGCATCAAGGCGCTCCGCGCCGACCTCGTCGACACCGCGCTGGAGCAGGACGAGGCGGCGATGGAAGCCTACCTCGATTCCGGTGAGGATCCCTCGCCGGCCGTCATCCGCGCCTGCCTGCGCAAGGGCACGCTGAACAGCTCCTTCACCCCGGTGCTCTGCGGTTCGTCCTACAAGAACAAGGGCGTCCAGCAGGTTCTCGACGCCGTCGTCGATCTGCTGCCGGCCCCGACCGACGTGCCCGCCATCAAGACGGTGGACGAAGACGGCAACCCGAACGGCGAGCGTGACAGCTCCGACGAGGCGCCCTTCTCGGCGCTGGCCTTCAAGGTGCTGAACGACACCTACGGCTCGATGACTTTCATCCGCGTCTATTCGGGCGTGCTGACGAAGGGCATGTCGATCCTGAACTCGACTCGCGGCAAGCGCGAAAAGATCGGCCGCATGGTCGAGATGTTCGCCAAGGAAGCCAACCCGCTGGAAGAGGCCCGCGCGGGCGACATCGTGGCGCTGGTCTCCTTGCAGGAAACCGAGACGGGCGACACGCTGTGCGAATCCTCGTCGCCGGTGATCCTGGAGCGCATGCGCTTCCCCGAGCCGGTCATCAGCGTCTCGGTCGAGCCGAAGTCGAAGGCCGAGCAGGAGAAGTTCTCCATCGCCCTGGGCAAGATGGTCCGCGCCGATCCGTCGCTCCGTTTGGAAACCGACCGTGAAACCGGCCAGACCATCCTGCGCGGCATGGGCGAGCTGCATCTCGAAGTGACGCTCGACCGCATGCGCACGGAGTTCGGCGTGGAAGGCAACATGGGCAAGCCCCAGGTCGCCTACCGCGAAGCGATCACCAAGCCGATCGAATACACCTACACCCACAAGAAGCAGACCGGCGGTTCGGGCCAGTTCGCCGAAGTGAAGATCGTGTTCGAGCCGCGCGAGCGTGGCGAGGGCTTCGAGTTCGTCGACGAGACGGTCGGCGGCACGGTTCCCCGCGAATATGTCCCGTCGGTCAAGAAGGGCCTGGAACTCCAGAAGGAAGACGGCGTCCTCGCTGGCTACCCGACGGTCGATTTCCGCGCCCGTCTGGTGGACGGCAAGTACCACGACGTCGACTCGAACGCTCTGACCTTCGAAATCGCCGCCAAGGCTTGCTTCCGCGAGGCTCTGCCGAAGGGCGGCCCGATCTTGCTTGAGCCGGTCATGAAGGTCGAGGTCGTCACCCCCGACAATTATCTGGGCGACGTCATCGGCGACGTGAACCGTCGTCGCGGCACCATCGTCGGTCAGGTCGAGCGTGGCTCGAACATCGCCGTCGAAGCGACCGTGCCGCTGAACGAAATGTTCGGCTACATCGGCCAGCTCCGTGGCATGACCTCGGGCCGCGCGTCCTACACCATGGAGTTCAGCCACTACGAGCCGGTGCCGCGCAACGTCACCGACGAAATCGTGGCCGGCCGCAGCAAGAACGGCTGATACGGCGTTCTTGGTCGGTTGATCGTGTGATTGGCGATGGCCAGCGGAGCAATCCGCTGGCCATTGTCGTTTCTGTGACTCGTGGAATCGCGTGATTGTGTCGGTTCTGTCATCAAAATGGGGTATTGTGACGGTTTTTCATTGCTTTTGTCGAAAATAGACAGAGTCAGTAACCAAATAGGCGTTGGCGAACCATCGGATCCGGGCGCAAATTTATGCGATGGCGATCCGACACTTCCTTTCCCTGATGACCCTGGTCCTGCTGACCGTCGGTGCCCCCGCCGGGGCCGGGCAGGGCAGTTTGCGTCTGGATCCCTTGTTCCAGGCGCTGCGGGCCACGACCGACGCCGCCTATGCGGAATCGGTGGAAGAGCATATTTGGGACCTGTGGCTCGACAACCCCAACGCCGAGACGATCCGGGTGATGCGGGCGGGCGTGCTCAGCTTCAACAGCGATGATTATGTCGCGGCTTTGGCGGCGTTCGACGCGGTGGTCGCGTTGGATCCGACTTACGCCGAGGGATGGAACAAGCGGGCGAGCGCGCATTACATGCTGGGCCATCACCGGGCGGCGGCGGAGGATCTGCGGCGCGCCCTGAGCCTGGAGCCGCGCCATTTCGGGGCCTTGACCGAGCTTGGTCTGGTGTATCTGGCTGTGGATCAGCCCGCCGCCGCCCTGCGCGCTTTTGAGGCGGCCTTGGCCATCAACCCCCATCTCGACAAGGTCCGTCAGCAGGCGGACGCGATCCGCCGGACCAAGGTTGGGGTTGCTTTGTAAGGTCTTTTCGCCGCGATCCAGTGGCGTTGTTTTTAGCAAATCCCTTCTGAAAATCCCGCAATGGGCGTAGAACAATAAAAGAAGCGTCGTGAATGGCGTTTCTGCGCGTCATTTTCGCGCGGTTTCTTTCGTTCGGACGCAGGGTGTGGGATGACGGCGCACGATTTTTTTGAGTTGGCCGGGGAACTCCGGGTCATCAGCATGACGGGTTTGCTGTGCCTGTCGTTTTTGCTGCCGCTGACGATCTTCATCGGGCGCAGCAACATCAAGACCGTGCGCCAGAAGATCATCGCCGATCTGGAAACCGTGTTCCGCATCAACGACAGCGACACGGACAAGCTGATTCCGTCCTTTGAGTTCGCCGCATACAAATACCGCGCTTTGCCACATTTCATTGATGGAAAGCAGCCGTCGGAATGGCGGGCGTATATTCTTCCTGTTCTTGTTTTCATCATGGTGACGTTCAGCGGATTTATCACAGCCAGCGGTGTGTTGTTCAACGAAGATCGGTTGGAACATTTTCAGCCTGTATTCAGTGGTATGACACTGATTAGCGCGGATCCGGCCAGCGTGAAGGTCATGCTGGATTATGAGATGCAGACCGTCGCGGTTCTGACCTTCACCTTTTTTGGCGCTTATATCTGGTCCATCGACTATCTGGTGCGGCGGATCTCCAACTATGACCTGTCGCCGATTTCCTTTCTGCGGGTGACGGCGCACATCATTTTGGCCTGCGTCACCTCGGTCACGCTGCATCACGGCTACATGGACATGGCGCAGGCGACTCCGACCAACGCCGTCAGCGACCGGATGCCGGAGTTGATCGTCGCCTTTCTCATTGGATTCTTCCCCAAATTGGGGCTGCAAACGCTGCTGAGCCGGGTTCCGCAGTTGCAAATCCGGCGTATCGACCCGCGCGCCCAAGGTTTCGTTCGCGAATACCCCATCGACATGATTATGGGCATCGACTCGGCGATCAAATTTCGTTTGGCCGAGTTTGAAATCGAGGATGTCCAGAATTTGGCGACGGCGAATCCGATCCTGCTGTTCGTCGAAACCCCCTACGGCATCTATGAGACGATGGATTGGGTGGCCCAAGCGCAACTGATTCTGGCGCTGGATCTCGACCAGATCGAGGCGCTGCGGACCATCAACATCCGCACGATCTTCGACATCGAACGCTTCATGGAGCGCCCGGAGTCGCGCCCGCTGCTGCTGGCGGCGCTGAACACGCCGAAAAGTGACGGCAAAACCATCGTCCAGCAGGATCGCGGCATCACGCTGGACAATCTCGAGTCGGTGGTCCGGGCGATTGGCGAGGATCTGCATGTCCAGCGGCTGCGCCAAGTCTGGCGCAACATTGAACTGAAGCTGAGCTTCGATCTGCCCCATGTCCGGCGCGAGCGGGCGTTGCTGCTGTCCGATCCGCCGTTGGAGCCTGAAGTGGCGCGCTCCCAACCGGCGGCGACGGCGTCCACCGCGCCCCTGGAACCGACGCCCGCCACCGAGGCGGCGCGTGTGCCGGAACCAGCCTGATACAGAACCGCCCGCCGGGCGGGAGCGCGCGGCGGGCGGAACGGGTCTCAGTCGGCGGGTGGTGGGGGCGGGCGGATCACTCCGCCTCGACCCAGGCGATGCGCAGGATGTTGGTGTTGCCGGGGGTGCCGAAGGGCACGCCGGCGGTGATGACCAGACGTTGACCCTCCAGCGCGATGCCGTCCTTGTGGGCGGCGCGAGTCGCCTTCTGCACCATCTCGGAGAAGTTGGCGACGTCGGAGGTGTGGACGGCGTGGACGCCAAACACCAGTTGCAGACGCCGCGCCGTCTCCAGCGCTGAGGTCAGGCAGAGGATGGGCTGCTCTGGGCGCTCACGGGCGGCGCGCAGCGTGGTGGACCCCGACGTCGTGTAGGTGACGATGGCCGCCGCCTGGATCGTGTGGGCGACCTGCCGGGCCGCCGCTGTGATGGCGTCGGCGGCGGTCTGCTGCGGGTCGGGGTGCTGGGCGTCCATGATGGTGCGGTACAGCGGATCATGCTCCACCCGGCGGGTGATGCGGTCCATGATCGACACCGCTTCCAGCGGGTAATCGCCTGAGGCGGTTTCCGCCGACAGCATCACCGCGTCGGCCCCGTCATAGACGGCGGTCGCCACGTCCGACGCCTCGGCGCGGGTCGGGGCCGGGGCGCTGACCATCGATTCCAGCATCTGGGTGGCGACGATCACCGGCTTGCCCGCGCGGCGCGACTCGCGGACGATGCGCTTTTGCAGGGTCGGCACATCTTCGGCGGGCAGCTCGACGCCCAGATCGCCACGGGCGACCATGATGCCGTCCGACATCTCGATGATTTCGGCCAGATGGGTGATCGCCTGCGGCTTCTCCAGCTTCGACAGCAGGGAGGCGCGCCCGCCGATCAGGCGGCGGGCCTCGGCGACGTCCTCAGGCCGTTGGACGAAGCTGAGCGCCACCCAATCGACGCCGATTTCCAGCGCGAAGGCCAGATCCTCGCGGTCCTTCTTGGTCAGCGGCGACAGCGGCAGGACGACTCCGGGGACGTTGACGCCCTTGCGGTCCGACAGCTTGGTGCCGGAAATCACCACCGTCTCGGCGTGGTCCGGGCCGCAGGAGACGACGCGCAGGCGCACGCGGCCATCATCCAGCAGCAAATCGGTGTCGGGCGTCAGGGCCGCGAAGATCTCCGGGTGGAACATGCCGACCCGCGTCGAGTCGCCGGGTTCCTTGGACAAATCCAGGCGAAAGCTCTGCCCGGCGGTCAGCGTGATCGGGCCGTTGGCGAAGGTGGCGACGCGCAGCTTCGGCCCTTGCAGATCGGCCATGATGGCGATGGGGCGGCCGGTGTCGGCCTCCAACTCGCGCAGGGTCTTCAGGCGGGCGCCGTGGTCGGCGTGGGTGCCATGGCTGAAATTCAGGCGGAACACGTCGACGCCGGTCTCAAACAGCTTGCGGATCATCTCCGGCGAGGTCGAGGCCGGGCCGAGGGTCGCCACGATCTTGGTCAGGCGGGAGCGGCGGATCGGGGGGTGGGCCGGGCCGCCGTGGGCGGCGGCGGTCGGAGTCGGGGATGCGCCGGTCGGCGTCGTGCCAGTCGTTGTCATGAATGCAAGCCTTCGCAGGTTGATCGTGTGGTGATGGGGCAGAGACTGGTGCGCCGTGGCCGTTCGTTGGGTCGAACAATCCGTTGAGGTGGTTGTTGCCCATCATTATGCGGCGATCAAGGGTCTGCTTGATGAAAGGGCGTCGATTGGCTGCGGAGTCGGGCTTGCGTTCGTCGGCGTGGTCGTTTACGGCTGTGCGTCGCGGCGAATGAGGTCCGGCGGTCGGGATTTGGTCTTGACAAGTTCGGGGCTTTTTCTATAGTCGCACCCTCTCGTGCCCTATCCGGGTACGAACGACGTTTTGCGTGCCGGGTTTCAGGGGGATCTGAATTCGGGACGCTTGAATCATCGGTCGCCCATGCGGGAGGCCGACGGGAATCGAGGAGAGCAGGCGTGGCGCGTATTGCTGGCGTCAACATCCCCGCGCAAAAGCGTGTGGAGATCGGGTTGACCTACATCCATGGTATCGGCCCCTTCAAGGCCAAGGAACTCTGCGCGAAGCTGGACATCCCGGCTGAACGCCGTGTCAATCAGTTGACCGACGATGAAATCCTGAAGATTCGCGAAACCATCGACGCCGACTATCGCGTCGAAGGCGACCTCCGCCGTGAAGTCGCGATGAACATCAAGCGTTTGATGGATCTGGGTTGCTATCGCGGTCTGCGTCACCGTAAGGGCCTGCCGGTCCACGGTCAGCGCACCCACACCAATGCCCGCACCCGCAAGGGTCCGGCGAAGCCGATCGCCGGCAAGAAGAAGTAAGACAGAGGATTACCTTCCATGGCCAAGCCGTCCGCCGCCTCGCAGCGTCTGCGTCGTCGTGAGCGTAAGAACATCACCGCTGGCGTCGCGCATGTGAACGCCTCGTTCAACAACACGATGATCACCATCACCGACGCGCAGGGCAACACCATCGCCTGGTCGTCGTCGGGCACCATGGGCTTCAAGGGTTCGCGCAAGTCGACGCCCTACGCCGCCCAGGTGGCTGCCGAGGATGCTGGCCGCAAGGCCCAGGAACACGGCATGAAGACCCTGGAAGTCGAAGTGAAGGGTCCGGGTTCGGGGCGTGAGTCCGCCCTGCGCGCCCTCCAGTCGGTCGGCTTCCAGATCACCTCGATTCGCGACGTCACGCCGATCCCCCACAACGGTGTTCGCCCGCCGAAAAAGCGTCGCGTCTGATCTGTTGGTTTTCGCATCCGCAGGAATCCTCCGCTCCGGGACAGGAGGCCGCAGCCATCGCGGTCTCCTCAGCATGGGAGCGGAGAATTCCTGCGGGTTCGTTTTCACTTGATGGCTGTTGAGGTTGCCCCGTGCTTCAGAAGAACTGGCAAGAGCTGATTAAGCCGAACAAGCTGGACATCCAGCCCGGCGATGACGCCGACCGCACCGCGACCGTGGTCGCCGAGCCGCTGGAACGCGGTTTCGGTCTGACCCTTGGCAACGCGCTGCGCCGCATCCTGCTCTCCTCCTTGCAGGGCGCTGCGGTCACGGCGATCCACATCGACGGCGTTCTGCACGAGTTCTCGTCGATTCCCGGCGTCCGCGAAGACGTGACCGACATTGTCCTGAACATCAAGACGATGGGTCTGCGCATGGGCGGCGACGGGCCGAAGCGCATGCGCCTGCGCGCCGAAGGCCCGGGCGAGGTGACGGCCGGCATGATCGAAACCGGCCCGGACATCCAGATCATGGATCCCGATCTGGTCATCTGCACGCTGGACAACGCCGCGCGCCTGAACATGGAACTGACGGTCGAGACCGGCAAGGGCTATGTCCCGGCCAGCCAGAACCGTCCCGAAGACGCGCCGATCGGTCTGATCCCGGTCGACGCCCTGTTCTCGCCGGTCCGCAAGGTGTCCTACAAGGTCGACAACGCCCGCGTCGGCCAAGTCACCGATTACGACCGTCTGACGATGAACATCGAGACGAACGGTTCGGTGAAGCCGGATGACGCGTTGGCGCTCGCCGCCCGCATCATGCAGGACCAGTTGCAGCTCTTCATCAACTTCGAGGAGCCGACGCACGCCGTCTCCGAGGAGAAGCACGAGGAGGTTCCGTTCAACAAGAACCTGCTCCGCAAGGTGGACGAGTTGGAGCTGTCGGTCCGTTCGGCCAACTGCCTCAAGAACGACAACATCGTCTACATCGGCGATCTGGTTCAGAAGACCGAGGCGGAAATGCTGCGCACGCCGAATTTCGGCCGCAAGTCGCTGAACGAGATCAAGGAAGTGCTGTCCCAGATGGGCCTGCACCTGGGTATGGAAATCCCGAACTGGCCGCCCGAGAACATCGAGGAATTGGCCAAGCGTTTGGAAGAGCCGTACTAAAAAGCCGCGTTGCCCCCACCCTGACCCTCCCCCGCTTCGCAGGGGAGGGGACTTGGTGGCGCCAGAGTGGGTGTTCTGTTTACCAAAGGGCAATCGCCCGTCCCCGTTGCCGTACCAGCGCTATGACTGGGCGGCGGGGTTCACGACCGGCTCCCTGAGGGGGGCCAAGCCATGAAGGAGGACCGCCATGCGTCACGGCGTTTCAGGACGTAAGCTCAACAAGACCACGAGCCACCGCAAGGCCATGTTCTCGAACATGGCGAACGCGGTCATCAAGCACGAGCAGATCACCACCACCCTGCCGAAGGCGAAAGAACTGCGTCCCATCGTGGACAAGCTCATCACGCTCGGCAAGAAGGGTGGCCTGGCCAACCGTCGTCTCGCTTACGCGCAGCTGCGCGACAACGAGATGGTCACGAAGCTGTTCGACGTTCTGGCCGACCGCTACAAGGATCGCCAGGGCGGTTACAGCCGCGTTCTGAAGGCTGGCTTCCGCTACGGCGACGCCGCCGACATGGCCGTCATCGAGCTGGTTGATCGTGACGTCGCCGCGAAGGGTCAGAATTCTGGCCCGTCGCAGGATGTCGCCGACGACGTCGACGGCGCCAGCGAAGAGTAAGACCGACCATCGACTCGGCGCCTATCCCCAGGCGCCGACCGACATCGAGTGTTGATCGACCCTTCCTCCGGAGTCTTCCGGGGGGAGGGTCTTCTCATATGTGGCAGGCGGAATGTTACGCTCCCTTTACAACCGTATTCAGCGCCTGTCGGCTCGCAAGGACGCGGTTTGGTGGATGTCCGCCGTGTCTTTTTCGGAAAGTTCGTTCTTTCCGTTGCCGCCCGACGTGATGCTCATCCCGATGTGTCTGGCCCAGCCGAAAAAGCTGTGGTTTTACACCAACATCTGCGCGTTGGCGTCGTTGCTGGGCGGAATGCTCGGCTACGCGCTGGGCTATTATCTGTTCGAGAGCGTCGGGCGGCTGATTATCGACCTTTACAACGCGCAGGAGTCCTTCCAGCGCTTTCAGGACATGTTCGCCGAATTCGGCCCCTGGTTCCTGATTCTGAAGGGCGTCACGCCGATTCCCTACAAGCTGCTGACGATCACCGCCGGATTCGCCCATCTGGATCTGACGGTGTTCATCCTCTGCTCCATCGTCGCGCGCTTCTCGCGATTCTACATGATCGCGATTTTGATGCATTTCTACGGCGCGCAGGTGCAGGCGATCATCGAAAAGCGCCTGATGCTGGTGACGACCCTGCTGTTGATCGTCGTGGTCGGCGGTTTGCTGAGCTTCAAATTCGTCTGACGTCCGCCGCCGCCTGCCCCGGCGGCGCGCCGGGGCGGCGATGAGGCGCTTTGCGGGCGTCAGTTCGGCGTGCCGTGGTCCTGGCGGTCACGCTGGGCGGGCGGCAAAGCGTCGCGCTCGCGGCGGTCCTGGCGGACGATGACGGCGATGGCGGCGAGCACCACCAGCCCGCCGATGGCGGGAAACAGCATTTCGCCGAGGCTGACGTCGGGCCGGGACGCGGTGCGGGCGACCAGCATCAGCAATCCGGCGAACAGCAGCCCGGCGAACAGCAGCCGTGGCGCGCGGTGGGAGCGCTTGCTCCCGGTGTTGGGTGTCATTTGGGTCATTCCCTTCTGAGGCTGGTTCCCGGCATATTGGGACCGATCCGGGGATGGACCAGTGGCCGTGGCATTCCGCTCAGCCGCATACCATCTTCGTACCAAGAAAAACAGGAGCCGTGTGGCCATGTTCCGTCCGATCCGCCTTTTTGCTCCGCTGGTTGCCGTCGCGCTGCTCGGTCTGACGGCCTGCGCCGACCAGCCCGCGCCGCGCGCCGCGTCGGTGGCCGCCCCCACCGCCGCCGTCACCCAGCCGCAGGCCCCGGCAAAGCCCGCCGCCGCGCGCGCCACCCCGGCCCCCGCCAGCAACGCGGGCAGCCCCGACGATCAATCCCTGCGCCTGAACGGCGACACCAGCGGCGGCGGCACCTGCCGGACGCAGTGCGAGCGTGGCCACAATGTCTGCATGGACTCGGTCGCCGCCCGCACCCAGAGCGGCCTGGAGCGCCCGGACGCCGGTGGTCCCTTCACCCCGTCGGACAATTGCAGCTACCAACTCAAGCAATGCTTCCAGCGCTGCAACACCGTCCGTTGACAATGGGGCGCTGAGGTCTTTTCGCGGGTCGGCGGCGCGTCCGGTCAGGAGCGCCGCCCCCGCAAATTCTCCCAATAGGTCAGGCGCTTCTTGATGTCGCGCTCGAATCCGCGTTCCACCGGGCGGTAGAAGCTGTGGCGCTCCACGCCGGGCGGGAAATAATTCAGGCCGGAAAAGCCTTCCGGCGTGTCGTGGTCGTAGATGTAACCCTGCTTGTAGCCGAGATCCTTCATCACCCGAGTGGGCGCGTTCACCGCGTGCATCGGCGGCATGACGCTGCCGGTCTTGCGCGCCAGCGCGCGGGCTTCGCCCAAGGCGACCTCGACCGCGTTTGATTTCGGCGCGGTGGCGAGATACAGGCAGGCTTGGGCCAGCGCCCGCTCCCCCTCCGCCGGGCCAAGCCGTTCGTAGGTCTCCCAGGCGGTCAGCGCCTGGACAATCGCGTTGGGGTCGGCCAACCCGACATCCTCGTTGGCGACGCACAGCATCCGCCGGGCGATGACGCGCGGATCCTCGCCCGCCGCCAGCATCCGGCACATCCAATAGAGCGCGGCGTCGGCGTCGGACCCGCGCAGGCTTTTGTGGAAGGCCGAGAGCAGGTTGTAATGACCATCCCCGGCCTTGTCGTAGGACGGCATCCGCCGTTGCAACACCCGGCCCAACCCCGCCGCGTCCAGCGCCTCCCCATCCGACAGGGCGTTGATCTGCTCCAGCATGTTCAGCAGGAAACGCCCATCGCCGTCAGCCATGGCGAGCAGCGCGGTTCGCGCGTCGGGCGTCAGCGGCAGGGGATGGCCGAGATGGGACTCGGCGCGCTCCAGCAGGGCGGCCAGCGCGGCCTCGTCCAAGCGGTGCAGAACAAAGACCTGGACGCGGGACAGGATGGCGGCGTTCAGCTCGAAGCTGGGGTTTTCGGTGGTGGCGCCGACCAGGGTGATGGTGCCGTCTTCCAGATAGGGCAGGAAGATGTCCTGAACCGATTTGTTGAAGTGGTGGACCTCGTCGCAAAACAGCAGGGTGCCTTGTCCGCCCGCGCGCCGCCCCCGCGCCGCCTCGAACATCTTGCGCAGATCGGCGACGCCGCTTTGCAGGGCCGAGATGGCTTCGAAATGCAGATCGGTGGCCTCGGCCAGCAGGCGGGCGATGGTGGTCTTGCCGCAGCCCGGCGTGCCCCACAGCACCATGGAGGACAGGTTGCGCGCGGCGACCATCCGCCCGATGGGGGCGTCGGGCTTCAGCAGATGATCCTGCCCCACCACGTCGGCCAGACAGGTGGGGCGCAGCCGGTCGGCCAGCGGTCGCGGCGCCTGGTTGGCGAAAAGGCTGGAGGACATCGGCGGAATTCCTGGTGAGGCTAAACCATCGGTCTCTGGAAACACAAAAAGCCGCCGGAGCGATGCTCCCAGCGGCGTTGTCGGTTGTGCCGACATCAACCCAAGGCCGAAACCCTGGGTTGGTCGGGGGGTGTTTACGCCGCCATGCCGTCGATGGGCGCGGAGGCGATCAACCGATAATGGTCGGTGTCGACGAGAACCGAACAGCTCAGCGTCTTCGACACGCCTTCATCCTCGGTGCTGACGATGCGGGCGTGCGGGATCCCGAGCAGATTGACGGTCCCCATCACCCGCCAGGCGCGCCCCTTGGCCGCGCCGACCGGCTGGAAGACTTGTCCGATCTGGACGTGTTTCTTGCTCATGGCGGAACCCTCTAAACGACGAATGCACACCCGCAACGTCTGATGGCGTTGAGCGCAGTGCTTTTTCGTCCATTGTGCCAGTGTCTGCTGAACAGTTAAGCGCAGCCGCGAGTCGCGATCAACCCCTAAGTATTTTCACAAAATGCGGGTCAGCAGCCGGAGCGGGGCAGAGCCTCGATCTTTTCCAGAATGGCGTTGACGATGAAATCGCCGTAATCGATCTGCATGGATTCGGCGATGCCGTTTTGCAGCAGGCGCAGGCTCATTTCATATTCGGGTTGCGCCGAGTCGCTGTGGGTGGGGAAGAAGGCCATGCGCACCGGCCAGGTCTGGGCGTCGCGCAGCAGGGCGTCCTTGGCGGCCTCCTTGGCCGGGCCGGGCTGGCCGATCACGGTGGAGACTTCGGTCGCGCCCTCGGCGTCGGCGCCGTCGAAAATGGTGCGGCTGAAGAAATGCTCCCCCCGGCGGGCGTGGTCGAGGATCGCCAGCGTGTGGGCGGTCGGGAACATCGCCCCGGCGGGCAAATCAATCTCTTGCGGTTCCGGCTTGGAGAATTGGGCCGTGCCGACGCCGCCGTTGGGCGTCAGGTTGGCCTCGCCGCGCACGTCGTCGTCCACCTCGCCGTTGATGGTCTTGCGGACGTTGAAGCGGTAGCGCAGGCCGTCCTTGGCCTCCCACGTCGTGTAATTGGTGTTCATCGCCATCTCGTCGCCTTCGCTGTAGACGAAGCGCAACTGAAAGCGCTGTTCGGTGGTCCAGCCGTCGCAGGCGTCGGCCCATTCGAACATCATGCGCCCGCGCACGTCGCTGACCTTGGAGCTGTTGCGGGCCGACAGCAGCGACATGGTGTAGATCGCCCGGTGCGGTTGGATGGCGGCGGCCACCTCGCTGGAGCTGGGCAGGGCGGAGGGCAGGGTGGCGGCCAGCGCGGGCGCGCCCGCAACCAGCGTGGCGGCGACGCCAAGGGCCGCGCCCATGGCCGTGCCCAGAAGCTTGCCCAGAAACAGGCGACCAGCGGAACGGGGGGCGGTGCGGCGGTTGGACAAGGCGGGATCCACAGGTGATTGTCGGCGCTGGTTGGATTATGGGTGTTTTTAACGCAGACCGAAAGGGCTGCCACCCGCAATTCCTATCATTGGAAAGGAATTCCCAGCATGACAGGCTCCGCCGATTCCGCCATTCCCCGTTCGGCTGACGACCATTTGGCCGAGCCGCCTTCGGCGGATCCCCGCCCGGTGGTTCTGCTGACCCGCCGCCTGCCCGAGGCGGTGGAGGCGCGCGCGTCGCGCGATTACACGGCGATCCTCAACCCAACGGACGAGGCGCTGTCCGGCTTGGCGATCGCCGAGCGGGCGGCGGCGGTGAAGGCCGACGCCGTGCTGTGCTGCGCCGGGGATCGGCTGGACGCCGCCGCCATCGCCGCCCTGCCGGATCGGGTCCGGCTGCTGGCCACCTTTTCCGTCGGCACCGACCACATCGACCTCGCCGCCGCCAAGGCGCGCGGCCTGAGCGTAACCAACACGCCCGACGTGCTGACCGACGCCACCGCCGACATCGCCCTTCTTTTGATTTTGGGAGCGGCCCGGCGCGCGTCGGAAGGCGAGCGGCTGATCCGCGCCGACGCCTGGACCGGCTGGACCCCCACCCAGTTGATGGGAACCCACATCGGCGGCAAGCGGTTGGGCATCATCGGCATGGGCCGCATCGGCCAAGCGGTGGCGCGGCGCGCGCGGGCCTTCGGCATGACCATCCATTACAGCAACCGCAAGCGCCTGCCCCCGGAGTTGGAGGAGGGCGCGGTCTATCATTCCGATCCCGACGCGCTGTTGTCGGTCAGCGACGTGCTGTCGCTGCATTTCCCCGCCACGGCGGAAACCCGCCATTGGCTGAACGCCGACCGGATCGAGCGTCTGCCGCCGGGGGCCATCCTCATCAACACCGCGCGTGGAACGGTGGTGGATGACCGGGCCGTTGTTGCCGCCCTGCGCGGCGGACGGCTCGCCGCCGCCGGTCTGGACGTGTTCGAGAACGAACCGAACCTGTTCGCGGACTATCGTGACCTGCCGAACAGTTTTTTGTTGCCGCATTTGGGAAGCGCCACGGTCGAAACCAGAAACGCCATGGGTTTCAAGGCGTTGGACAACATCGACGCGGCGTTGTCCGGGCGGGAGCCGCCCGACCGGGTGGTGTGAGTTTCAGCGCCAAGTGGGACAAAATTGCCCGGCGGCGGCAGAAGCTGCCGGGCGGCAAAGGACGGTCGGAAAAATTGGCAGCCCGGCGGAAAGGGCGACTCGCGGAATCGTCTGGGGCGTCCTGTTGGCACGCGGTCTGCATAGGGTAGGACGAAGAGTTTCGACCTCCAGTGAGGAGCCGCCCCATGAACGCCATCGTTGCCGCCTTGGACCTGACGTCCCACTCCTGCGATCGTTTCGACGGCGCGATGGCCTGGAACCCGGTCGCGCTGGCCTCGCGGGTTGGGTTGCTGCGGGGAACCGAGCGGCAGGCGCTTGATGAGACCATCGCCCTGCTGGCCGAGGCGCGGGAAACCATCGCCCAGCAGCAGGAGCGCATCGCCTATCTGGAAAGCCTGACGATGACCGACGAGCTGACCGGCTTGTTGAATCGGCGGGGCTTTTACAGCCACTTCCGGCGCGAACTGGCCTCGGCCCGGCGCAGCGGGGCGGCGGGCGGCCTGTTGGTGATGATCGATCTCGACGGCTTCAAGGCGATCAACGACACCCATGGCCATGTCGCCGGAGACAGCTATCTGCGGCAGGTCGCGCTGATGATCGTGTCCAGCGTCCGGCAAGAGGATGTGGTGGCCCGGCTGGGCGGCGACGAATTCGCCGTGCTGCTGACCAACACCGACGTGGCCAGCGGTCTGGCCCGCGCCAGCGAACTGGCGGCGCTGGCCGACGCCTGCCACGCGGAATGGGGCGGGGTTTCCCTGCCGGTTCGCTTCTCGGTCGGGACCCAGCCCTATGGCGCGGAAGACCAAGAGGACGAGGTGATGCGGCGGGCCGACAGCATGATGTACGGGGCCAAAAGCGCCCGCCGTCGGGACGCCAAGCGCAAGACGAAATCCCCCGCGCAACCCGGTGTCGGCGCGTAACCGGCTGTCGCTCGCCGCTTGGGACCAGGCTTGGAGCCAACACAGGCCGCCCGCGCTTTTGCGGGCGGTTTTGTTTTGTCCAATCAAGCGGCTGTGTTCGCTTTGGCGGCGCCGTCGGCGTCCTTGAGTCAACGGCGAGTCAACGGCGAGTCAACGGCAATTTAACCGTCGCGACCTGTTGGGAAAAGGGGTATACCGGGGTGTGGTCGCCGTGATCGCGCCTTGCGGCGCCGGTCAACGCCACATTCGGCGGTCAGCCAGGGCGCCAAGCTTTGAGTGGAGAGTGCATGTCGGTGGAACCGGGTGGGTCAACCATGGTCGACGGCGCGTCAGCCAAGACGGTCCTCATCGTTGAGGACAACGAGCTGAACATGAAGCTGTTCCATGATCTGCTCGAAGCGCATGGTTACGGCACTCTGCAAACCCGCGATGGGATGGAGGCGATGCGGTTGGCCCGCCAGCATCGTCCCGATTTGATCCTGATGGACATCCAGTTGCCCGAGGTGTCGGGGCTTGAGGTGACGCGTTGGATCAAGGACGACGCGGAGTTGAAAAGCATCCCGATCATCGCCGTCACCGCCTTCGCCATGAAGGGGGATGAGGAAAAAATTCGCCAGGGCGGCTGTGAGGATTACATTGCAAAACCGATCTCCGTCGTTAAGTTTCTTGAGACGGTTAGAAGGTTTCTAGCCTAACTGTTGTTGAACCGAAGCTTCACAGGATCGCATCGCTCCATGTCTGCGCGCGTGCTCGTCGTCGATGATGTTCTGCCCAATGTGAAGCTGCTCGCGGCCAAGCTGACCCGCGAGTATTTCAACGTCATCACGGCCTTCAACGGGCCGGACGCGCTGGAGATGGTTCACAAGGAATCGCCGGACATCGTTCTGCTCGACGTCATGATGCCGGGGATGGACGGGTTCGAGGTGTGCGAGCGCATTCGCTCCGACCCCGCGACCATGCACATTCCTGTGGTGATGGTCACGGCCCTGTCCGACGTCGCCGACCGGGTGCGCGGTCTGGAGGCTGGGGCCGACGATTTTCTGACCAAACCGGTCAACGACATCGCCCTGTTCGCGCGGGTTCGCTCGCTCGTCCGTCTCAAGATGATGATGGACGAATGGCGCTTGCGCGAAAACACCTCGGGCCAGTTCGGGGTGATCGAGCGCAGCGGCACGCTGCTGAACGAATCCTTCGAGCGCGCCCGCATCCTGGTTCTGGAGGATTCCGCGCTCGACCTCGACAAGGTCACGGAAACCCTGCAACGCGACCACAACAGCGTGATGGCGACCGACACCGGGGCCAAGGCGCTGGAACGGGCGCTGAGCAACGAGTTGGATCTGGTCGTCATCAGCCTGACGCTGGTGAATGAGGACGGCTTGCGCCTGTGCTCGCAACTGCGCTCGCACGAGCGGACGCGGCAGGTGCCGGTCCTGCTGATGGTGGACGAGGGGGATTTGAACCACGTCGCCAAGGGGCTGGAACTCGGGGCCAACGATTACGTCATCAAGCCGATCGACCGGAACGAGCTGCTGGCCCGCGCCCGCACCCAGATCCGGCGCAAGCGCTACCAGGAACGGCTGCGCTCGAATTACGAGCAAAGCCTGTCGATGGCGCTGACCGACAGCTTGACCGGCGTCTTCAACCGCCGTTACGTCAACGCTCATCTGCCGCGCCTGCTGGAACGCGCCATCGACAGCCAAAAGCCGGTCGCCGTGCTGATGTTCGACATCGACCATTTCAAGGCGGTCAACGACAGCCACGGCCACACCATCGGCGACGAGGTGCTGCGCGAGGTGTCGGCGCGGGCCAGCCGCAATCTGCGCACCTTCGATCTGGTGGCGCGTTTGGGCGGCGAGGAGTTCATCGTCATCCTGCCCGACACCGACGGCGAAGCGGCGTTGATCGTCGCCGAACGGCTGCGCCAGCGCATCGCCGACGTTCCCTTTGCGGTGTCCGCCACCGGGGCCGAAGAAATTTCGGTGACGGTGTCGATTGGCATTTCGGTCGGCGGTCGCCTGGGCGATACGGCGGAAACACTGATCCGCCGGTCGGACGAGGCGCTGTATGAGGCCAAGCGGGCGGGCCGCAACTGCGTCATCGGTGACGCGCGGGTCGATATCGAAGGTTGATGTCTTGGGCTGATGTCGGGTCGGTTCCCCCCCTTTCTCACCCGCTGGCGCTGATTTCCCAACCCTGATGATGCCGCAGCGCCGTTCCTGTGCTATCACGGTCTTTCGCACGCGGGCCGTCTGGCCATAATGGCTTGCGAGAATGGGCGGACGCTGTTGCTCCAGCGGCCCGTTTTGTTTTGTTCCGGCTGAACGGCGTTCCTATCGCATGTCCTTTTTTGATGCTTTGCCGCTCGGCTCCCAGGCTGGCGTAGCCGTCCCCTTCGCTCAGGAGGATCTGACGCGCGTCTTCGAGGCGAAAACCTTGCAGCGTGGACGCACCCTGATTATGACGGGCGCCGTCACCTTATCCGACGCGGGCGCCAACCGCATCAAGGCCGAGGTCAATGATCTGGGCCGCCGTCTGGCGGTGGTGGTCACGCCGATCCAGGGCAAGCGCGGCGTGGTGCTGGAACGCACCTGCACCTGCGGCCGCAACGCCTGCGCCCATATGGCGGCGGCGGCGATGATGGCGCTGGACACCTGCCCGGAATGGCGCAAAGCCTCCCTCTTCGATCTGGCGGATCGGGCGCCGCCCGCTCCCGCGAACACGGCGGCCCCAGCAACGCCCCCAGCCTCTGCGGTGAAAGCGGCGACGCCGACCTTGTCGCTCGTCCACCCAACCACCCCGTCGAAGACCGCCCCCCCAAGTCTGCCGTTGGCTCCCCTGCCGTTGGTTTCCCCGCCGTTGGTTCCGACGACTCCCACGGCGGCGACCACTCCCAGCCAGCCGACGCCCAAACCCGGCCCGAAGGCCGAGGGCGAGCGCAGCCTGCGTTGGACGCTGGAACCGGGGCAGGGCGAGGTCGCCTGTTGCATCTCCGCCGATTTCGTGACGGACGGGCAGACGGAGACCGAACCCGCCACCCCGCGCGACGTGCTGGCCAAGGCCCCGCGCGACATCAGCGGCGACGCCGACCGCGCCATCGCCCGGCTGTTGGGCGGTGGCGGCACCTTGCGCACCCCGGTCGCCAAGAGCCGGGGCGAGGCGGTGGATCGTTTGCTGCGCCGTTTGCTGGGAACCGGGCGGCTGTTCTGGCGCGACGGCACCCCCTTGACCGAGGCGCCGGGCCGCGTCGTGCGCGCCTTCCGCGATCCGGCGACGCGCAAGCTGCGGCCGACCGGGTTGCCGGAACGCTGCACGCTGTTCAAGGGGCAATCCTATTGGTGCGTGGATTCGGCCAGCGGCAGCGTTTTCGCCGTCGATCTCCAGGTGGTGGAGGTGCCGAAGAGCAAGCCGGTTCCGCCCATCGCGGCGCCAACCGCTCCCGCCGCCGCGCCGCCGCCCTCGCGGCTGTTTGCTCCGTTGCGCACCGCGCCCAACCAATCGCCGTCCTTCCGCGACAACGCCATTCCCGGAATCCGCAGCGGCGCCGCCGAGGCGGCGGACATCGTCGAGCGGTCGCCGCGCGTGCTGGCCCTGCTGGGTCGGGTGGTCACGCCGCATGACGGGTTGGTCGATGTGCTGCGGCTGTCCTTCGATTACGGCGAACCCGGCGAACCGGCGGAAATCGAACCGGACGACCAGCGCCAGTTCGCCCGGTTCGAGGATGAGTTTGGCAACGTCACCTTCGTCCGCCGCGACAAGCGGACCGAGCAGGCGGCGTTGGACCGGCTGTCCGGCCTTGGCTTCGCCCAGGCCCGCATCGAGCCGCCGAAGGGGACGCTGAACGGGCGCGGCACGCGGGTTCACTGGCTGACCGGGCGCGACATCGAGGAGCGTTGGAAAGCCTTCCTGACCACCGAAATCCCCGCCTTGACCAAGGCCGGTTGGGTGGTGGAGGTCGGCAGCGATTTCGGCGCCAAGGTGATCGAGCCGGGATCCGACGTGGACGTCGCCGTCCGCGACGCCGGCGACGGCTGGTTCGATCTGGACGTCGGGGTGGAGATTGACGGGGAGCGTCGCCCGCTGCTGCCGATCCTGGCCCAACTGGTCGAGCGCGGCGGCTTGTCGGCCACCCGCGTCATCGACGGGCGGGCGCACATCGTGCTGGACGACGGCAACGTCCTGTCGTTGCCCGCCGAGCGGGTCGAGCGCTTGATGAGCGTGCTGGAAGCCATGCTGGGGGCCGGGCGGCCCGTTGGCGACCGGCTGAAGGTGCCGTTGGCGGAAGCCGACTCGCTGCTCGACATCGACGATCTGATCGCCCGGCGGGTCGAGGAAACCGCGCAAATCGACGGCTACCTCAAGCGCCTGCGCGACAGCGAGGTGCCGGGCGACATGGAACCCTCGCCGGGTTTCCATGGCGAGTTGCGCGATTACCAGCGCGCCGGTCTGGCCTGGATGCAAAGCCTGCGGGCCAACAGCGTCGCCGGGATTCTGGCCGACGACATGGGTCTGGGCAAAACCGCCCAAACGCTGGCCCACATCGCCATGGAAGAGCATGAGGGGCGCCTGACCGACCCGTGTCTGGTGGTGGTGCCGACCAGCCTCGTGCCGAACTGGGTGGCGGAAGCCGCGCGCTTCACCCCCGATCTGCGGGTGGTGGTGCTGCACGGGCTGGACCGTCACGAAAAGCTGTCGGACCTCGACCGCGCCCACATCGTGGTGACGACCTACGGCGTGGTGGCGCGCGACGTCGATCTGCTGAAACGGCTGACCTGGCACATGCTGGTGCTGGACGAGGCGCAGGCGATCAAGAATCCCGACGGCAAGGCGACTCGCGCCGTCACGGCCTTGCAGGCGCGGCATCGGCTCTGTCTGTCCGGCACGCCGGTGGAAAACAATCTGGGCGAGTTGTGGAGCCAGTTCGCTTTCCTGATGCCGGGCCTGCTGGGCGACCGCAAGGAGTTCGGCAAGCGTTACCGCGTGCCCATCGAAAAGCGTGGCGACAACACGCGCGCCAATCTGCTGATGCGCCGCATCCGCCCCTTCCTGCTGCGCCGCACCAAGGAGGCGGTGGCCAAGGAACTGCCGCCCAAGACGGAGGTGGTGGTCCGCATCGACCTGGACCGCGACCAGCGCGATTTGTACGAGACGATCCGCCTGTCGGTGAACGAAACGGTGCGCGCCGCGCTGGCGGTTGGCGGGCAGGGCGGCGGCATGGGCCGCAACGCCATCACGGTGATCGACGCGCTGTTGAAGCTGCGTCAGGTCTGCTGCGACCCGCGCCTGCTGAAGATGCCCACCGCCGCCAAGGTGAAGGAAAGCGCCAAGCTGGAGGCGCTGACCGAGATGGTGCGGGAAATGGTGCCGGAAGGCCGCCGCATCCTGATCTTCTCGCAATTCACCACCATGCTGGATCTCATCAAGGTGGAGCTTGAGAAGGCGAGCATTCCTTATGTCGAACTGACCGGGCGCACGCTGGACCGCGCCGCGCCGGTCAACCGTTTCCAGAACCGCGAGGTTCCCGTCTTCCTCATCAGCCTGAAGGCGGGCGGGCGCGGCCTGAATCTGACCGCCGCCGACACGGTGATCCATTACGATCCCTGGTGGAACCCCGCCGCCGAGGATCAAGCGACCGACCGCGCCTACCGCATCGGCCAGGACAAGCCGGTCTTCGTCTACAAGCTGATCGCCGCCAATTCGGTGGAGGAGCGCATCATCGAGCTGCAACGCCGCAAGGGCAGCCTGTCCGCCGCCACCATCGAAGGCACCGGGCTGGTCAGCGCGCTGGACGGCGGCGACATCGATTACCTGCTGGGGGCCGAGACGGAGTAGGGGCGGAGTGGAGGGGCGGCATGCGTCCCGAGCAGCGAAGTCAGGTTGACGTGGCCGCATTGCAAGACGGAAAAATGACATTGAACACGGATAAACACGGATGCCGACTGCGTCGGCCCACGGATGAACACGGATCAAGGGAAAATTTTTATCCGTGTTCATCCGTGGATATCCGTGTTCATCCGTGTTTAAAATTCATCTCCCAAGTTGGTGACGTTTCGTTAACCTGACATCGTTGCCCAGTCCAATGAACAGCTCGGGGTTGTCGGGAACCTTCGGTTGGATTAGGAATTATGACCTAATTCCTTGCCGGGTTCCCCCATGCTCCGAATTCCGACCCACCCGCCGATCCTGCCCAATTCAGGGCCGAAACCCCACCCGCGTCGTCCGGCGCGCTTCGGCGTCGTCGCGTATGGAACAGGTGAACAGGGGCCGGGAAACTGTTTCACGGTGTTTCAAATGTTCCACTCGCCCGGCTCAGCGGCCCGCTTGTGGAACAAGGGGCGGGGATTGCGCCGTCCGGCGCGCTCCGTCGTCGTCGCGTATGAAACAGGTGAACAGGGTCGGGAAAATTGTTTCACGGTGTTTCAAACGTTCCATTCGCCCGGCCCAGCGGCCCGCCTGTGGAACAGGGAGCGGGGATGGCGCAGCCCGTCACGCCTCCGCCGCGCCATCCTCCGTTTCACGCCCGCGCCGCACCAGGGCGGCGGCCTGGATCAGCACTTCCGGCCCGGCGCCGGGGAGATGGGCGTTTTCGCTGATGTGGCGGCGCCACGCCCGCGCGCCGGGCAGACCCTGAAACAGCCCCAGCATGTGGCGGCTGATGGCGGCCAGCGGGGTTCCGCGCGTCCGCCGCGCTTCCTCGGCGTAGTCGGCCATCGCCGCGACCACGGCGTGACGGTCGGGGCCGGGCAGGCCGTCAAACAGGCGGCGGTCGGCGTCGGCCAGCAGATAGGGCGTTTCATAGGCCGCCCGTCCGATCATCACGCTGTCCAGCGCGGGCAGATGCGCCGCCGCCTCGTCCAGGCTGCGGATGCCGCCGTTGATGGCGATGGTCAGATGCGGGAATTCCTGCTTCAGCCGGTGGACCAGATCGTAACGCAGCGGCGGCACGTCGCGGTTTTCCTTGGGGCTGAGGCCCTTCAGCCAAGCCTTGCGGGCGTGGACGATGAAATGGTCGCAGCCGGTCGCCGACACCGTGCGGACGAAGCGCTCCAGCGTCGGCCATTCCTCCATCTCGTCAATCGCGATGCGGGATTTGACGGTGACGGGGATGGCGACGGCCTCGCGCATCGCGCCGATCAGGCGGGCGACCAGATCGGGTTCGGCCATCAGGCAGGCCCCGAAACGGCCCGACTGCACGCGGTCGCTGGGACATCCGACGTTCAGGTTCACCTCGTCATAGCCCCACTCCTCGGCGATGCGGGCGCAGGCGGCCAGATCCGCCGGGTCCGACCCGCCAAGCTGCAAGGCGACCGGATGCTCCGCCGCGTCGAAGCCAAGCAGCCGTTCCCGGTCGCCGTGCAGCACCGCGCCGGTCGTCACCATTTCGGTGTAGAGCAGCGTGTTGCGCGACAGCAGGCGATGGAAAGACCGGCAATGGCGGTCGGTCCAGTCCATCATCGGGGCCACGGACAGTCTATGTGATTGAAAAATCATGTATTTTCCAGTATCTTCAATCCGTTGGGTCGCGCGGAGTGCACACGAGAGCGCGCCAAAATGCGACGTTTTTCGCCCCTTTTCGATGGCTGAGTGCACACGGAGCGCACACGAAAATGGCCAGCTTTACGAAGCTTCCTTCTGGATCTTGGCGGGCCCAGATTCGCCGCAAGGGACGCTACGTGAGCGAGACGTTCCTGCGTCGGGACGATGCCCGTCGGTGGGCGGTCGAGGTTGAACGTCAGATTGATCGCGGCGAAGCCCCAAGCGCATCGCGTGTCGCTCGTCTGAAAACATTCGGGGAGTTGATCGATCTTCATATCAACGACATGTGTGCGGTCGGCAAGGCACCGCGTCGTTCCAAAGCTGCGGTGTTGGAAATGCTGAGGCAGCGGTTGGGCCGGTGCAATATGACGTCTCTGGATCGAGAGCGGCTGATCGCTTTCGGTCGGGACCGTGCGGCACAGGGCGCCGGCCCCGTGACCTTGGGGATAGATGTTGGGATGATCAAGCTCGTCCTGTCTCACGCTGCAGCCGTTCACGGGGTGCCGATTACGATTGAACCGGTTGATTTAGCTCGGATCGCGCTTAAGCGTCTAGGACTTGTCGGGAAGGGGGACGAACGTGACCGGCGTCCAACACAGGACGAACTTGACCGGCTTATTGCGTTTTTTGATGAAAACCCACGTCAGATTGCTCCAATGGGACGGATCGTCCGCTTTGCTGTGGCAACAGCAATGCGACAGGAGGAAATTTGTACGGTACGTTGGTCAGACATTGAGACTCGGACGCGGATGCTTCTGATCCGGGATAGGAAAGACCCACGGAAGAAGCAGGGGAACAATCAGCGCATACCGCTTTTCGCGGCGTGTGGTTATGATGCCTGGGGAGTTATTGAAGAGCAAAAGTCATTCCGAAAAAACCAAGATGACAGAATGTTTCCATTTAACAGCAAATCTGTTGGCACTGCTTTTCAGCGTGCTTGTAAAAATCTTAATATTAAAGATTTGCATTTCCATGATTTGCGCCATGAAGCGACAAGTCGATTGTTTGAGGCGGGTTTTTCAATCGAGCAAGTGGCATTGGTTACTGGACATAAGGATTGGAAGATGCTTAGGAGATACACACACTTGAAGCCTGACGCACTTCATGAAATATTTTCCCAGCGGCGAACTTAAAAAATTCCAATAATTTACGGTTGTGCGATGATAAATTGCCAGCTATTTAATTCTACTGCGTCATAAAATATGGAATGGTATAATGATTTGTTGTAAAAATGGGATTCATGCTTCGTTCAGAGAGGCGGTATGGCCCCTCTTGGAACCGCTGGCGGCATCGAATCACGGTTTTCGGCGTATGTCGAGCGTCTGGCGCCGACTTTGGATCACGCTGATCGCGCCGTGCCGTTTCGCGCCTATTGCACGGGATTGATCCTTCCAGGCGACCGTAAGAGCGTTGAGCCGATGGCGGCGCGGGTGGAGCCGGGCCGTGTCAGCGTAGCCCATTAATTCTACTGTGTCACAAAATTCGCAATTGATGGCAGCAAGGACATCGCTGGAGTGTTCGGGCGAGCCTTCTGGCGATGTCGATGCGCAGGGTGGCGATGGAGGTCGGGACGTGTCGCTCAGGGCGCGATGGCGGCCCCGCGTGGTCGGAAGCCTTTGGGAAGGTCAGGCGCTTCGATGCGCCCGGAGAGGGGTGGTCCTGAGGGGGGAATCGCCGCCCGTTCCCTGATCAGGAAGCCGTAGGCGGTGATGCACAGCGTGGCATGATGGTGGAATCCACGCCACCCTCTGCCCTCGTAATGGCCCAGGCCAAGCTCCTGTTTGAGTTCCAGATAGTCGCGTTCGATGCGCCACCGCAACTTGGCGGTTTCCACCAAGGCGTCGAGCGTGGTTGTCTCCGACAGCGTCGACAACCAGTATTTGGTCGGCTTCTCCTCGTCCTCGGGCCACTCGATCAGCAGCCACTCTTCCGGGCGGCGCTCCGCCCGCTCCTCATCGCGATGGGCCGGGTGGACACGGACGGCGGCGAAACGGGAGGCGAGCGGGGCGTTCATGCCTTCGCGCCACGTCACGGGGCGCCACGTCTCCGGCGCCAGCCCCTCGGCCAGAGCCTTCACCGACACGGGTTCATGTCCAGGGGCGCGGCGCAAACGCCTCGGCGGTCGTCCTCCGCCACTCCAGGGCTTGGGCGGCAAGGGTTCCACACCGGGCGGCCAGACCGTCAGCGAGGACTGGACCCCGGCGACATAGGTCAGCCCCAGCGCTGTCACGCCGTCGTGCAGGGCGGTGTCGTTGCCGTAGCCCGCATCCATCAGGACCACCCCCGGCGGCAGACCCGCCGTCATGGCCGTGCGGATCTGGTCCAGCGCGATGGCGGGCTTGGTCTGGAAGCAAACACCGTCCGGGACACCGGCCCGCGCCCGGCGTTCAGCGTCACCGGCCCATGCCTCTGGCAGGTACAGCCGGAAAGCGACGGGAAGGCTGGCGTGGTCGGTCGCCAGCGACAGCGAAACGGCGACTTGGCAATTGTCCTGCTTGCCGATTTGGCCGCAATACTGGCGCGCCACGCCAACGGAATGGCGGCCCTTCTTCGGCATGCCGGTGTCGTCGATGATCCACGCGCGGATCGGGCCGCGCTCCAACAGCGCCGGAAGCACCAGATCGCGCACCCCGGCCAGCACGGCGGCATCGTCCCACGCCGCCTTGGCGACAAAATGATGCAAGGATTGATGGGCTGCGCCGACACGGCCCGGCTCTACCCGCGCCGCCATCGGCTCAACGCTCTTGCGCTCGCCTGGAAGGAGCAATCCCGTGCAATAGGCGCGAAACGGCACGGCGCGATCAGCGTGACCCAAAGTCGGCGCCAGACGCTCGACATACGCTGAAAACCGTGATTCGCTGCCACCAGCGGTTCCAAGGAGAGCCATACCGCCTCTCTGAGCGAAGCATGAATCCACCTTCTACAACAAACCGTTATCCAATTCCATATTTTATGACACAGTAGAAGCAGGTGATCGCAATATTTGGCGATCAGCACATGCGCCAGCAGCCCGGCCGAGGGCAGGCCGCGCTCGATGGGCAGCGACGGCATCGGCGCCTGCACCATGCCCTCGCAGCACCGGCACGACAGCGCCGGGCGGACGTGGCGGATCACGGTGAAGCGCGCCGGGATGTAGTCCAGAACCTCGCGAACATCCTCGCCCACTTGGCGCAGGGCGCCGCCACAGGATGGGCAGGCATCAAACGGGGCGTGCACGATCTCGGTGCGCGGCAGATGCTCCGGCAGCTTGCGCCGGCCGGCTTGGGCACGGCTCTCCGCCGAGGGCGCCCGCGGCTCGGCGGGATCGGCCGACATCCCTTCGACCGCCGCGGCAGCCTCCAGGTCCTCCAGCGCCAGTTCGAGCTGGTCGATCTCGCGGTCGATCTTCTCGGAGGAACGCCCGAATTGCATGCGCCGCAGCCGAGCCAGCTGGATCTTGAGCTTCTCCACCTCCAGCGCCTTGGCCACCAGACCGGCCTTGGCGGCGGCCAATTCGGCCTCGCTGGCCTCGCGACACCGACGCTCGGCCACCAACTCCGCGGCCTGCGCCGCGATGATCGCGCGCAGCGTCTCGATGTCGGTGGGCGGCGGCTCGGCGGTGGCGGCGGGCATGGCCGGAGTCTACCCGATCGGCGGCTCCCGGAGGAGGAGCGATCACCACCCCGGCGCCGATCATCGGCGAGCGTGGCGGCCGGGACTCACCCCGCCATCTCCGGGCGCCATGTGCGCTGCGGGGCGCGCCAATCCATGCCCTCGATGAGCATCGCTAACTGGGCCGGAGTGAGCACCGCCACGCCCTCGCGGCTGATCGGCCACACGAAGCGCCCCTTCTCCAGGCGCTTGGTGAACAGGCAGAAGCCCTGGCCATCCCAGTAAAGAACCTTTACCAGATGACCTTGCCGTCCCCGGAAAACAAACAAATGGCCAGCGAACGGGTCCTGCTGAAGGACCTGCTGGGCGAGCATGGCCAGCCCGTCCATGCCCTTGCGCATGTCGGTGGCGCCCATCGCCAGATAGACCCGCACCCCGGCGGGAACCGAAATCATGGCGCATCCAACGCGCCGACCTGTCGGCGCAGCGTGGCGGGGGCGATGTCCTCGGCGACGCGCAGCACGCGGCCATTGGCGAGAACCACCTCGACCAGGGCGGCACGGCGCTCGGCTGAGGGTACCGGCTCCGGCGCCGACGGTGTCTTGGTGGGAGAGATCAGGCCGGCGGACGGCGGCCCCTCCAACACATGAACCGGCACGAAGGAGGGCGCCGCGGCAGACAGTTCTCCGCTCTTGAACTGTCGGCGCCAGCGATAGATCAGACTGGCGCACACTCCGTGGCGGCGCGCCACCGCAGTGACGGCGCCACGTCCGCCGTGGGCTTCGCCCACCAAGCGGATCTTCTCCTCAGCCGAATAGGTCCGCCGCCCACCGGCGCCGGTGATGACCTCGATACGTTGGACTGCCACAGTGCAAACCACGCTGCTTGCCACGATGCCAAGCCAGCCACACCAATTGGTGCCGCCGACGTCCAGCTTTCAGCACGCGGCACACTGCTCCCGCAAGGCAGCCCACAGACGACGCTTACGAACCATCTCGTCGAGGTGCCATTTGTCGCCTCGCCGCGGCGCCCGCCGACGCAACCGGGTGGCGATCTCAGGACCGAACTTCCGGGCCCACTGGCGCACCGTCTCGTAACTCACCGTGATGCCGCGCGCCGCCAGCAGATCCTCGACCATCCGCAGGCTGAGCGGAAAGCGGAAATACAGCCACACCGCCGTGGCAATGATCTCAGCGGGATAGCGGTAGCCAGCGTAGCGGGGATCAAGGCGCGTCGTCATGCCGTTCCATACCCCGAACAGACCGCCTCGGCAACTGCGGGGCAACAAGTTGACGATGCCCTCCTGATCAACCAAGCCGATTCGGAGTCAGTCTCTCAGGGTACGAAGTATCGTGTGCAATCCTTGACGATGATGCTGTGCCCGAACGCGGTCTTCTCCCAATCCATGTCGCCCGGCCGCCCAAGGAAATGTACGGATCCGTCGTCGAGCAGAACCACGTTCGGACCATAGCTTGCGAACATCTTGGTGACGCGGCCGGGTACGGGCAGTGTCGCGGACTGGCCGAGATACTGGTTCCAGATGGTGAAGGTGCCGCGCGCGCGGGCCGCAAAGGTATGGTTCTGGGTGGGCCATACGTCGTGCATATCGTCGAGATGCGGCAACAATGTCGGCCACAGGCATCGATTATAGAGGAACTGATAGGTCGAGCCGTCGGGAAGCGCATTGGTCGGCCCGAAGCCGCCCAACATCATCGTGCTGCCGCTAAATACCTGATGTAAGCCCCACCCCCACCAGCCGTCCGGTGATTGGGCGAAGTTGTGGTATGGGCCGGCGATGATGCGATGGATCCGGGTGGGGCCGAGAATTTCGACCGCCTCGTTCATCCGCTCCGGGGCGAAGGCGACCGGCTCCCCGTCTTCGTAGCGCTGATCCGAGCGCCAACCCAGACAGCCATGGGAATTACTGCCGGCGCCGTAGACCCGGCCATCGGTGGTCAGGACCAGCAGGTGATAGCGGCCGGCCGAGATCATCTTCACGGCATGACCGCGGAGCCCGCGCAAGACCGAGAAACTCTGGTTTAACCGATCCGCGACCCGGACCGTGCCGTCCGCGGCCACCACCGCCGTGAAGGATTCGCCGGCAGCCACGGTGCCGGGCGGCATGGCCGTGCCGCTCTCGCTTCGGCGGGCCATGAAACCCCGATTGACCTGCACTGGTATCGACAGATTGGAATCGGTCTGCCAGACATTGCCGCTACGGTCGATCGCCAGACCGTGCATGCCATCCGGATTGCCGGCGATCGCGACGATCGGCGCCATCTGCGGGAAGCCCTGAACGCGGGTCGGCCGTTCCGCCTCTCCCCATCGCCAGACCGAGCCGTCCTGCTTGAGAATCATGACGAGCGGCGTCCAGCCCAGCCCGGTCAGGTCGACGATGCCGGTCGAGACCGGCATCCGCTTGACGCGGGTGAATGGGGTCAGCCCGGATGGGGGGCCCTGAATGGTCCAGCTGCTGACGACAGGCATGGCGCCCTTACTCCATCGGCTTCGGATTCACGAGTTCGGCCCAGACGCGAACACCGTAATTGGTGTTGTTGGCGAGCGTCGTCGCATCGAGGGTGATCGGCGATTCCTTGGCCGTGGCGGTGACCGGCTGACGCAACGCATCGCCATTCCCGGCGACGATCTCGGCCGTGTAGCGATGGGCATGCTCGACCGAGCCGAAGCTGACGACAACCTCGTCCGGACGATTCACGACGACGACCTGGCTGGGCGGCAGCAGCTCGACGAAGGTCAGGGGTGGCGACACGCGGGCGGCGCCGATGGTGGTGTCGTCGAGGCCGTGCACCGAGACGGTATAGGTCGCGCCGGGATCGAGGGCGATCGAGCGGAAGATGCACGGGCCGGCATCGCTATGCGTGGTTTCCAGGATTTGTCCCTTACCCTGCTGCTCCACGATGATGTGATGCTTCGGCGCCTTGTCGACCTTGGCGTAGTCGACGATCAGGTCCTTCGACGCCATCTTGTAGACGACGCTGACCGCGTCGGGCGCCAGGAACGTCTTGCGCAGGAAGGTGCGGGCCGGGGAGTACGGTCCCGTGATCGTGGCGGTGTCGTTGATGCTCATCTGATCGTCTCCTGTCGGAAGGATGGGGTTTGGATCATGACCGTGCCGCGTGCAGGGCGCGGACGCGCACCGCATAAGGCTCGTCCGCCTTCAACCGGGCGGCCGGGATGGTGATGCGCGGCTCTGATGCCTGGCCGCGGATCGGCAGGTCGAAGGCGTCGCCGGACAGGGTGACGATTTCGGCCTCGTAACCGGTCGCCAACTCGACCGGCGCCACGATCACGATCACGCGATCCGGTTCGTTGATGACCGATAGCAGCGCCGGGGCTGGCAGCCAGACGAGTTCGGCGCGGGTCGCCGGGCTCCAGGCGCTGACGGTCGCGCCGACCGTCGCGGCAACCTGTACCGAGACGATGTCGCCGGTGCGGAACGCCGAACTCTGGAAGGTCGCGGTGCGCGACGAGACGTCGATGGTGTAGGCCGGCTGCGGCGCCAGCGGCGCGCCCGCGACATCGAGCAAGCGCACCCGATAGCCGGAGGCGAGCCGGACCTCGCGCCAGCCGACCAGCAGTATGCTGTCCCGGCAGGCGACTGACGGCGCCTCGGGCGCCTGCATGAAGCTCTCGCGGACCACCGCCTCGACCGCCTCGTCGGTCGAGCCGAAGATCGACAGAAGCGGGCGGGCGGCGCTGGCCGAAACGACGCTGTATTGGGTCCTGAGGATCTCGCCGATCGTCGCCAGTTGTTTGGCGGCGTCGGGCACCGAGCTATTGACGAATTGGACGAACAGCTCGGGCGTGGTCAGTCCTGTCTGGATATGCTTGTGCTTATGCTCCTCGACCTCGCTGCGCAGCCAATTGGCGAAGTCGCCGAGCTTGTTGAGGCCGGGCAGGGGGATCTTGATCGCGAAGCTGCCGCCCACTTGCAGCCCGTTCAGCTCGAAATTCAGCCGACCGGACAAGTCTAGCCCCGGATTGCGCTTCATGCGGGCATGGATCGCGCCGGCCACCTTCAGCTTGAGATCAATGATGGTGAATTCCGGGATCTCGATCTTATCGAACAGCGTCCAGCCGCCCAGCCGGATGTTCGCCAAGGCCAGGTCGAAGGCCAGGCCGAGCCGGAATTCGAAATTGGCGATATCGATCAGCAGCGCCGAGTTGAACGTGGCGCGGCTGGCGCCGAGCTGCCCGCTGACCTTCAACTGGAATTCGAGGCCGCCATCGGTGGCGAGGCCCTGCACATTGATGTCGAGCAGGTCGAGAAAGCGCAGGCGGCAGGCGAGGTAGAAATACCGCCCTTCTCCGTCCGGCTTCGTCGAGAACGACAGCACCGGGCCGGCCTTGGCCAGAACCGCCTCGCCCTTGCGGCTCGGTACCGCGGCGGCCCCGCCCAGCGTCAGTTCCAGGGTCGGTCGCGTCAGCACCAGCACGCTTGCGAAGCGCAGCTCGGTCGGAAACTCGGCGCCGCCGGAAATGTCGAGATCGTCCTGCTTGACCGATAGGTGGAACTTCGCCGGCGTATCGAGGAGGGTCAGATCGCCGATCAACCCGAAGCCCCGGCGATACGTCACCGCATTGATCTCGATCGCTTCGTCCTGGACGATCCAGAATTGCAGCTCCGCGATCTTCAGGAACCGGTCCAGGATCTTGATCACCTTGACCCATTCGGGCTCGGTCGCAGGGTCCGTATTGGCGTAGATGTCGACCGTGGTGATGCCTTCCAGGATTTCGCCGATGCTCAGCAGCGCCGGGGCGCTGCTGCTCGACCGATCCGAGACGAAGGCGCAGATCAGCGCGGTGGGCGCCTGGAAGCCGGTCACCCCGAAAGCGACGGTAAAGGTGAACTTCTTGCCGCGCGACGTGACGAAGGCGAAGCTGCCGCCGAGCTGGACCGTGACCATGCCGGGCTTGACCACCACCGTCGCCATGAAATCCTTGATGGTGAGGCGTTGATAGCCGAACGGATGGGCCCAGTCGCGGATGCGCAAGGTCAGGGAACCGCTGCCGCCCGAAGCAAGGCGGCCGGCGACCAGATAGGACAGGCTGTCGTCCTGGATCTTCAGGCTGCCGCCGCCGACAAGGGTGATGCTGGTTTCCGCCGACGATAGTTTCCAGTTCAGGGTGACGCCGTCGAAGGTGAACGGGCCAGACGCGTACCGGGTCACCAGCGCAGCGCTGAGTTCGACCGAGCGATCAAGGCCGAGCGCGGCGAACACCTGCAACGTCGACGATTCGCCCAGCACGCCGCCGAGCGCCGATAGCGGCCCCTGGGCCAACCGCATCTGGCAGAAGAAATTGAAGCCGGCCTTCGGCACGAAGCGAGCCTGATCGGTACCGGTGTCGGGGGCGGCGCCGGCCTCGAAGAACGTGGCAGCCTGGAAATTCTGCGGCGCGATCGTCGTGACCAGCACCGTCGCCTTGTCGATGGTGAGCCCCCGCAACGGCGCCCAGATCTCGCCCGGGCTCCAGCCGAGGCCATCCGTCGATTGCGCGGCCAGGCCGAACCCGAAGCCGTAATTCGACCCGGCCTTGACGATCTTCGCCAGCAGCCGGACCTTGGCGCGCTTGATCTTGATCGTGGTCGCCAGACCGAACTCGTAGAGCGGCGCCGGGCCGGGTTCACGGGCGAAGGTGATCTCGGTGTCGCGCAGGATGATCTGCGGAAAGCCGACAGGAAGCTGTAGGCTGGAGACTGCGGCGACCGCCCGCGCCAGTTCGGTCAGATCGACCTTGTCGATCTTGGCGGTGGCGACGAAGCTGCCGGGCACGGCGCAATCCAGCTCGAAGCGGCCGAGCGTACCGATCGCGACCTTGCCGCCGAGCCGCCCATAGGAAGCGCCGCCATCGATCTTGGTCACCGACAAGCCGACGTCGTAGACTTCCAGCGTCGTCGGCCCCAGCGGCAGCCGCCAGCGGTTCGGCTCGTTGGCTAGGGCGAGCGCCAGGCGATAATATTTCTTCGGGGCGATGACGATGCTCGCCTGGTCGATCGTCAGGTCGCCGATCGATTCCATGCCGGGCAGGTATTTCTTCATGACCCCAGCCAGCGGCAGGGTCTTGCCCTTGGCCAGCCACGCCTTGATCGTGAAATCGTCCTGGTTCGACGCCTCGACGTCGATCAACCAGCCATCGGCGACGGCGATGCGGCCGGACACGCTCGCCGTCAGGTTCGGCTTGGCGGAAAAGGGCCGATAGACCGCGATATCGGCCCGCAATCCCGACAGCTCCAACACATCGGGAACGATGCGCCAGGTCTGATCCAAGACGAGCGCCAAGCCGATACGGCTTACCGACGGCAGCGCGGCGCTTTGATCGACGGTGATGGCGACGTCGGCCAGCTCGATCCTGGCGGCGCTGTCGATGACGTCCTTCAGCCCGGCCGGCCATTCGAACGCCGTGACCAAGCTGCCGGCGAGCCCGCCGAGATCTGCGATCTTGCCGAGGGTGACGCCGGTACGGCCGCAGGCGAGCGTCAGTTCGCGCGATTCGGGAGCGACGAGGCACAGCGTCTGGATGGTCTTGGGCTGACCGGAGGATGAAAACCAGATTTCGCCCAAGAAGCC
>Ga0209373_10000390_pt1 | contig 74818 bp, 69 predicted proteins | sample Higcelweek5metaG_FD_187173 | JGI IMG/M metagenome (GOLD analysis project Ga0209373, IMG submission 187173) | Freshwater pond sediment microbial communities from the University of Edinburgh, under environmental carbon perturbations - High... | ecosystem: Environmental > Aquatic > Freshwater >...
AGAGAGACGGGGGCATTGATGCCGACCATCTGCATTTTTGGCTCTAGCTTCTCGGTTTCAGTAATAAGGCAATCAATGCCGGGTATCTCTCTCGACCAAGCACTTAGCTGGCTCACAAGATCCGTAATACGTTGTTTCCAATCGACAATATCCCTCTCAACCTCCGCCCGTTTCGGGGGTGGGGGCAATTGGCTATAGTCCTCGTCAATCACATAAGCCATGTCACACCTCGCAGCTGGTGCCGTCAGGTGCGGGCGTTGCGCACCCCCCGGGCCAGTGCCTGCACGAAGCTTAGCACATTCTCCACCAGCGCGGCACCGTGCTTGCCCTCGGCATCCAGGTTCGCCTCAATCTTGCGCACGATGGCGCTGCCCACCACGGCGGCGTCGGCCACACGGGCCACAGCAGCAGCGGCTTCCGGCGTGGAGATGCCGAAGCCCACGGCCAGCGGCAGATCGGTATGGCGGCGCAGGCGGGTCACCGCCTCGTCAATCGCGGCACTGCTGGCGCTGCCGGCACCGGTGATGCCAGTGACGGAGACGTAGTAGACAAAGCCTGACGTATTGGCCAGCACCGCCGGCAGGCGGGCATCATCGGTCGTCGGCGTGGTCAGGCGGATGAAATTCACACCAGCCGCCAAGGCCGGTTCGCACAGTTCCCGGTCTTCTTCCGGTGGCAGATCGACGACGATCAGCCCATCCACCCCGGCGGCGCGGGCATCGGCCAGGAACGTGTCCACACCATAGCTGTAGATGGGGTTGTAGTAACCCATCAGCACGATCGGCGTTTCATCATCCTGGGTGCGGAAATCGCGCACCATGGCCAGCGTGCGGGTCATGCGGGCACCATTATTCAGCGCGCGCAGGCCGGCAGCCTGAATGGCCGGTCCATCGGCCATGGGATCGGTGAAGGGCATGCCCAGTTCGATCACATCGGCACCAGCAGCCGGCAACCCCTTCAGGATGGCCAGGCTGGTTTCATGGTCCGGGTCGCCGGCAGTGATGAAGGTGACGAGGCCCGCCCGCCCTTCCTGCTTCAGCCGGGCGAAACGACGATTGATGCGACCGGAATCCGGTTCACGGGTGGTAATGGCACTGGTCATGGCGCTGGCTTCGGTTGTCGCAAAAGGGCGGCGCACCATACAAGGCACATCCGGCAGAGACAATCGGCCAATATGCGCAGCGGTCGTGCTGAACCCTCCTATTTGCCGGATGACCACAGGGAACCGTTGCCTGTGGTCTATCCAACCGATAACGTCTGCCTGCACTTTCGCCTCCGAACACCGGTCCACCGCCATCGTGCCGAACCCACCTCCCGACGGACAGAACCGGATATCCACGCAACGTGTGCTGGATGCAGCCCCGTCACGTGCCGTGATCTGGCTTGCCGTCTCCGCCATGCTGATCGCGATGGTTTTGTTCGGCATGGAACTGGTGATCGGTCGTGACCGGGTGATGGACCGGGCTGCCTCCGATGCCCGCGCCGGTGCGCGCCAGTTGGCCGAACATGCAGCCAAGCTGATCGGCACCCACGCGCTGATCCTGAAGAATGCCGAATGGGTATTCCAGAGGGAGGGCTGGGACGGCATGACCCGAACGCCGTCCGTCCATGAATGGCTGCGCGGTCTGGCCAGCGAGGCGCCGGAGGTGCAGTCCTACTGGCTGGTCGATGCCAAGGGCGATGTCAGGATCAACACGTTCCAGTGGCCCACCCAGCCGATGAATGTTGCCGACCGTCCCTATTTCTCAACACAGCACATCACCGGCAACAGCCCTTATATCGGCAATCGCATGTCGGGGCGGGTCAACCCGGAGGTGTTCTTCGCCATCAGCCAGCGCCTTCAGGGGGGCGACGGCTCCTTCCAGGGGGTGGCACAGGTTTCCCTGCGGCCCGCCTATTTCGAAAGCTTCTACGCCTCCGTCGCCCTGCAGCAGGGTACGGAGGTGATGCTGGTCCGCAACGATGGCGCCGTGCTGGTCCATCATCCGGGCATAGCGCAGGCCGGGCTTGATCTGCCGTCGGTCGCCGGGCTGCTGGCACAGGCCGGTCGGGCTGATGGCAGCGGTCAGCGTGGCGGCGGGCTTTTCAATGCCCCGTCTCCCTTTGACGGGATGGGGCGTTATTACGCGGTCGCCGCTGTGGACCGGTTGCCGGTGATGGTAATCTATGGCCTGTCACAAGAGCATCTGGATGATTTGTGGCTGCAGTCGGCACTGGGCCATATCGGTTTCGCCATGGTGGCCACCCTGCTGCTGCTGCCGCTGGCCGCCATCGCCATGCGCCAGACACGGCAGGCCGAGCAGGCCCAGGCGGATCTGCGCATGGCCAATGCAGAACTGGAATCCCGCGTGGCGGAGCGGACGGGACACCTGCATTCAGCCTTGGCAGACCTGCGCCGGAGCGAGGAACGGTTGAGCCGTCTGGTCGCCACCATTCCGGTCGGCGTGCTGGAATATGACGCCAGCGGTACCATCACGGATATCAATGTGGCCGGCGAACGCATCTTCGGCCTGTCCCGGGGGAAATTGCTGGGTCTGCGCTTCGATGCACCGCTCTGGCAGGCGAAACTGCCTGACGGGCGCGACATGACGGAGCCGGATTACCCCGCCGCCCAGGCCCTCACCGGCGAGACGATCAGCGATACCGAATATGTGGTGCGCGACCCGAAAACCGGGGCGCGGCAGGTTCTGTCGGTGAACGCCGCGCCCATCCGTGATCCCGCCGGTCACATCATCGGCTGCAGCGCAACCTTGATGGATGTCACCGCCCGATACGAGGCGGAGGACCGCCAGCGCCTGCTGATGCGGGAGGTGGATCACAGGGCCAAGAATGCGCTGGCGGTTGCCCAGGCGGTGGTGCGGCTCAGCAAAGGCGACACGATCGGCGATTTCACCCGCGCTGTGGAAGGACGCATCTCTTCCCTGGCCCGTTCCCATAGCCTGCTGGCCCAGGCTTCCTGGTCTGGGGCCGATCTGGAGCGTCAGTTGAAGGATGAGTTGAACGGTTTCGTGGATGGGTCGGGCCGTCTGGTTCTATCCGGCCCCCCCGTTCAGCTTGGTCCCGATCTGGTGCAGTCGCTTGGCCTGACCTTCCACGAGTTGGCTACCAATGCCGCCAAACATGGGGCCCTTTCAGTCGGCGATGGCTATATCAGTGTGCGCTGGTCGGTGCAGCGCAATGTACTGCAGCTGCATTGGGAAGAACATGGTGGCCCGAAACTGGTGGCCCCACCAAAGCATAAGGGCTTCGGCTCCACCCTGCTGGGACAAGTGCTGCAACACCAGTTGGGTGGTCAGATGGAAATGGAATGGGCCGAAACCGGCCTGAAATGCCACCTGACCCTGCCTCTGTCCGAATAATACCAAACGGCCTAAAGCTTGACCTTTAGGCCGTTTGGAGGTCGGCGACTGCCGGCCCGCGTGAGCCAAGCTGCCGGAGGCAGCGCCCGGCAACTGAGGGAACAGGTAAAGACCAAGAGTCATGACCCATGGCTCTTGGTATAAAATGGGGGTGTGGAAACAGGTTCCACACCCCCATTTCCCTATGCGACCACTGTGGATCAGGCGGCCACGCGGCGGGCACCCTTGGCCTGCCGCGCGCCGGAGAGGATTTCACGGGCCATTTCATCGGCCACATCGCTGGTCGGACGCCCCTCGCGATCGGCCCGGCGGAAAATCTCCGTCAGGGTGACGGGAATCCGTTCCACCTGCCGCAGCACACTATCCCTGTCATAGGATTGCGTCACCTCGGCAGAGACATTGATGATGCCGCCACCATTGATGACATAATCGGGCGCATACAGAACACCCATCGCACGCATGGCCTCACCGATATCGACTGTGGCCAGCTGGTTGTTGGCACCGCCGGCAACAATGGTCGCCTTCAATTCGCCCAGGTTGGTCGGGTTCAGCACCCCGCCCAGGGCGCAGGGGGCATAGACATCCACATCGGCGGCATGAATCCGGTCGGCAGCAACGGCGGTGGCGCCGAACTGATCCACCGCGCGCTGTACGGCGTCGGCATGGATATCGGCGACGGTCAGCACCGCCCCCTCATCGCCCAGCCGGCGCAGCAGGTTGGAACCGACATTGCCCAGCCCCTGCACGGCCACGCGCACGCCCTTCAGGCTGTCGCCGCCCAGCTTGTGCCGGACAGCGGCCTTGATGCCCAGATAGACGCCATAGGCGGTGAAAGGCGAGGGGTCGCCGCTGGCATCATGACCCGTGGACAGGCCAGCGACATGACGGGTGGTCTGGCCCATCTGCATCACATCGGCGACGCTGATGCCCACATCTTCAGCCGCGATATAGCGGCCACCCAGGCTTTCCACCACACGACCGAAGGCGTGGAACAGCGCTTCCGACTTGTCCTTGCGGCTATCGCCGATGATGACGGACTTGCCGCCGCCCAGCGGCAGGGCGGCCATGGCATTCTTGTAGCTCATCCCCCGCGACAGGCGCAGCACGTCCTTCACGGCGTCGGCTTCGCTGGCATAGGGCCACATGCGGCAACCGCCACAGGCAGGGCCTAGGGCTGTGGAATGGACCGCGATGATGGCCGACAGACCGCTGTCGGCATCACGACCGAACAGCACCAGTTCATGATCGTCAAAGTCGGGAAAATCGAACAACATCGTCGGAATCTCCAGCCCCATGAGCCTTGTCAGGACCGGCCCTTCCTGGCCGGTCAACAGGCAAAGTCTAGGCCGGGGCGGGGTTGCTGGTCGATTTCGTTGTTTGGTGGCCGAATGCACGTTTCGACCACCAACCCGATACGACACGAAATTCCATGTCCCGAAACTGCCGAAAACGTCAACCCAGGCGACGCGGGTCACGAACGGGCGCGGTGAAGGCGGGTTCCCGCCGCGCAGCGGGCCCCGGTGACGGTGCGCCGAAACTGGGTTCACGGCGAACGGGGGCGCCACCGCCACCGGTCGCACGCGCCGGGGCCGGGGCGGAGCGTGCCGGTGCCTTCTTGCCCGCATTTTTGACCGGGCGGCGACGGCGACCGCTCCACCACAGATTGATGACGACACCGAAGACAAACAGACCGATGCCGCCCATCAACCCATAACGTGCCCAGTCCGGCACCTTCATATTGGCCAGATCAAAACCATCATCGGTTTCAAGCGGGTTGCCATCCAGCCCTTCGGCCTGCACATCGCTGCGCGGGGCGGCATCGGGGGGAAGGGATGTGCCGGACGCGACTGTGGAGGCCGCCGTGCCGGAAGCATTGCCCAGAATGGATGGGGCGCTTTCAACCCGTGGCGCCGGCGGGGCGGCGGCGGGAGTCGCCCCCTGGGTACGCGACGCCCCCAACAGGGTGTTTTCCGTCCCCTGACCGCGATCAACACCTGGTGCAGCCGGCGCCGCCTGCGGCCTGACCTCACTTTCCTTCAGCATCGGGCCGGAGGACCGGGCGCGGCTGCCGGGATCGGCCAGATTGCCCACCCCCTTGCGCTCCGGCTGGTCCTGCAACAGTTGATCGATGGTGCCCTGATCCAGCCGTCCCGTCGCCTTCAGGCCATTCTTGCGCTGATAGGCCGAAATGGCGGCGGCGGTGGCACTGTCCAGCTTGCCGCTGGCGCGACCCTGGTAAAGTCCCTGCTGATCCAGTATCTGCTGCGCCCATTGGATGGTGGCACTGTTGGGCTGCTTTTCCTGCGCCCCTGCAGGCAAAGCCAGCATCGCCGAACACAGCAGCACCGGCACGAGCCGGCGGGCGGCGCGCAAACAGATCGAAAGTCGGGAAACCGGCATCGACACTTGACGGATATCCTGCGAAAAAGCCCCTACCGCACTGCGGCATGCAGTGTAAACCATGGCACTTGTGGCCATGGATATCAAGAACCGCTGAGGCATCTGCGGCGACAATGGACCCATGCCTTGTCAAGCCTGTAGAATGTCGTCGGATTACGACAATTCAATGGTCATCTTGTTCAAACCTCGCCCCCTGTCACCGCTCCCACCGGGAGGGATCACCACCATCGGCCTGTTCTGGCTGGCCATTATGGTGGTGACCGATCTTGCCGTCCTGGGACCGTCGCCCTGGATCGCATTGCTGCGCCTGCCGCCGGCAATCCTGCTGCTGGCTGCTTTGGCCGGGCGGCGTGTCCATCATTCACCGGGGCACATCCTGTCCCTTGCGGGGCAGGCCGGTGCAATCGCCTTCTGGTCCGACGCCAGCGCCCCTGCGCTGCTGCTGGCAGCCGGTGCGCTGGCGGGGGCGGTGCCGGCCATACTGCTGGACCGTACCCTGGCAAGCCACCCCGGCCGGTCGACATCAGCGGACGGGATATCGGCCATGGGGCTGGATATGTCATTTGCCAACAAGGACAGCATCCCCAAGGCGGTATTGCGCATCAGCGGGGAAGCCATCCAGGCCAGACTGGGCGTCCTCGGTGCCGGCCTGGACCGGCTGATCCATGGTCCGGACGGTGCGCGGGCGCGGCCATTGCTGGCGGAACTGACCCAGGCCCGGACTGCCGTCGCCCAAGTTACGGGTGCGCCCGCGCTGGATGCACCACGTCCGCCGCACCAGTCGACGCCGGCGCCAACTGCCTCCCTCTCTCAAGCAATCACCACGCCGTCCAAGCAAAGACGTTTATCCATTCTGCTGGTGGATGAGGACAGTGTGGGCCGTACCCTGACCCGGCTGCTGCTGGAGAAGATGGGGCATGAGGTGGAGGAAACAGACGACGCCAGGATGGCCTTGGAAATGGCGCTGATGGAGGGGCCGGAACTGGCCTTGATCAGCAGCCGCATCGGACGCAACAGCGGTTTGGCCCTGGCTTGGTGTATCCATCGGGGGCGGGGCCCTGCCGTCTATCTGCTGCGCAGTGCGGCGGAAAGTGTGACCGACGCACAAATCCGGCGGGCCGGTCTGCAAGGGGTGCTGGAAAAGCCGCTGACACCAACCCGGTTGGATATAGCATTGGATGCCTTGATGATGTCCCCCACGCAGGAGGAGACGCCCCCCGCCCCAGCCGAACTGAACCAGGAATTGCTGGCGGAGCACCTGAACCTGCTGGGACCGGAACGGCTGGGCCAGATCATCAACAGTTTCCTGTCCAATGCACCGGAGACATTGGACACGGCGGCAATGGCCGCCGCCGATGGCGATGTACATGGGCTGGGCCGGGCGGCGCACAAGCTGGCCAGCGGCGCGCTGACCGTGGGGGCCATCACCCTGGCGACCCTGGCCAAAAGCATCGACACCGCCAGCAAGCGGCAGGAGGGGGAAACGGCCCTGGCCCAGGCAAAGGCACTTCCTGCCGCCTGGGAACAGGCCAAGGTGGCCCTGGAAGGGTTCCGTCAACGGCTGTGACCCCCGCAGCCGGCAAAGGCGAGGGGGAGATCAAGGTCAAAGCTGGTCGGTGACTTCCACCGACAGGCGGTAGCCCAGACCCTTTTCCGTCAGGATCAGGTCAAGCGAGCCGCTATCCTGCATCTTGCGGCGCAGGCGGCTGACCAGCACGTCGATGGTGCGGTCATTCGGGTTGCGGTCGGTGCCGCTGACCGCATCGATCAGCTGGTCGCGCGTCACCACGCGCCCACCGGACCGCACCAGCAGGCCCAGCAGTTCAAACTCCCCGCGCGTCACCCGCACTTCCAGGCCCGCCGGGTCCAGCAGACGGCGGCGGGCCAGATCCATCGTCCAGCCGCCGAAATAGCGCACGGTGCCTTCGGCCTTGTACATCTTGCTGGGGTGGGTGCGGCGCAGCAGGTTGCGGGCGCGGGCCAGCAATTCACGCGGGTTGGGCGGCTTGGTCACATAATCATCGCCCCCCGTCTCCAACCCGAAGACGCGGTCGCCATCATTGGCACGCTGGGTAACGATGATGATGCCGACATTGGAAATCTCCCGGATCGACTTGGCGAGCGTGAACCCGTCCTCGTCCGGCAGTTCAATATCCAGCAAAACCAGATCGGGCGGCTGGCGCAGCATCGCTTCGCGTGTCTGCTTGCCATTCTCCGCTTCGGCCACCATGAAGCCAGCCTCATGGAAATAACCGGCAAGCAACGCACGGGTGGCCGGCTCGTCCTCCACGATCAAAACCAAGGGCGCATCGGCGACTTCAGCCATACCGAAACGATCTCCATGCAGAAATGGGCAAAGGAGGCAAGCCACGCTCCTGGAAAGGGCGAACGCCCCTTGCCATGTTAACGGCTATACCCTGTTTCCGCCTGGAAATGAAGCCAAAGCAATAGATAAAATGTTGTTTAATTTTGGTTAATATCAGGAACTACAAGGGAAATCAGGCGGTCGCCTGGCGGTGCGGCCCCGTTGGCCGCACCGCCACAGCCATCACGCACCCAGTTCCAACAGGGAAGCGTTTCCACCAAAGGCTGTGGTGTTGACGGTCAGGGTTTTTTCCGTGACGAAACGATGCAGGTAATGCGGCCCCCCCGCCTTCGGCCCCGTGCCGGACAGCCCCTGGCCGCCGAAGGGCTGCACGCCGACGACGGCCCCCACCATATTCCGGTTGACATAGATGTTTCCAACCGGCAACGCCCTGAACAGGGCCTGCGCCCGACCTTCCAGCCGGCTATGCACGCCAAAGGTGAGACCATAGCCGGTGGCGGCGATCTCTGCCGCCACCTTATCCAGATCGACCGCCTTGAAGCGGACGATATGCAGGATGGGGCCGAAGACTTCCCGTTTCAGCACGGAAAGGGAGGGGATTTCATAAAGACGGGGGCCGAAGAAGCTGCCCTTGGCCGGGGCTTCCACCGCCTTGATCAGCCTTGCTTCCTTGTCCATGCGCTGGGCATGGGTGGTCAGCATGGCCTTGGCTTCCTCGTCAATCACCGGACCGACATCGGTGGCCAGATCCATCGGGTCGCCCAGGCGGATCAGATCCATGGCACCGGCCAGCATTTGGGCCAGCTTGTCGGCAATGTCGTCCTGTGCGAACAGCACCCGCATGGCCGAACAGCGCTGCCCGGCGGACTGGAAGGCAGACGTGACGCAATCATCCACCACCTGTTCCAGCAAAGCGGTCGAATCGACGATCATGCAGTTCTGCCCGCCGGTTTCCGCGATCAGCGGCACGATGGCGCCATCGCGGTTGGCCAGACTGCGGTTGATGGCGCGACCGGTTTCGGTGGAGCCGGTGAAGCAGACACCGGCCACACGGGCGTCAGCCACCAGGGCGGCACCGACAACCGCGCCATCCCCCGGCAACAGGTGCAGCACATCGCCCGGCACGCCGGCCTGCAACAGCAGCCGCACGGCCTCTGCCGCCACCAGCGGCGTCTGTTCGGCCGGCTTGGCGATGACGGCATTGCCGGTCACCAGGGCTGCCACCACCTGACCGATGAAAATGGCCAGCGGGAAGTTCCAAGGGCTGATGCAGGCAAAGACGCCACGCCCGGCCAGGTGCAACTCGTTCCGCTCCCCCGTGGGGCCGGGAAGCAGCAACGGCTTCAGCCCGCTGCGCGCTTGGGCGGCGTAATAGCGGCAGAAATCAACAGCCTCGCGCAGCTCTGCCACCGCGTCGGGCAGGGTCTTGCCGGCCTCGCGCACCAGCAGCGCCATCAGGGCGGCGTGGTTGACCTCCATCAGGTCGGCGGTGCAGTCCAGAATGGCAGCGCGGTGGTCGGGGCCGGCCCGATCCCAGGCCGGCTGGGCCGCCACGGCCAACGACAGCGCCCGGTCAACCCCGGCCTGATCGGCCAGCGCCACCTTGCCCACCACAAAGCTGCGGTCGGCGGGATCGGTGACATCCTGCACCTGGCCCGCCAGTTCCGTACCGCCGATGATGGGGCCGGCGGTCCAGCTGCGGGTCAGCGCCTTGGTCATGTCGGCATGCAGCGCCGCCACCCGGTCGGAGCTGGTCAGGTCGATGCCTACGGAATTAGCGCGTTCTGCCCCATAAATATCGGCGGGCAGCGGAATACGCGGGTGGCGCAGCATACCATCATTCTCCAGGAACGCGGCCGGATCGGCCACCACATCGGACACCGGCACATCGGGGTCCATATAGGCATTGACGAAATTGCTGTTGGCACCGTTTTCCAGCAGGCGGCGCACCAGATAGGGCAGCAAATCCTCGTGCGTGCCGACCGGCGCATAGATGCGCACGCGCGGCATGGTGGGTAGCACCTCGCGCGCGGCAGAGTACAGCAACTCCCCCATGCCATGCAGGCGCTGGAATTCCAGATCGCGGTTATCGCCGGCCAGATGCAGGATGGCGGCGATCGTATAGGCATTATGGGTGGCGAATTGCGGGAAGATGGCGTCCTTGGCCGCCAGCATTTTCCGCGCGCAAACAAGATAAGACAGGTCCGTCGCCGCCTTGCGGGTAAAGACCGGATAATCGGCATGGCTGGCAATCTGGGACATCTTGATCTCGCTGTCCCAATAAGCCCCCTTCACCAGCCGCACCATGAAGCGGCGACCGGAATCGCGGGCCAGGGCCACCAGCCAGTCAACCATATGGGTGGTGCGCTTCTGATAGGCCTGGATGGCCAGCCCCAGCCCTTCCCAATCCTTCAGGTCGGCATCATAGGCCAGCGCCGCCAGCACCTCCTGGCTGAGGTCCAGCCGGTCGGCCTCCTCCGCATCGATGGTCAGGTTGATGTCCCAGCCCTTGGCCTGTAGTGCCAGCCCCTTCACCGCCGGCACCAGCCGGGCCAGCACGTCTTCCTGCTGGGCATAGACATAGCGCGGATGCAGGGCCGACAGCTTGATGGACACGCCAGGGGCCGCCATCGGGCCCCGGCCCGCCGCTTCCCCCCCCACCGCATCAATCGCCTTCTGATAGGCTTCCAGGTAACGCTCGGCCTGTTCCCAGGTGCGCGCGCCCTCGCCCAGCATGTCATAGGAATGCACGGTGCCGGCGGGCTTGGCCTTGCGCGCCTCCGCCATGGCTTCCTTGATGGTGCGGCCCAGCACGAAATGGCCGCCCATCACCCGCATGGCCTGCCCCATGGCGGCGCGGATGACGCTTTCGCCCGACCGGGCCACCATGCGTTTCAGGAAATTGCCGGCATCGCGTTCCCCGCCGCGTTCCAGATCGCTGATCTTTCCCGTCAGCATCAGGCCCCAGGCGGCAGCATTCACAAAGGCGCTGTCACTGCGGCCCAGATGCGCATCCCACTGACCCTGCGCGATCTTCTCCGCAATCAGCCGGTCCGCCGTCTCCGGGTCGGCGATGCGCAGCAGGCATTCGGCAATGCACATCAGGGCAATGCCCTCGTTATTGGACAGGCCGAACTCCTGCAGGAAGCTGTCCAGCGGTCCCAATTCCTTGCGGCGCAGGCGGGCTGCTTCCACCACGGCACTGGCACCGGCATGGATGCTGCCGCGTTCCGCCGCGCTCAACCCCAGCCCGCGCAGCAGGCCCTTTACGACCTCCACCTCATCGGCGTGCTTGGTCTGGCGCATGGTGGTGCGGATGGCGTCGAGCGTCGTCATCAGGATGGTTCCGGCGGCTAAGGATTAGAGGATATGTCGGATTATCGCAGAGAAGCCGGGCGATTTTTCTCCAAATCTAAGCAATGTGCCGGATATTATCTGGTGAAAATGGCTTTTCACCGGATTTCATCATGCGCGCCAGCGAGACACTCGACCGGATCGACCTGAACATCCTGCGCATCCTGCAACAGGATGGCCGTATCGCGAATGTGGAGCTGGCGCGCCGCGTCAACCTCTCCCCCACACCGTGTCTGGAACGGGTGCGCCGGTTGGAGCGGGATGGCTATATCCGCCAATATGTGGCGCTGCTGGACCCGGAGAAGCTGGAGCGGGGGCTGGCCGCCTTTATCGAGGTGCGGCTGGACCGCACCACGCCCGACGTGTTCCAGATTTTCGCCGATGCCGTGGGAAGGATGGATGAAATCCAGGAAGCCCATATGGTGGCCGGCGGCTTCGATTACCTGATCAAGGTGCGGGTAGCCGATATGGCAGCCTATCGCGCCTTCCTGGGCGACAAGCTCTCCTCCATCCAGGGTGTCGCACAGACGCACACCTATATGGTGATGGAGGAGGTGAAGAATACCCACGCCGTCCCGGTGCCCAAGGGGGCCGGCGGGTGATGATCACTCGAAGGTTTGCAAAGGCGGCGGGGCGGTTTTCAGCAACCCGTCCAGCAGCACCAGAATGGCCTCCATCTGCTCGCGCACCTTGTCCAATTCCATGGAGGTCTTGTCATCCAATGCTGCTTCCATCAGCAGATTGTCGAAATCATTCAACAGGCTCTGCAGGCTCTCCCGCTCCTCCTGCAACAGATCATAGGCACCCAGCGCGTGAATCAGCAGGTCCGGCGGACTTTTGAAGAAGGACAGTGACAGGCGGGTGAAGGTGGCGATGCCGCGCAGCCGCATCCGGGCCAGCCAGCCGGTCAGCTCTGTCGGTACACCACGCTTCGGTGCTTCGGTCGCCTTGTCTGTGATGGTGAAGATCATGGCCTGGATTTCCAGATAGCGCGCCCGCGCCTTCTTGAAATCAGGAAAGGTGGCCAGCTTCGCGCCTTCCTGCTTTTCAAACAGGCTGACAGCGCCGGCCAGCGAATGCGACAGATGCCGCAATACCGTTGCCCGTTGGGCCGCTTCCTGTTCGTAGCGCATGAATGTCCCCGTATATGCGGCTTGATCATGGCGTAACGGGTGCCCGGCGCGCAAGGGCGGCTACCCCACCTTTCGCAGAGTTAATGGCCAGCCCCGGCATTCAAGGCAGGCGCGCTTGGGCGCCCGCTTGTGCCAAACCGGGGGGAATGATACATGCCGCGCATGATGACGCAGCCGCTGCCCCTTGGCCCGGAAAACGCAAGCCTGCCGGCCCCCCGCCTGTGGGTAGTGCAGCCCGTGCGCGTGGCGGATCTGGTGATCGACGCCCTGATCGGTATTTACGATTACGAGTTGACCCAGCCCCAGCGCCTGCGCATCAACCTGGACCTGACGCCGCTACCGGACAGCCTGCCGCTGGACCCGGCCCAGATTGCCACCCATGTGGCCGACCATATCCGGGACCGCCACACCAACCTGCTGGAAAGCCTGGCCGAACGGCTGGCAGCCTTTTTGCTGACCGACCAGCGGGTGGCCAGCGTTATGGTACGGCTGGAAAAGCTGGATGCCTTTCAGGAATGCGAGGCGGTGGGCGTGGAGATTTTTCGGCGAAAGTAAGGGCGGCGTCACGACACCCCGCCCGCCAGCACCTTCACCTCGAACCCACCCTTCTCCCGCAATGCCGCTACCACGCGCTCAGCGTGGCGCTTGGAGCGGCATTCGATGGTCAGGTCGATATCGGTGGCCTTGACCGAGGTGGTGGTGAACAGGCGCTGGTGCAGCGCCTCGATGATATTGCCACCGGCATCACCCACCAGCCCGGCAATGCGGGCCAACGTGCCGGGCCGATCGGGGATCATCACCCGTACGGCGATCAGGCGGCTTTCGCGCACGGCATGGCGCATGATCACCTGTGCCAGCACGCGGCTGTCAATATTGCCGCCACACAGCACCAGACCGACCTTGCGATCCTTGAACTTTTCCGGCTGAGCCAGCACCGCCGCCAAACCGGCGGCCCCCGCCCCTTCCGCCACTGTCTTTTCAATGTTCAAGAACAGGGCGACGGCATTTTCCACATCGGCATCGCTGACCAGGATCAGATCATCCACCAGGGCGCGGCAGATTTCCAGCGTGTGGCGACCGACATTCTTCACCGCGATGCCTTCAGCGATGGTATCGCCGCCCACCTGGATCGGCAGGCCCTTCAGCGCCTGATCCATGGCGGGATAGGTATCCACCTCCACCCCGACAATGCGGATGGAAGGCTTCAGCGCCTTGGCCGCCACGGCGATGCCGCCGATCAGCCCGCCACCGCCGATGGGCACCACCAACGTATCCAACTCAGGTGCGGCGGCCAGCATTTCCAGGGCGATGGTGCCCTGGCCGGCAATCACCGCCGGATCATCATAGGGATGGACGAAGACCAGCCCTTCCTCTGCCGCCAGCCGTTCCGCCTCCGCCGCCGCTTCGGCCAGCACCGCCCCTTTCAGCACCACGCGTGCGCCATGTTCCTCCGTCCGCTCCACCTTGCTGAAAGGCGTGCCCTCCGGCATCACGATGGTGGCGGGAATGCCAAGGCGGCCGGCATGATAGGCCACGCCCTGGGCATGGTTGCCCGCCGACATGGCCACCACGCCGCGCGCCCGTTCCTCTGCATTCAGTTGGCGCAGCTTGTTCAGCGCGCCCCGTTCCTTGAAGCTGGCGGTGAACTGCAGATTCTCGAATTTCACCCAGATTTGCGCACCGGTCAGTTGCGACAGGGTACGGGACGGAACGCAGGGTGTGTCCACCAGATGCCCGTGCAGCGCCTTTGCGGCATCGACAACATCATCATGGGTGATGGCAAGCGCGGTGGTCATTTTCTGCTGAACCTTTGGCATTCCTTATTCCATCGGTCGACAATAGTGCGGATGGCGCGCGCACTGTAAAGCCGCAACAGGGCGAAGGGGCCCGCATGCCAGCCCGGCCAACAGTCACTCTATCGACATTACATATCCAGCTTGCTTAACACTTGCATCTCATTTAGCAGATGACTTCGCTCCCGAAATCAAAAACCCACACAGCAAAGGTCTTTATGATGTCCGGGATGATGCATATCCACCTTGATCATGATCAGGTCGCCAGACTCAATGCGTTATCAATCCACTTGCCGGTCGGCGGGTTTTGGTCGATGCCGCTGGCCACTCTGGAGGCCCCTGTCAGCTTTGAGGGGGGATATAAATTCGATGTCGAAGCACCGATCGGAGCTTTTACATATTCATGGAGTTTTGTGACCAATATTGCAAAAATAGGACGTTATTGCTCGATTTCCGGTAACGTCACTTTCGGAGAAATGGAACACCCGGTGAACTGGCTCAGTTCTTCCAGTTTCACCTATGATGCCGGCTTCATGTGGATGGAATTCGCACATAAGAACAGCAGCAGGTTCACCCCGTTCCATCTGGATAAGGAACCGAAAAGAACGTCCATTGCAATCGGCAACGACGTCTGGATCGGCAGAAATGCCTATATCAGAGGGGGCGTGACCATTGGCGACGGCGCAATTATCGGCGCTCATACTGTCGTTACAAAGGATGTGCCCCCTTATGCCATCGTCGTCGGCAATCCGGGACGTATTGTCAAATACCGGTTCGACGAAAAGACAATCGAAGCCCTACTGAAACTTCAATGGTGGGATTACGCATACACAGATCTTCAGGGGGTGAACATAAAAAATATAAATGAATCCATCGAAAAAATTCAGGAGATGATAGAATCCGCAGTTATATCACCCTATCTTCCTGAAAAAATTTACTTTAAGGATCTCGCCGCATTGGCAAAAAATCCTGAGTGATTTACCCTTGATAAGGGGTAGTGATGCGGTATAGATGGCGATCTCTTTTCTGATTTTATGTCAATCCACCTTGACTGGGACCGATCAAAGCGGATTTCGTGTTCGCTCATTCGCCGTGCGGGCGCATCCGCGCCCTTGGCTCGCACGCCATGTGGTGGCGCGCCGGCAATCGCCAGCATCATATCCGCCAAGGGTCAAACCCCAGACGAATTGGTAATAAACTCAGACCGATATGCCTGCTTCAGGGGGGGCGCGCGATCCACTATGGACCAGACCAACAGCAACCGGCACACTCCTGCACTTTACCGTCAGCATCGGCTGAAAGGATCAGGTACATGGGTTCGCGTTGGCAGTTCTGGATCGACCGTGGCGGCACCTTCACCGACATTGTCGCCCGCCAGCCGGATGGCAGCCTGCTGACCCACAAGCTGTTGTCGGAAAACCCCGAGCGTTACAAGGATGCCGCCGTGCAGGGCATCCGCGAATTGCTGGGCGTGGCACCGGGGGAGCCGGTGCCGGCGGACAAGGTGGAGGCTGTGCGCATGGGCACCACGGTCGCCACCAATGCCCTGCTGGAGCGCAAGGGCGAGCCGGTGCTGCTGGTCACCACCGCCGGGCTGGGTGACCAACTCCGCATCGGCTATCAGGCCCGACCGAAGATTTTCGCCCGGCATATCCAGTTGCCGGAGCAGCTTTACACAAAGGTGCTGGAGGTACCGGAGCGGGTGACCGCCGATGGCACCGTGCTGCTGCCGCTGGATGAGGATGCCGCCCGCACCGGCCTGCAGGCCGCCTTTGATACAGGGTTGCGCGCCTGCGCCATCTTGTTCATCCATGGCTATCGCCACACCGCGCATGAGGCTCAGGTGGCCGAGATTGCGCGGGAAATTGGCTTCAACCAGATCTCTGCCAGCCATCAGGTCAGCCCGCTGATGAAGATGGTGGGGCGTGGCGACACCACGGTTGCCGATGCCTATCTCTCCCCCATCCTGCGCCGCTATGTGGCCCAGGTGGCCGATGCGCTGCCGGGGATCCCGCTTTATTTCATGCAATCCAATGGCGGGCTGACGCAGGCCCAGCGTTTCCAGGGGCGCGATGCCATCCTGTCCGGCCCGGCGGGCGGCATTGTCGGGGCCGTGCGCACAGCGGCCGCCGAGGGTTTCAGCCAGATCATCGGCTTTGATATGGGCGGCACCAGCACCGATGTTTCCCATTATGCCGGGCAGTATGAACGCTCCCTGGAAACGATCGTCGCCGGGGTGCGGCTGCGGGTGCCGATGCTGCGCATCCATACGGTGGCGGCAGGAGGGGGGTCGATCTGCCGGTTCGATGGGGCGCGGTTGCGGGTGGGGCCGGAATCCGCCGGTTCCAACCCCGGCCCCGCCTGTTATCGCCGGGGCGGGCCGCTGACGGTGACGGATTGCAATGTCATGGTCGGCAAACTGCACCCGGACTTCTTCCCCCCTGTCTTCGGCGCAGAGGGAAAGGAGAAACTGGACACCGCCATCGTGCGGGAGAAATTTGCTGAACTGGCGGCGCAGGTGTCCGCCGCCACCGGCACGGCGATGGCACCGGAAGCGCTTGCCGAGGGCTTCTTGCGGATCGCCGTGGAGAATATGGCCAATGCCATCAAGCATATCTCCGTCCAGCGCGGTTATGATGTCACCCGCTATGCGCTGAACTGTTTCGGCGGGGCCGGCGGGCAACATGCCTGTCTGGTGGCCGATGCGTTGGGCATGAAAACCGTTTATCTGCACCCGTTCGCCGGCGTGCTGTCCGCCTATGGCATGGGGCTGGCCGATCTGGGCGCGCTGCGTGACCGGGCGGTGGAAACGGTGCTGGATGAATCCCGCTTCCCCAGCCTGAACCAGACCATCGGGGAGTTGGGGCGGGAGGCGGCGGCGGAATTGCAGGCGCAAGGGGTGGAACCGGCCCGCATCGGCCTGCACCCGACGGCACGGGTGAAGGTGGCCGGCACCGACGCCGCCCTGGAAATCAGCTTTGGCGAAATATCGGCCATGCGGGCCGCCTTTGCCGAGGCGCACCGCCAGCGCTTCGGCTTTGATGTGCCCGACCGCGCCCTGGTGGTGGAAAGCCTGTCGGTGGAGGCTGTGGCCGCCAGCGGAGAGAATGTGGGCATCGACCCCGGCCCGGCCAATGCGCCCGGCCCGCAGACCCCGCCGCCAGCCCTGGCCGAGGTGCCCCTGTGGCTGGGCGGGGAGACGCGGAACGTGCCCGTGTATGACCGGGGCAGCCTGCCGCCCGGCACCCAGGTGCCCGGCCCCGCCACCTTACGCGAACCGACCGGCACCACCATTGTGGAACCGGGCTGGCGGGCGGATGTGACGGCACGCGGCGGGCTGGTGCTGCGCCGGGTGGTGCCTCTGCCGGGCCGGGTCGCCATCGGCACCGATGCCGACCCCGTTATGCTGGAGGTGTTCAACAACCTGTTCATGTCCATCGCCGAACAAATGGGGCTGGCGCTGGAGAACACGGCCCATTCGGTGAATATCAAGGAACGGCTGGATTTCTCCTGCGCCCTGTTCGATGCTGGCGGCAACCTGATCGCCAATGCGCCCCACATTCCGGTCCATCTGGGCTCCATGGGTGACAGCGTGCGGGCGGTGATCGAAACCCGCCGGGACAGTTTGCGTCCCGGCGATGCGGTGATGCTGAACAATCCCTATCGCGGCGGTACCCACCTGCCGGATGTCACCGTGGTCACACCGGTCTTTGATGAGACCGGTCGGCAGATCCTGTTCTGGGTGGCATCGCGCGGGCATCAGGCAGATATTGGCGGCATCACCCCCGGTTCTATGCCCCCCGACAGCTGCTCCATCGACCAGGAGGGTATCCTGATTGATGATTTTCTGCTGGTGGAGGGGGGGCGCCTGCGCGAACAGGCGGTGGTGGATCTACTGTCCAGCGGCCCCTATCCCGCCCGCAATGTCAGCCAAAATCTGGGCGACCTGCGCGCCCAGGTGGCCGCCAATGCCCGCGGTCGGGACGAATTGATGAGGATGGTCAGCCTGTTCGGGCTGGAAACCGTGGCCGCCTATATGGGCCATGTGCAGCGCAATGCCGAAGAACAGGTCCGCCTGGTCATCACCGTGTTGAAGGATGGGCGGTTCAATGTGTCGATGGATAATGGGGCCATCATTGCCGTTGCCATCACCATCGACCGCGACCGGCGCACGGCGAAGATCGACTTCACCGGCACCAGTCCGCAGCAACCCGATAATTTCAACGCCCCCTCGGCCATCGTGCGGGCGGCGGTGCTCTATGTTTTCCGCACCTTGGTGGATGATGACATTCCGCTGAACGATGGCTGCCTCGTCCCGCTGGAGATCATCATCCCCGAAGGCTCGATGCTGAATCCCAGCCCGCCCGCCGCCGTGGTGGCCGGCAATGTGGAGGTCAGCCAGGCCGTGACCAACGCGCTTTATGGCGCTCTGGGTGTGCTGGCGGCCGCGCAAGGCACGATGAACAACTTCACCTTCGGCAACAACACCCACCAATATTACGAGACGATCTGCGGCGGGGCCGGCGCCGGGCCGGGGTTCGACGGCACCGATGCGGTTCATACCCACATGACCAATTCCCGCCTGACCGACCCGGAGGTGCTGGAATGGCGGTTCCCGGTGCTGCTGGATAGTTTCCGCATACGCCAGGGCTCTGGCGGCAGTGGCAGGCACAAGGGGGGCGAAGGGGTGGAACGGCGCATCCGTTTCCTGGAACCGATGGTGGCGGCCATCCTGTCCAACAACCGCATCAACCGCCCGTTCGGCCTGAAGGGCGGCGGCGACGCGCTGCCGGGGGCCGCACGGGTGGAACGGGCCGGGGGGCGGGTGGAGGCATTGCCCGCCACGGCCAAGGTAGCCATGGAACCCGGCGACACCTTCGTGATTGTGACGCCGGGTGGTGGTGGCTACGGATATTAAAAAGGGCCGAATCGGAAAGCACCGATTCGGCCCACGACTCTGATTCCAGGTAAGGATAGCGTGAGCAATCACCATTGCCCCGCCGATCATTCCGGCTTTTAAACAAGGAAAACCGGCCTTTTCAGGCTAGCCGTGGATGAAAGAGCCGCCGGCCTATCCTTACCTGGTTACCTGGATACGGGTGCGGACAGCGTGTAAAGCCCCCGCTGGCCATCCATAGGCTTAAACTTCTCGGTAATGCCCAGCACGGTCTCCGCTCCGCCCAGATACAGCACGGCGTCAGCCGGCATCTGTTTGGCGATGGCATCCAGCACCTTGCCCTTGGTCGGCTGATCGAAATAGATCAGCACATTACGGCAGAACACCACGTCGAACTGACCCAACGGTGACAGATCGCCCAGCAGGTTGAACTCCCGATACTGGACCTTGTTGCGAATATCATCGTTGATCTGCCACTTGTCGCCCGCCTGCTTGAAATATTTCACCAGCAGGGTGATGGGCAGGCCGCGCTGCACCTCGAACTGGGTGTAGAGACCGGCACGAGCCTTCTGCACCATCTCGCCCGACAAATCGGTACCGACGATCTCGATCTTCCAGCCGGCCAGCTTGGCGCCTTCTTCGTTCAACAGGATCGCCAGCGAATAGGCCTCCTGACCAGACGAACAGGCCGCAGACCAGATACGGATCGTTTTCTTCGCCTGCCGGTTGGCCAAAAGCATCGGCAGTACGACCGCCTTGAACTGGTCAAATGGCTTTTGATCCCGGAAAAAGGAGGATTCGTTGGTGGTCATCGCCTCCGTAATGTCGCGCAACAGCGCTTCATCGCGCTTGCTGCGGACCGCTGCGGCCAGTTCCTCCAACCCCTTCAGGTTCCATTTGCGGGAAACCGGCATCAACCGGCTTTCCAGCAGATAGGCCTTGTCAGAGGTCAAGACCAATCCCGACCGCTGCCGAAGCAGGGTGCAGAACATATCGAAGTCTTCGACCTTCATGCTGCCTGCCTCAATGCGATCTTCCGAATAAAGGGTCCGATTTCCTTCAGGGGCAGCACCGCGCTGCAGAGACCGGCGGTCGCCACAGCCCCAGGCATCCCCCAGACGACGCTGGATGCTTCGTCCTGGCCGATGACGGCACCACCGGTCTGAACCACGTTTTCAGACCCGCGCTGGCCATCATGGCCCATGCCGGTCAGAATTGTCACCAGCACCCGCCTGCCATAGGCGCGAACGATGCTGCGCAGCATCGGGTCCACGGCAGGGCGACAGAAATTCTCTGGTGGATCCTTGGTCAGGGTCAAGCAATTCACCCCGTTTTTCTGGACCACCAGCATATGGAAGTCACCCGGCGCCACATAGGCACGGCCACCGACAATGGCCTCTCCCTCTTTGGCTTCCGTGCAGGGAATGCCGCATTGGCGGGTGATATGCTCGGCCAGGATCGTGGTGAAGGTGGCCGGCATATGCTGGGTGATCAGAATCGGCTGCTTCAGATCCTTCAGGTGGCTCAATACCTCGAACAGGGCCTGGGGGCCGCCAGTGGAACTGCCGATGGCCAGCACATCGGGCCGCAGGTCAGGCATCGGGCGGATGCTGATCGGCTGCGGTTCCGGCTTGGGTCGCACGATCGGCGCCAGCGTGTAGCTGGTGGTCGGCGCCACACTGGATGTCGGGCCGATGGGACGCGGCGTCAAACCAGACGCACCCGGCACAGGCACAGGCGCGGCCTTGCGCGGATCGGCACGGCGCGCGGCGGTACCAAGCGCCTTGACCTTCTCGGTCAACTCCCGCTTGAAATCATCCGCACTGGTCAACTCGCGCGTTGAAGAGGGCTTGGGGATGTAATCCGCCGCCCCCGCCTTCAAGGCCCGCAGGCTGATATCCGCGTTCTTGGCCGTCAGGGTCGACGCCATGACGATCTTGACGTTCGGATCGATCGCCAGCAGATGCGGCAGGGCAGACAGCCCGTCCAGCACCGGCATTTCGATATCCAGAACAATCACGTCGACAGTCTGACGCTGAAGCGTGTTGATCGCCATCTGCCCATTGGCGACGGAGGCGACAACCTTCACCTCCGGATCGCCTTCCAGCGACCGGGTCAGCAGGCCGCGAATGACGGCACTGTCATCAACCACCATGACCCGGTAGGGCTCTGTTCCGGCCGGAACCATTGCGGCTCCGGTTTTTCCGGGAAGCTCATTCATTGTTTGCAATCCCGGACGGCTCAGAGGAGGCCGACCTGCTGGAACTTGGTTTGGATGATATCACTGTCGAATGGCTTCATGATGTACTCATTCGCCCCTGCGGACAGTGCTTCCTGGATATGGGCCAGATCGTTTTCCGTGGTGCAGAAGACAACCTTGGGCGACTGCCCGCCGGTCATCTTGCGCAGCCGGCGCAGGAATTCGATACCGGTCATCACCGGCATGTTCCAGTCCAACAGGATCGCTTCGGGCATGGCCTTGGCACATTGGTCCATGGCCTGCTTGCCATCCTCCGCCTCCGAGCAGGTGAAGCCAAGCTCTTCCAGAATCTTGCGCGCCACCTTGCGGACAACGCGGCTGTCATCGACGACCAGACAGGACTTCATCAATCGACCTCGCCAAGGGGGCGCGGATTACGCCGCTTCGATATTAGCAAAATTCAGCAGCTTGGAGACATCCAGAACCACCAGTAACGTCTGTTTGAGACGATAGATGCCCGTGGAAATCTCCCGCCAACGCTGATCCATGGTGGCCGGATGGCGCTCAAAATCATTGCTGGTCAGGCTCAACACCTCACCGACATGATCAACCATCAGAGAGTAAAGCTCACCCTTATGGTCAACCACAATGCTCATCACCGGCTTGCCGTCTGCCGGGCGGGGCGGAAGCCCCAGCCGCATGCGGACATCAATGGCGGTGACGATGCGACCACGCAGGTTGAGGCTGCCGGCCACCTCTGGTGGGGCCAGGGGGATGCGGGTGATCTTCTGCGGGCCCAGCACGTCCTGAACCTGCAAAACCGGGATACCGAACAGTTGGCCCGCAATCGTCGCCGTCACGAAATCCTCGTTCTTGACGGTAGCGATTTCCTGGGAGCCGGCCTTCTTGACAGCGGGGAGACGCGCGCTCATGCGGCACCTTTTTCGGAAATGGTCTGCTGCAGGGTGAAGAGCAGGGCTTCACGGTCGAATTTGGCGACATAATCGTTGAAACCGGCCTGACGGCCACGATCCAGGTCGCGCGGGGTGGAGTGGCTGGATAAGGCCACCAGCGGGGTGGTCGCCCACCGGGCACTGCTGCGCACCGCCTGGGCGAAGTCCAGACCGCTCATGCCCGGCATTTCGATATCAGAGACGATGACATCGAAATCCTCACCCGATTCGCAGAGTGCCAGCGCCTCATCAGCACTTTCCACCGCCGTGACGTCATAACCGGAGACGGTCAGCAGCGGGGTCAGCAGGTTGCGGAAGAACGGGCTGTCATCCACCAGCAGAACCCGGTGCTGACGCTCATCCTCGAACCCGTCATGCGCGTTGCCGAACCAGTCCCTGAAGGCGCGGGTCAGGTAGAAGCCCGCATCGATGACATCCGTGGCCTTGCCGGCGATGATGGCCGAACCCAGGAAACCCGGGCGCTCGGTGCCCAGTTCGACGGCCAGCTTGTCTTCGACGATATCGACGATCTCGTCCACCACCAGACCCATCGAGCGTTCGCCATCGGCGAACACCACCACCGGCTGGCGCTTGTCGCGGACGTTCTTCCAGTTGGGATCGATCGGCACCAGCGGCATCAGCTTGCCACGATACTGGACCACCGGTTCGCCATTGGAGAGTTCGACCTGGTTGAGATCGACATCTTCCAGGCGGGCAACCAGCGACAGCGGCACAGCCTTCGGCCCGCCCTCCCCGGCGCTGAACAGCAACAGGGCCATCTTGTCGTCCTCCCGGCGGGTGGACTTGGCCACTTCCTGGGTAGCGACCTGGGTGTCCTGCAACGTGGCCATGTTGCCCGACGCCGTGGCGATGCCATTGGGGTCCAGGATCATGATCACCGAACCGTCGCCCAGGATTGTATTGCCCGAGAACAGTTCAATATGGCGCAGGATCGGGGCAACCGGCTTGACCACGATTTCTTCGGTATCGAAGACGCGGTCGACGATGATGCCAAAGGTGTAGTTGCCAACCTGGCTGACGACGATGAAGGTTTCGCGCTTGTCGTCATCCTCCGCCGTACCCAGCTTCAACAGGCGCTGCAGACTGACCAGCGGCAGCAGACGGTTGCGCAGACGCAGAACCGGGGCGCCATTGATACGCTCGATCTTGTGTTCGCTGTCATCGGCGGCACGGACCAACTCCACCACGCTGATCTGCGGCACGGCAAACCGCTCGGACGCGCATTCCACGATCAGTGCCGATACGATGGCCAGCGTCAGCGGGATCTTGATGGTGAAGGTCGTGCCACGGCCTTCGATCGACCGCATCTCGATGGTGCCGCCGATCTTCTCGATATTGGTCTTCACCACATCCATGCCGACGCCGCGACCGGAAACGGAAGTGACCTTGGCTGCGGTGGAGAAGCCCGGCTTGAAGATGTATTGCTGGATCTGCTGATCCGACATCTGGGCCAGTTCCGATTCGGTCGCCAGACCGTTCTGAACGATCTTGGCCTTGATCTTGGCGAGCGCCAGACCCTTACCGTCGTCGCTGATCTCGATGATGATATGACCGCCTTCATGGAAGGCATTCAGCGTGATACGGCCCGTTTCCGATTTGCCGGCGGCAACGCGCTCCGCCGGAACTTCCAGACCATGGTCGCCGGAATTGCGCACCATGTGGGTCAGCGGATCCTTGATCAGTTCCAGAACCTGACGGTCCAGTTCTGTCTCGGCACCCAGCATCTGCAGATCGATCTTCTTGTGAAGTTCGTGACTGAGATCGCGCACCAGACGCGGCAGTTTGGCCCAGGCATTGCCAATGGGCTGCATGCGCGTCTTCATCACGCCTTCCTGCAGCTCCGACGTCACATGGTTCAGGCGCTGCAAGGGGGCGGCGAATTCGCTGTCCTTCTGCGACCGCAGGATCTGAAGAAGCTGGTTGCGGGTCAACACCAGCTCGGAAACCATCGTCATCAGGTTTTCCAGCAGATCCACATGCACGCGAATCGTCTGCTGGGCCAAGGCGCTTTCCTTGGTTGCCTCGCCACGCACCTCGTCATGGTTGGAAACGGCCTCTACACGCGGCGGCGGCGGCGGCGGCACCGTTTCCGCCGGCGGGGCCGGCTCCGCCACGGCGGCAACGTCGCGGCTGGCGGCTGGCTTGGTCGCAGCCGGAACCTGCGGCGCCCCTTCCTTCTTCGGCTCCGGCTGGGCGGGGGCCAAAGTGTGGGTCAGTTCAGCCGGAACCGGCACGAACAGATCCTCCGGGTCGCTGTCCAGCGCAGGGGGGGCTGCGGCGACGCCAGCAGCACCGCTGCGCTGCAGCTCCTTGCCTTCCGCCATGGCATTCAGCCGGTCGATCAGATCCTGATCGTTGCCCGGCGGCTCCGCCTCTGTCTGTTCCAGAACAGACAGAATGCCCTTGATCGTGTCCAGCGATTCGAGGATCAGCGAAACAGCGTAGGGCGAAACATGCAGTTCACCGTCACGGAACTTGCCCAGAACATTTTCCGCGGCATGCGCCACTGATTCCAGACGGGGCAGCCCCAGGAAGCCGCAGGTTCCCTTGATGGTGTGAACCAGACGGAAAATATTGCTCAACAACCCCGGATCGTTGGGGTTCTGTTCCAATTTCACCAGTTCCACGTCGAGAACGGCGAGATTCTCGTTCGTCTCGGTGAGGAATTCACTCAGCAGATCATCCATGGTCCACGCCCCGCTCCGGGAAAACACTGTTTCCGCGATGTCGCCCGATCGTTCCGCCCGGAAAAGTGACACTCACCCGTCCGATTACGGCCCGCCAGCCATGATAGTGCCAGAATCTCGTTTAGATCATCTTACCATGCCCGAATTGATGACGCGCCGAGGGGTGTGTTTGCAAGCGGAAGATTACCTCTTTTCGGGTAGGTTCGACCATTCGAATGTGAAGAAACTGCCCCTTAAGAGACTATTAACCGTATTGCCCGATGGAAATGGCCAGCATATTCGGCTGATCGTCTGCCGATAGGGTGAAGGCCAGCCCATAAAAGCGGGCGATGACAAGTGCCGCATACATCATGACACCCCTGGGTGTCAGTTCCGCTTCCGCCAGTTCCCCCCGCAGAACCATCAAAGTCTCGTCCCGCAGGGCGCATCCGGGGCCGGCGCACAGGATTTCCAGCGCCACATCGCCACCGGTAACGGTCAGGCTACCGCCACGGGGCATCGCCTCCTCCGCCACCAGGGCCGACAGCAGGGCCAGTTTCAGCAGTCCGGGCGGTGGTGTCACCAGCACCGGTCGCCAGGACAGTTGTACACGCCCGCCGGTGAACCAGCCCGCCAGCGCATCGCGGGCAGCGGAAATGGGCATCGCGCCATCCCCGGCGCCGGAGCCCAACGCCAGCCGGAACAGGGCCAGACGGCGGGCTGCGGTGCGCGCACTGCCCGCCACCAGGTCCAGCGCCTCCCCCATGCCGTCACCACCCTCCCCTTCCTCGATCAGTTCCACCCCGTTATTGATGGCACCAACCGGGCCGATCAGGTCGTGGCACAGGCGCGAACAGAGCAACTCCACACCCCTCACTCCGAAAATCGCATCCATTCCCAGCCCCCCAAGGCCCTGACCATTTGTTTACGAAAGAAGCATATCATTTTCATGACAGGCCGCCGCTGGTACAGGTCGGTCGATTATAGTGGATGGAACAGATCAGATGGATGAAACATTGGTTCCGGGCGCCTTTGTCCGCCACCCTGGCCAGCCCGATTGGGGACTGGGGCAGATTCAGTCCGTGATCGGGCCGCGCGTGACGGTGAATTTCGAAAATGCGGGCAAGCTGTTGATCAACATCGCCACGGTCTCGCTGACCGTTGTGGATGAAGACGACCCGGCCTTGCATTGATCTGGGACATTTCTTCCCCCTTGACGATGCCGACGGCCACCGTCGCCCGACCGGCCCTTGGAGCCGTGGGGACGCAACGCTATATCTCTCACCAGCACACCCTGTCCGCACCCGGAGTTCGCCAGCACCATGCCACCTGCCGATGGTTTCGTACGCACCGGTGCCGCGCCCCTGATCGATCCGTTCGGGCGGGCCATCACCTATGTGCGCGTTTCTGTCACCGACCGTTGCGATTTCCGCTGCACCTACTGCATGTCGGAGGACATGCATTTCCTGCCCAAGGCCGACATCCTGTCACTGGAGGAACTTGAACGGCTCTGCACCGCTTTCATCCGCCTGGGCACCCGTCGGCTGCGACTGACGGGGGGGGAACCGCTGGTCCGGCGCAATATCATGGAACTGGTGCGCAACCTGGGTCGCCATGTGGCCAACGGCGCGCTGGAGGAGTTGACGCTGACCACCAATGGCAGCCAGTTGGCCCGCTATGCCGATGAATTGCGCGCCGCCGGGGTAAAGCGGATCAACGTTTCCCTGGATACGCTGGACCCGGAGCGGTTCCAGGCCATCACCCGCTGGGGCCGGCTATCCCAGGTGATGGAGGGGTTGGAGGCCGCCCGGCAGGCCGGATTGGCCGTGAAGATCAATACCGTGGCACTGAAAGGCGTCAATGACGGGGAACTGGACGAGATGCTGGCCTGGTGCGGTCGGCAGGGTTTCGACCTCACCCTGATCGAGGTGATGCCGTTGGGCGACATGGATGGCAATGGCGGCGGGGCCGTGCGGGAAGAACAGTTCCTGTCACTGCGCACTGTGCGGGCGGACCTGGAAAAGCGCTGGACCCTGCTGGACAGCGACCACCGCACCGGCGGCCCCGCCCGCTATGTCACGGTTAAGGAAACCGGCCAGCGACTCGGTTTCATCACCCCGCTCAGCCACAATTTTTGCGAAAGCTGCAACCGGGTGCGCATCACCTGCACTGGCACGCTTTTCATGTGCCTGGGCCAGGAGGATGCAGCCGATCTGCGCACCCCCTTGCGTGCCGATCCGACAGAGGCGGCGCTGGTCCGCACGATCCGCGAGGCCATCACCCGCAAGCCTCAGGGGCATGATTTCATCATCGACCGCCGGCGCGGCCCGGCTGTCGGTCGACATATGAGTGTCACCGGGGGCTGACCACGGCGCCGAAGCTGTATAAGGTAGCGACCCCATCGGCCATTGCTGGAAACAAGTCCTTGCCCGGTTTCCCCGCCTCCCCTGGTTCCGTTCCCCTGGCTTTCGTCGCCGCCGACACGGCGGAGGCCCGCACCGCGCGGCAACGGCTGGCCATCCGCTATGGCGGTGTGCCGCCGGATGAAGCCGGTATCATCGTGGCTCTGGGAGGGGATGGCTTCCTGCTGGAAACGCTGCACCGTTTCCTGGCGTCCGGCACCCCTGTCTATGGCATGAATCGCGGCTCAGTCGGCTTCCTGTTGAATGATTACAGCGAAGACGGGCTGACCAACCGTCTTCTGCGCGCCCAGCGCGTCACATTGCACCCGTTGCGCATGACCGCCACCACCAATGACGGGCAGATCGAGAAAGGTCTGGCCTTCAACGAGGTGTCGTTGCTGCGTGAATCACGGCAGGCGGCAAAGTTGCGCATCCTGGTGGACGGTGTGGAACGTATGGAGGAACTGACCTGCGACGGCACGCTGGTTTCCACCCCCGCCGGCAGCACCGCCTATAACCTCTCAGCCCACGGGCCGATCCTGCCGCTGGGTGCCGATATCCTGGCATTGACACCGATCAGCGCCTTCCGCCCCCGCCGCTGGCGCGGCGCCTTGCTGCCCCATACCGCCAAAATCCGCTTCGACGTACTGGAACCGGCAAAGCGCCCGGTCAGCGCAGTGGCGGATTTCACCGAGGTGCGTGACGTGGCGCGGGTGGAAATCCATGAAGATCGCAGCGTTTCCAGTACCTTGCTCTTCGATCCCGAACTGGCACTGGAAGAGCGCATCCTGAAGGAACAGTTCACCCCCTGACCGGCGTTTGTTTTTGGCCCCTTAAGGAGAAAATGTGATGCCCTTCATGGACCGTGACAACTTCATCGATCTGCTGAACCGTCTGGGGGATGAGGATGATCAGGTGGTGCTGGCCGCCGCCCGCACCATTCATGCCCGCGTTGCCGAGTCGGGCTTCGGTTGGGATGGACTGCTGCTGGCTTCTAATGCCCACACCCAACAACCAGCGGCCCCCGACGTTTTCATCCCGGCCCCGGTCCCCGCGATGGCCGACGCAACGGCAGCCATCGCGGGGGATGAGCCGGATACCGCGCTGATCGACCGGCTGTTGCACGATTTCATCCTATCCAGCGATACGCGGGCCGACCTTCTGGATATGAAACATCAGGCCGAGCAAAGCATTCTGCCGGAAGCAGACCGCAAATATATCCGCGATCTGGCCGAACGGCTGGCCAGGGTTACCCCCTGAAACGTGTCCACTCAACGCAGCGGTCGGAAGAAACGGAGCAGATTCTGCAATTCCGTCCGCAACGCCTCATCCTCGCGCAGACGGGCCTGAAGGGCACCGTCGCGCTTGGCCAAAAAGACAACATGGTCCTTGGGCGGAAGCTGCCGGTATGAAGGTTTGGGGGAAATGGTCCCATCATCCTGGATGGTGGAAATGAAAAACGATGTACGCATGAATTTGGAAAAAAGCCGTGATGCTGATTCCGGCGGCTCCCGGGAGACAATGGCGCATATGTAATAAATCCTGAAAAAATAATAACTTGTGTAAATTCGCTGAACAATATGCAGCTGTTCGGATGGGCTGCTCACTTTGCTTAGAAGCTGCTGTTCCTTGAAGCCCGTCGTGAAATGGCTGGAAGCCTCCCGACCGAACAGCAGCGGGCGCTCCCGCCCGGCGCTGATCCGTTTGCGATATTCGATCAGGGCGCGACCGACCAGGGTATGGATCAACCGCCGTTCGGCCTCCAACTCCGCCGGCAGACCCATGAGGAATTCGATGGCCGGCATCAACTGGACCGGGTGCACCACGGTGCCGCGCCGCGCACGTCCCTTGCCCAGCAGGGCCGTTTGCAACCAATCCACCATGTCATGTGCCTGCCAGCGCAGGCGCAAGGTTGACGGAATGGTTGTCAGGCCGCTTGATTGCAGGAACAGCCGCACATGGTCCCGCCAGGTCTTCTGCGGCAGACGGACATAATCCACATCGGTCAGCCTGATGGGATTGCCCAGCGTCTCAGCCGTCGGCGGAGACGGCCTGAAATCAAGGCTGCGGCCGTAGATGACCCCCTTCAGTTTGGATTCACCCGGCGACGGCATCGCGCTCAGTCCACCCCAAAACAGCCCTGCCCGACTTTTAGCGGCGGAATCCCCTCCACCATTAACATACGGTTATTATCACTAAAGGCGAAGTTGCGCACGCGAATCACTTCACACAACGAGACATGGCAACGGTCAGGATCACATAGAGGCAATCCCAGAAAATGGAAAATCCGGTGCAGGGTTTTCTTCCCCTCCGCCGTATCAGCAATGAACGAGGCGGCATGGCGCCGTGTCCGGCCTCGGGATAAGGCGTTGGTCAATCCACCGCCAGCCTTCCTGAATTCGGAGATGATAATTATGCGCAGCCTTTCCCGCTCGCTTATGCTCGCCACCCTGGCCGCCGGCTTGATGCTGGGCACCGTTGCCGTTCAGGCCCAGGATGCGCCGCCGCCCCCGCCGGGCGATCGCGGCCCGGATGGTCCGGGCGGCCCCGGTCCGCGCGGACTGCCACCGGAAATCCTGGCCAAATATGACGCCAACAAGGACGGCAAGCTGGATCAGACCGAACGCACGGCCATGCGCGTTGATGAGTTCAAAACCATGGACAAAGCCGGCAAGGGCAAGATCAGCAAGGCTGATTTCCCCGCCGCCGTGGAAGCGGCCCGCGATGCCAAGCGCGCCGAACGTGAAGCTGCCATGTTCGACAAAATCGACACCAACAAGGATGGCTTCGTCACGGCAGAGGAATTCGCCAGTTTCAAACCGGAGCGCCCGGGCAAGGATGGTCACAAGGACCATAAACGCCCGTAAGAATCATTGATCGCAAACCTGACCCCACGCCCATGCCGGCCACCGCCCAAGCACGCATCTTGCCGTCAACGTCCGAACCGCCCGATAACGGGCGGGTGACGGCGGCGTCGGTGGCCGTCATGGATCAGGGAGGTGACAGGCGGGGGATGATGGGCGGCAGCGATGAACGCGACGCGGCGACCGACGAAGCGTTGGTGGTGCTGGTGGCCAATGGCGATCGCCGCGCCTATGGCGTCCTTGTCGGTCGTCACCTGGACCGCACCGTCACCATTGCCCAGCGCGTGCTGAACAGCCGGGCAGAGGCGGAGGATGTGGCGCAGGAAGCCTTTCTGCGGCTTTGGCGCCACGCCGACCGGTTCGACCCGAAAGCGGCCCGCTTCTCCACCTGGTTCTATCGGATCACCACCAACCTGTGTCTGGACCGGACGCGGCGCCCCAAATGCCTGGCCCTGGAAGCGGCGGGCGACCCCGTTGATCCAACGGTCGATGCCGAAGCCGCCCTGACCAGCCAGCGCACCCGCCAGGCGGTAATGGCCGCCGTGGCGGAATTGCCCGAGCGGCTGCGTGCCGCCGTGACCTTGACCTACGATGCGGGACTTTCCAATGCGGAAGCCGCCCGCAGCATGGATATCAGTGTGAAAGCCTTCGAAAGCCTGCTGGTGCGTGCCCGCCGTTCCTTGCGTGAACGGCTGGCTGCCTGGGGGTCCGGTGGCGGCGGTGCCTCCGGGGCCGCCGGTAGCAAGTGAGAGGGGGGATTGGACCCATGACTGAAACGGAATTCCATAACCTTCTCGACAGGTTCGGTGCGGATTTGGCGCAGTGGCCGGTCGATCGGCGTCATCAGGCCGAACAGGCCATGGTGCTGGACCCATCCCTGGCCAGGCTGCTGGTTGCCGACCGGCTGCTGGCCAGCCTCTTGGATGATCTGCCGCCGGTCACGGCCTCCCCCACCTTGCGTCAGCAGGTGATGGGGCTTCCGCTCGCCCATCCGCGCCCCGCTACCCGGCCTGGTCTGCTGGCCAGCATCTGGCAGGGCATGACGGGCAGTTGGCGGCAATGGTCGATGGGCATGGGTACGGCCTGTGCGGCGGCATTGCTGGGCTTCGTGCTGGGCTATGGCCAGTTGCTGCCCCCGCCGGGCAGCAGCACGGAAATGGCTGGCAGCGATGATCTGGTTGCCATGCTGGATATGACCGCCGATTATGACACGGCAGAGGCGGAGCAAGCGCAATGAAACGGTCCACCCTTCTGCTGACCGGGGCCCTGGTGCTGTCGGTTTCCGTCAATCTCGGTGTTGCCGGGGTCTGGGCCGGGCACTGGCTGCGCGGGGAACCAGGCGGGCCGTCAGACCGGCTGCTGGGGGCCGTGCCCGAACAGATTCATGAACGGATACGCCAGTCCATGCGTTCATCCCCCCGCACGCCGGAGGTGAAGGAACGGATGGAGGCGATGCGCGCCGCCAAGCGCGCCGTTGCCGAGGCCCTGCGTGCCCGTCCCTTCGATGTCACAGCCGCTGAACAGGCTTTTGCCACATTACGCCAGGAAACTGACCGGGCGCAGGAGCATTTCCACCATTCCCTGATTGAAACCATGGCGCAGGCCCAGGCAGACGGCGCCCTGCCACCACCGCCGCACCAGCGGCGTGGCGGGGGGCGGGATGGCCAGCCGGAGGGACCGCCCCCACCCCCGCCCGACGGTGGGCCGGGGGGTGGCGGCCCCGCAGGGGATGCGCCCCCACCGCCACCTCCCCCACCCCCACCCCCACCCCCACCCCCACCGCCGGGCCCGCAATAGGCTTACGCGCGGGCAGGGCCAGGGGCGGTCCCCAACTGGAAGGATCGTTCCATGGTGATGACTGGTCCCGTACCGGCGGCGATGGCCGCCCATGCGCTGGCCCGCTTCGGGTTCGGCGCCGGCCCCGGCGATCTGGCCCGGATCAGCAATGATCCCAAGGGCTGGGTTACCGCCCAATTGGAAGGCTCGCCCCCCGGCCCGCCACCGCAATTTGCCGATCATCCCGGCTCTGCCCCCCGCCTGCTGGAAGTGCTGGCTGTGCGCAAGCTGGGCCAGACGGATGAGGCGATGGCCCGCCGCAAGGCGCTGCAAGAAGCCTATCGCAGCGACATCGTCACCCGCACCCGCATCGCGGCGGGCAGCGACCGGCCGCTGATCGAACGGCTGGTACAGTTCTGGTCCAACCATTTCACGGTATCGACCCAGCGGGGCGAGGTCGCCCCCCTGGCCGTGGCCTTCGAGAATGAAGCGATCCGCCCCCATGTGCTGGGCCGGTTCGAGGATATGGCCAGGGCCGCCATCCTGCATCCGGCCATGCTGGTCTATCTGGACAATGCGCAATCCATCGGCCCCGACAGCAAGGCGGGGCAAAAGCGCAAGCGCGGCCTGAACGAAAATCTGGGGCGGGAGGCGCTGGAACTGCACACGCTGGGTTTGCATGGCGGTTACGATCAGGATGATGTGCGGGCGCTGGCCTTGATTCTGACCGGCTGGACCATCGACCGGCAGGATGGCGACGGCACCGCCTTCTTCAACCCCAATACCCATGAACCGGGGCCGAAAACCCTGTTGGGCCGCACCTTTCAGGCGGAAGGGGCCGCAGAGGCACCGGCGGCCATCACCATGATGGCCAATCACAAGGGCACAGCCCGGCATCTGGCGGTGAAGCTGGCCCGGCATTTCATCGCCGATGATCCGCCGGCATCCGCGATCAACGCGCTGGAACGCAAATTCCGCGATACAGGCGGCGATCTGGGGGCGGTGACAGCCACGCTGGTGCGGTTGGATGCCGCCTGGGCCGATCCACTGGCCAAGCTGCGCAGCCCCAATGATTTCCTGACCGCCACCCTGCGCGCCACGCAATTGCCGGCGGATGACAAGCAGTTGGCCAATGCCCTGAACCTGCTGGGCCAGATGCCCTTTGCCGCCCCCTCCCCCGCTGGCTGGCCCGACCGCGCCGCCGATTGGGCAGGGCCCGATGCCGTGGTGCGCCGGGTGGACTGGTCGCTCGCCCTGGGCCAGAAGGCGGGCGGCAAGCTGGATGCCCGCGTGGTGCTGGCCGATACGCTGGGCGATCTGGCCGATGCAGAACTGGTGCAGATGGTGGCCCGCGCGCCCTCCCCCGCCGAGGCCTTGGCCCTGGCCCTTTCGTCACCCGCCTTTCAACGGAGGTAAGGATGCATCGCCGTCATTTCCTGGGCGCCGGTCTGGCTGCCGGCCTGCTGGCCGCCAGCCCGCTGAAGGTGGCCTTTGCCGATGCCGCCACCGACAAGCGGCTGGTACTGATCGTGCTGCGCGGGGCCATGGACGGGCTGGGGGCCATCGCCCCCTATGCCGACCCGGAATATCGCCCGATTCGGGGTGAACTGGCACTGGCCGAACCCGGCCAGCCCGACGGCTTGCTGGACCTGGACGGGCGCTTCGGCCTGCATCCTTCCCTGGCGCCCATCCATGGCTGGTGGGCGGAAAGACAGTTGCTGGCCGTGCATGCCATCGCCACCCCCTACCGCGAACGCAGCCATTTCGACGCGCAGGATCTGCTGGAAAGCGGCGGGGCAAAGCCGGCGGGGCAGGATACCGGCTGGCTGAACCGGGCGCTGGCCCAATTGCACGGCCATGGCAGCGGCCTGGGTCTGGCGCTGGGCCAGGGCGTGCCGCTGGTGATGCGCGGTGCCGTGCCGGTGGCCAGTTGGGCCCCGTCGCCCCTGCCGGAACCAACAACGGATTTCCTGAACCGGGTCATGGACCTTTATCAGAAGGACAAGGTGCTGGGGCCGGCGCTCTCCGCCGGGCTGGGCATCGCCGACATGGCGCAAAATGCCAGCAGCAGCGGCATGATGGAACCCGGCCAGCCAAGGCCCAAGGACCGGCAATTGATGGCCACCACCGCCGGGCGCATGCTGGCCGATCCCGCCGGCCCGCGTGTGGCGGTGATGGATATGCAGGGCTGGGACACCCATGTCGGCCAGGGCAGCATCAAGGGCCGGCTGCCCAACGCGCTGGCTGATCTGGCAGAGGTGATGGGCCGGCTGCGTGAAGGGCTGGGCGATGCCTGGGGTCAATCCGTCATCGCCGTCGTGACGGAATTCGGTCGCACTGTGCGCCCCAACGGCACCGGCGGCACCGACCATGGCACAGCGGGTGTGGCCCTGCTGGCCGGTGGTGCCATCGAAGGCGGGCGCATGCTGGGCCAATGGCCGGGCCTGCGGGAAGATAAGCTTTACGAAGGCCGCGACCTTGCCCCCACCACCGACATGCGCGCCCTGCTGAAAGCCGTGCTGAAGGATCATCTGGGCGTATCGGGCCGGGCGCTGGATGCCCATGTTTTCCCCGATGGCAAAAATGTGCGCCCCATGGCGGATTTGATCCGGGCCTGACAGGCGGTCTATGATCGGCCTCCCGTTTCGTCCTGGAACCGATCCGATGACCAGCACCCCGCCCGGCCCCGATGATGTCAGCCGCTGGACCGATGTTTATTTCCAGCGCACCCGCGCCATTGTGGAAAAATTCGGCGACCAGACCGTCACCTATGCCGTGTTCATGCGCCGACCGGTGGTGTTCGCGCCCCGGCTGGCGCTGGACTGGCTGCGGCAGATCGCGGCTGCGCGCGGCTTCATCCCGGAAATCCGGCAGAATTATGAAGAGGGTAAATGGGTGGGGGCCGGTGAGCCGATGCTGTGGATCACCGGCCCGTTCAGCCAGATGGCGGAACTGGAAACCCTGTTGCTGATGAAACTCGGCCCCGCCTGTGTTGCCGCCTATAACGCCTATATGATGTGCGCCGGGCTGCCCAAGGTGGCCTTCCTGGCCATGGATGCCCGCCATTGTGCGGGCACGGAGATGGCGGAGATCATGGCCTATGCCGCCTCTGTCGGATCCGCCCGCGCCCAGCGGCGCGATGGGGCCGTCGGCTTTGTCGGCAATGCCACCGACGCCACCGCCCCTTATTTCGGTCGCGACCGCGGGCTTGGCACCATGCCCCATGCCCTGATCGGTTATGCCGGGTCCACCGTGCGCGCGGCGGAGATGTACCACGAGACCTTCCCCGGTCAGCCGATGACCGTGCTGGTGGATTATTTCGGGCGAGAGGTCAGTGACAGCCTGGAGGTGTGCCGCCGCTTCCCCGATCTGGCCGCCAGCGGTGATCTGGCCCTGCGGCTGGACACGCCGGGCGGGCGTTTCGTGGAAGGGCTGGACCCGCCCACCAGCTACGCCGTGCTGGATCGCCACGCGCCGGACAGCATAAGGGGCTATCGGGATGAAAGTGAACAGCGCCACCTGATCGGCGCCGGCGTCTCCGCCGCCGCCATCCACTGGATGCGGGAAAAGCTGGATCAGGCCGGATTCCCCAGGGTGAAGATCGTGGCCAGCAGCGGCTTTTCCCCGGAAAAATGCCGCGTCATGGCCGATGCCCTGGCCCCGATCGACATTATCGGCACCGGCAGCTATCTGCCCGACAAATGGTCGGAAACCTACGCCACCGCCGATATCGTGGAATATGACGGGGTGAAACGGGTGAAGATGGGGCGGGAATTTTTGCTGCGGCGGTGAGCACCTTCGTATGCGCCGGTATCAAATTTTCCGTCATTCCCGCGAAGGCGGGAATCCATAATCCCTTCTGTTGCTTGGATTCCCGCCTTCGCGGGAATGACGGTGGAAGTGGCGTATCGCCCTCCCCCCAAAACGAAAAAAAGGGCGACACCCCTGTGGATGCCGCCCTTCCTCTCTCAACAACCTGAACCGGGCTTACGCCGCGTTGCTATGTTCCGTCTGGACCAGCACCGCGTAAAGCGCATCGCCGGATTCGGCACCGCGCAGCTTGTCGCACAGAACCTGATCACGCAGCAGGCGTGACACACGGGCCAGCGCCTTCAGATGGTCCGCACCCGCCCCTTCCGGGGCCAGCAACAGACAGATCAAATCCACTGGCTGTTCGTCGATGGCTTCGAAATCGACCGGCTTTTCCAGCCGGGCAAAAATCGCCATCACACCATCCAGGCCAGGCAACTTGCCGTGTGGGATACCGATGCCACGACCCACACCCGTGGTGCCAAGCCGCTCCCGCTCCACCAGCACGTCGAAAATGGCGCGTTCATGCTGACCGGTCAGTTCGGCCGCCTTCTTCGCCAGTTCCTGCAAGGCCTGCTTTTTGGAGCCTGCCCTCAGGTTCGGGAGGATCGCCTCCGGCTTCAAAAGATCATTCATCGCTGCCGGAAACGTCTGTTGCGGGGAAGGGGGATGGGAACGCAAGGAAACAGACATGGGGTACAGATCACCTTATTGCTTCACAGGTCCGGGAATACCAGCGGGATCGACCCAGCCAACATTGCCATCCGGACGGCGGTAGATCATGTTCAAACCGCCGTGTGCCCTGTTACGGAACATCAAAGCGGGCAATTCCGCAAGGTCCATCCGCATCACCGCCTCGCTGACCGTCAGCATTTCGATCGCGGTTTCCATCTCAGCGACCACCATCGGCTGATGCCCGTTGACTTCGGCAGTGCTTTCCGCGTCCTCCTCAAAATCCTCCAGATCGGTCCCATCGGCTTCCAGGATATATTTACGCGCGGACGTCACAGGCAGTTGCGCCAGCGTCTGACGTTCGTGATGGTCCTTCAACCGACGCTTGTACCGACGCAGGCGCTTGGCCACCTTGTCCGCCGCCTCCTCGAAGGCCGGGTACGGTTCGTTCGCCTGGGCATAGGATTGCAGAAGAATGCCCCGCCCGACATGAACCTGAATATCCGCTTTGTACAGATGCGCATCCTTTGAAAGGATGACAGTTGCCTCCATAGGGTTGCCGAAATATTTGCCCACCAATGTTGCCAGCTGATCCTTCACGTGGGTCCGCAAAGCATCGCCCACATCCAGTTGCTTGCCTTTGACGGTGACTTGCATATTCGACCTGTTCTTTCAGGGCGCGTAAACCGCTTTCGGGGAACCGCCATCCAGGACCGGCATCCAGAACCGGGAGAAATCCTAAGGACGGGTCTTCCTCGAACGGTCAGCGCAGGGTCTACAACCCAAGGGCCTTCTCCCGACGGCGCTGGACTGAAGAGGGGATCTTCATACCCTCACGATACTTTGCAACGGTCCGGCGTGCAATGTCGATCCCGTCGGCACGGAGAATTTCGACGATTTTATCGTCGGAAAGCGTGTCGTCCGCCTTTTCCGCATCAATCAGAGCCTTGATGCGGAAGCGCACCGCCTCTGCGGAATGCGCAGCCTGACCATCGGCCCCCTGGATGGAGGAGGTGAAGAAATATTTCAGTTCAAACACGCCGCGCGGGCTGGACAGGAACTTGTTGGTGGTCACACGACTGACCGTGCTTTCATGCATGCCGATGGCTTCGGCGATATCACGCAGAATCAGCGGCCTCATGAATTGCAGCCCGTGCAGGAAAAAGGCGTCCTGCTGGCGGACAATCTCGGTGGCCACTTTCAGAATGGTGGTGGCGCGCTGGTGCAGGCTTTTCACCAGCCAGCTGGCCGACTGGAACTGCTCGGTGATGTACTCTTTTTCCTGCTTGTTCCGGGCACCGGACATCACGCGGCTGTGATAGCGCTGGTTGACCAGCACGCGCGGCAACGTGTCGGTATTCAACTCCACCAGCCAGCCGCCACCGGGCGCGGCCCGCATCAGGATATCCGGCACCACCGTCTGCACGGGCTCGAAATCGAAAGAAAGCGCCGGCTTCGGGTTCAGCGCCTTGATCTCCCCCACCATGTCGGACAGATCTTCGGCATCGCAGCCACAAACCTTCAGCAATTGCTGAAGGTTGCGCGCCGCCAGCAGCGGCAGATGATCCAGCAGCGCCTGCATGCAGGGGTCCAGCCGGTTCTTCTCCCGCAACTGGATGGCCAGGCATTCCGAAAGCGTCCGGGCGAAAATGCCGGTCGGGTCGCAGCGCTGCAGCCGCGCCAGCACGGCATCCACCCGCGCCTGCTCGCAACCCAGCGTGGCCGCGATCTCGGCCAGATCGGCAACCAGATATCCCGTCTCGTCCAGATGGTCCATCAGGGCATAGGCGACCAGGCGGTCCATCGGGTCGGGCAGATCCATCTTGATCTGTTCTTCCAGATGGTCGCGCAGCTTCGGCCGCTCGGTCAGGGTCGCCTCGAACCCGCTCTCATCATCCTCAAAGCCGCCGCTGCGCGACGACCAGTCACCGAACTGTTCGCCCGACCCCAGCCCCGCACTATCCAGATCGGCCGCGGAGCTGTTGGTGTAGACATTTTCGAAATCCGTATCCAGCGGGGCATCGCTATCCGATGCCATCCGGTCGCTGGTGGCCAGTTCCACCGTATCGGCAACCCGTCCTTCAGGCACGGGGGCCGGCACATCCTCCCGGTCCACCCCATCGGGGGCGGCATCCGTCCACTCCCCCTCCGCGCGTTCCAGCAGGGGGTTTTGCTCCAATTCCTTATCGACGAAATCGGCCAGTTCCATATTGGACAGTTGCAGCAGCTTGATGGCCTGCTGCAGCTGTGGCGTCATCACCAACGACTGGGACTGTCGAATATCTAGCCGCTGTTGGAGCGCCATTTGCCCGTGAACACCGATCGCTGAGGGATGGCCAGAACCCGCCCGGCGCGAAGGGACGCGCGGTCGGCAGCCGACGAAACTGCCGACAACAGTACGAATGTCGGCAGCATATCGCAACAGCTACCGCCAAAAGGGGAATATCATTGCGTGATATGGCGGCAACCGGATCACACAATGAAAGGTTTGCTTATCCCCGTTTCCAGCGGAAAACCACCCGGCCCAGCGGCGCCAGCAGCGGCCCTGCCGCCAGAATGGCCAGGATTTGCACCAACATCAGCAAGGGTGCCTCGAATTCATCATGGATCAACCGTTCCCCGAACAGGGCCATGCTGCATCCCGCCACCAACGACAGGCCCATCATCCGCGCCGGTGCGATGGGCGCGGCGCGGCGCATATCCCAGGCCAGCAGGCAGGCCCCGCCGATGCTGATCACCGGGAAACAATGCGGGCAGAAGATTTCCGAGAAATCCGTCACCGCCAGCGCCGCCGCCATCGGCCCCAGCGTGGCCCAGATGGCGGAAAGCCAGAAGCCCAGAATCGGCAGCCAGACAAGTTTCTCCCAGCGCTCCCGCCCCGGCACGCTGAACGCGATGCCGGCATAGGCCGCCGCCAGCGCTGTGCCCAGGGCCAGCCCCTGTTGGGCCAGCCAGACGGGGCGCTGAACCACCTGGGCCAGATCGGGGCGCAGCCCCTCGATCCCGACCATGGCCAACACCAACAGCGACGACAGGCAGAGCCAGCGCAGCAGCCGCCAGAGCGGGCGGGGCAGCCGCCGCACACCCGCCCCTTCGGCTGCCAGTTGGTCGATCAGGCGGGCTGTATCAGTCATGGTCATTCTCCCGGTCCAGCATCTGGCGCAGGTTGGCGATGCCGCGATGTACCGCCACCTTCAGGGCGCCGACGCTGATGCCGCTTTCGGCGGAGGCGTCGCGCAGGCTCATCCCCCGTATCTTCAACATAGCCAATGCCGCGCGCTGCCGGTCCGGCAGTTGCGCCAGCAAGGGAGCCAACTCCCGCCCCTCACCATCATCACCGGGGAGGTGCGGCACATTTTCCAGCATTTCCGGATCATGCCCCTGGCTTTCCACCTCACGGCGGCGATAGGTGCGGCGCAGCGCATCGGACAAGCGGTTGCGGGCAATCGCCTGCAGCCAGGGCAACACAGGCCGCCCCGGCTGATAGGTGGCGCGGGCCTGATGCAGGCTCAACAAGGTGTCCTGCACGAAATCATCCAGATCGGCGGGGCTGTTCAGCTTGCCCCGCCCCATGGCGCGCAGCAACGGCAGCACGGCGGCAAGGAAGGCGGCATAGGCACGCCGGTCCCCCGCCTGCGCCGCCGCCAGCAGGGCGGCCAGATCCACATCCTCCAACACTGCGCGGCAGGGGGTTGAGATCGCCAAGGGCAGGGTCAGTTCTGCAGCGGTTTCTTGTCCGCTACCCCATGTTCGTCCAGGAAGGCCTTGAACTTCTTGGCATCCAGGAAATACAGGTCCAGACACTCGTTGAACTTGTCCTGGTCCTTGATGGCGCGGCAGAGCCGCTCGGCCTCCTCGTAAGCCTGTTGCTTGGCGGTTTTCTCCGCAGCACTGAGGCTGGGCGCCGGGTCCGGGGCCGTTGTCTGTGCCGCCGCCGGCAGCCCCAAACCAAGGCACAATGCCAGCCCAAGGCCGGCGCAGGTCAGGATATGTCGCAAGGCTTGCCCCCATCTCACCCGGCCATCCCAGCGCGCGACCGCTGCCGGGCGATGACCGCATCCAGCGACAGCAGGCCGGGACCGGCCACAATCAAAACGATAGAAACGATCATCCATGGAATCTGCTCCCCCGCAACGGCGATGCCATTTTCTATCCCTTGGGATGTACGACCGATGACGAAGAACAGGCTGGCGGCCATCACCCCCAGACCCACCGCCGCGAACCGGCCCGCCAGCCCTAACAGCAGCAAGGCCCCCAGCACCAGTTCCGCCCCCGTGGTCAGCGGTGCCGCGATGGCAGCCGGCAGGAAGGGCACAGGGTGGATTTCCGTGAACAGGAAGGATTGCGCATCCCAACTGCCCAGCCGATGCAGTCCCGCCTTCAGGAAGGGCAAGCCCAGCCAGAAACGACAGCAGGTAAGGATTATTGCGGAACCGTAACAGGATAGCGGCGACAGCTTGAGGCTGGGACCAGGATCGATAACGAAACGAAACATTTTCACGATCATGATGCCACATCCTCTGGCAGGGTCAGCAGACCCTGGTTCAACAGAAAGGCCAAAGCCGCCGACAAATCCGGCAACCCGGCGGAAAGGGCGGCCTCTGCCGCCGGCAACAGCCCCTGCCCCGCCGTCAAGCCCGCCAGCAGGGCCAGCATCCCACCATCCAGGCGACAGGCAGCCACCCGCAGATCAGGCGCGCGCCAAACCAGCGCACCAGCAGGGGGCGACTCGAAAGGGTTAATTACAAAGGCCAGATCAGGCCGCTGCGACAGCCAGGGGCCGGGATCAGTATCCACCAGCAGGCTGGCGGATGGCACCGGCCGCAAATTCAGCGTGCCCAACCGTTCTGGCGGAATCCGCGCCAGCACATCCGGGCCCAGTACCTGGGAATCAGCGGCGAAATAGGCCAGATGAGCAGCCCGGTCCAGCCGCGCCAACGGCTGCAGGGCAGCGGGCAGAATTTCTGCGAATCCAGCGCCATAGGCCGATAGCACCGGCAGGGCCGGCGGCTGTTCCCGCGCATACCGGGTGGCAAGCGGGTTGAAGCCCGCCTCCCCCATCACGGACCGGACCGCCGGATAGGCCTGGGCCAGTACCGCGGTCAGGGCAGCGGTGACGGTGGCAGTGTGCAGGTAAAGCGCGCGCACCGGATCGACCGACGTGGGGGCCAACCCGGCGGCAACACGGGCAAACCCGGCCGCATCGCCATAGACGGCCTTCAACATATCCTGCTGCTGCTGTTTCAGCATGGCCCTGACCCCACCAGTAACGCCTGGGCCTGGGCCGCCTGCCCCAACAGCACCGGCAGCGGCGGCAGATCGGTATCCCATTCCACCAGCGTGGGCCTGGGGCCGATCAGCTGCAAGGCCTGGGCATAGAGCGCCCAGACCGGATCAGATACCGGGGAGCCATGGTCATCCACCAACAGCACGGCATCATCAACCGCCAGCGCCGAATGTCCGGCCAGATGATACTGGCCCACAGCGGCAGCGGGGAATCGGGCCAGCAGGCTGGCGACCGCCAGACCGCGATTCTGGCAACTGACATAGAGATTATTGATATCCAGCAGCAGGCCGCAGCCGGTGCGCGCTGCCAGTGCCGCCAGAAAATCCGCCTCATCCATCTCATCGGCCTGAAAGCGGAGATAGAGGGACGGGTTTTCCACCAGCAGCCGGCGGCCCAGCCCTTCCTGTGCCCTTTCCACATTGCGTGCCACCACATCCAGGCTTTCGCCATTCAACGGCAGGGGCAGCAGGTCGGGCGCATGCATGCCGTCCACCCCGCACCAGGCCAGATGGTCGGAAATCAGCGCGGGCTGAAACCGGTCGTAAAGGGCGCGCAACCGGGCCAGATGATCGACCGACACACCCTCCGCCGCCCCCAAAGAGAGGGCCACCGAATGGCAGGATAGCGGATAATCGGCCCGGATACGCTCCAGTTGCGCCAAGCGCGGCCCACCAGCACAGAGATAATTCTCCGCATGCACCTCCAGCCACGGCACCGGCTGCGATGCCGCCAGGAAATCCGCCACATGGGCGTGGCGCAGGCCGATGCCGACCGCAATGGGCACGGCATCGGGGCGGTGGCTGGGGGCCGGGCGCATGGCGCGCTGGTTCCGCCGATCCGGCTTACTTGGCGGCCTTCTTGGGGTTGGTGCCCTCAAACGCGGTCAGGCTGCCGCCTTCGGCCTCGCAGACAGCCTTGGTAACGGCCTTGAAATCCTGACCGCTGTAATTGACCTTGGCTTCGGTGGCGCAGGAATGGCCGGCGGCCTTGTTGGCACAGTCATTCTCGCCGGCCTTGGCGATGCCATAGCACTTCACCTTTTCCTCTGCCTGGGCGGGAACGGTGAGGACGGCCAGCGACAGCGCACCGGCAACGGCGGCACCCAGGGACAGGATGGTCAGGCTGGTGGCGGACTTCATGGCGACGGCTCCTTGATGATCAGATTGGCGGGGCCGGAAGCGGCCCCACCCTGTCATTCGTCGTCGCGTGGAAAAGGTTACGCCGGTCAGATAAAAAATTTGATCGGCTTTCGGATGGCCGGAAGCCGATCCGGCGGCGACTGCCGCCGCGCGGCACGTGCCGCGTAAAGCCAAGCTGCGCATGCAGCGCCGGCGCTTGAGGCGAAGAAAATATTACCGCGCAATCATGGTCTGGGCTGACTTCACCAGTTCCTCCCCGCTGACCACGCGCGGCGGCTGATTCAGCCCGGCGGCACAGCCGGGGCGGGCGGCGATCTGATTGATCCAGCGGGTCAGGTGCGGCAGGTCGTCAATGGCCACCCCCGACCAGTCATGCGTGCGCGCCCAGCACCAGTTGGCGATATCGGCGATGGAGAAGTCACCGGCCAGATATTCATGGGACGCCAGATGCCCATTCAGCACGGTCAGCAAGCGCTTGGTTTCATTCTGATAACGCTGGATGGCGGGTTCGATCTTCTCCGGGAAATAGCGATAGAAGACATTGGCCTGCCCCATCATCGGGCCGACGCCGCCCATCTGGAACATCAGCCATTGCAGCACGCGGCTGCGGCCCTTGGCGTCTGCGGGCAACAAGCGCCCCGTCTTTTCCGCCAGATAGACCATGATGGCGCCCGATTCGAACACCGTGAAATCCTCCGCCCGGTCAACGATCACCGGGATACGGCCATTGGGGTTCATCGCCAGGAACCAGGGTTCCTTCTGCTCCCCCTTACTCAACGCCAGCACATGCACATTATAGGGCAGGCCCAACTCCTCCAGCGTGCAGGAGACCTTGTAGCCGTTGGGCGTGGCGGCGGTGTACAGGTCGATCATGGCGTTACTCCTCAAGGGGTTATCTTTTTCTGTCCCATCATCCTACGCCGTTGACGGCGCTTTGACAGGCGGGATCGCCACTGACCGGCAGGCGGTGTTGTCGCAGCGGGTGGCAAGAAAAAGGCCCGGACAGTCTACTGGTCCGGGCCTTTCGTTAAACGTTACATGTTCGGGTAGTTCGGTCCCCCGCCGCCTTCCGGCACGGTCCAGAGGATATTCTGCGTGGGATCCTTGATGTCGCAGGTCTTGCAGTGCACGCAGTTCTGCGCGTTGATCACAAAGCGCGGGTTATTGCCATCATCATCACGCACCACCTCATACACGCCAGCGGGGCAGTAACGCTGCGCCGGTTCATCATAGAGCGGCAGATTGTGGCTGATCGGCACCGTCGGGTCTTTCAGCTTCAGGTGCGCCGGCTGGTTTTCCTCGTGATTGGTGTTGGAGATGAACACCGAGGACAGCCGGTCAAAGCTGATCACCCCATCGGGCTTGGGATATTTGATCTTCCGCGCGGTCGAGGCCGGCACCAGGCTTTCATGATCGGCCTTGGTATGGTGCAGCGTATAGGGCAACAGCTTGGCCCATCCCAGATCATGCAGCCACATCTGGATGCCGCCATGCAGGTTGCCCAGCAGCAGCCCGGCTTTCAGGCCCGGCTTGACGTTGCGCACCTTGTAGAGGTCTTCATAGACCCAGCTCTGCTTCCAGGCCTGTTCGTAATTATCCAGCGTGTCACCGGCACCCCCACCCGCCGTCAGCCGCTCGAACGCGGCCTCTGCGGCCAGCATCCCGGTCTTCATGGCATTGTGGGTGCCTTTGATGCGGGGCACATTGACGAAGCCCGCCGAACAGCCGATCAGCGCCCCGCCAGGGAAGCTGAGCGCCGGGACGGATTGCAGGCCGCCTTCATTGATGGCACGCGCGCCATATGAGAGGCGCTTGCCGCCTTCCAGATACTTCTTGATGAAAGGATGCTGCTTGAAGCGCTGAAATTCCTCAAACGGCGACAAATGCGGATTCTGGTAATCCAGGTTGACCACGAAGCCGATGGAAACCTGATTATCTTCCAGATGATACATCCAGGAACCGCCGGCGGTGCTGCTGTCCAGCGGCCAGCCCTGGGTATGCATCACCAGACCCTGTTGATGCTTTTCCGGGTCGATCTGCCACAGTTCCTTGATGCCGATGCCGTATTTCTGCACATCGCAATCAGCCCGCAGATTGAACTTCTCCATCAACAGCTTGGAGAGATTGCCGCGCACCCCTTCAGCGAAGAAGGTGTACTTGCCGTGCAGTTCCATGCCCGGCGTATAGTTATGGGTATGTTCCCCATCCTTGCCGATGCCCATGTCGCCGGTGGCGACACCCTTGACGGAGCCATCGTCATTATACAGCACTTCGGCAGCGGCGAAGCCGGGATAGATTTCCACCCCCAGCTCTTCGGCCTGACCGGCCAGCCAGCGGCAGAGATTGCCAAGACTGATGGCGTAATTGCCGTCATTATGCATCAAGGGCGGCAGCAGGAAGTTGGGCACGCGGATGCCGCCCTTGTCCGACAGCACGTAAAAGCGGTCGTCGGTGACGGGGGTGTTCAGCGGCGCACCCTTCTCCTTCCAGTCGGGGATCAACTCGTTCAGCGCCTTGGGGTCGATGACATTGCCCGACAGGATGTGGGCGCCGACCTCCGACCCTTTTTCCAGCACACAGACGCTGACCTCCTGGCCCTTTTCAGCCGCCAGCTGTTTCAGCCGGATCGCAGCGGAGAGGCCTGAAGGCCCCGCGCCGACGATCACGACATCATATTCCATCGATTCGCGTTCCATTCCTGCCCTATCCCACGCTGGATACCGCCTTTGCGAACCGGCGTGGCCCACTGACGGGGCCTGAGGGGGACCGGAAGCTGGCGGACTGCCGACCTTGATCGATGGGCCGGCGTTTCGTGGCTGTAACACAGCATAGGCCGATGGTAGGGTCAAACCATGAATGCCTTGCTCGATACCATCGCCGCCCTTCGATTCCAGCTGGATGCCGGGGTGGATGAGGCCATTGGCGACGAGCCGATGGACTGGTCCGCGCTGTCGACGCGGGCGCGAAACGTGGCGCCAGTAACGTCAACCGGGGCGCAGCCCCCCGCCACCCCGCGCCCGGTCGGCCCTGCTGCCATGGCACCGCCGCGACACTATGCGCCGGTAACAACCCAGACCCCACTACAAGGCAGCGATCCCGGCCCGCTAGGGGCAGCGGAGGCGGGGCAATCCGCCCGCCTTGCCGCCGCTGCCGCCCAGGATCTGGACGCGCTGAAAGATGCGCTGGCCGCGTTCGAAGGCTGTGCCCTGAAAAAGACGGCCACCAATCTGGTGTTCGGCATGGGCAGCCGGCAGGCCCGCATCATGCTGGTGGGGGAGGCACCGGGGGAGAATGAGGACCGACAGGGCCTGCCCTTCGTCGGCCCCGCCGGCAAGCTGCTGGACCAGATGCTGGGTGCCATCGGGCTGGACCGCACTGCCGATGATCCCGCCAAAGCCGTCTATATCACCAACATGCTGCCCTGGCGCCCGCCCGGCAACCGCAGCCCCAATGATGGGGAAATCGCCGCCTGCCTGCCCTTCATGGCGCGGCATATTGAACTGCTTTCCCCCGATATCCTGATCTTCGCCGGCGGCATCAGCGCCAAGGCCATGCTGGCCCGGACGGAGGGGATTACCCGCCTGCGGGGCCGCTGGTTCGATTACCACAGCCCCGGTCTGGCAAAGCCGGTGCCTTCCATGCCGATGCTGCATCCCGCCTACCTGCTGCGCAACCCCGCCGCCAAGCGGGAAGCCTGGAAGGATCTGCTGGCCTTGCGGCTGCGGCTGGACGGCAAAGGGTGAGGACGGGGTGCCCCCCCCTCCCCCGCGACCATCAGAGGGAGACCCCATGAAGCTGTATGATGATGCCATCGCCCCCACGCCCAGGCGGGTTCGCATGTTTCTGGCGGAAAAAGGGCTGGATATCCCGCGCGTCGCCGTCACCATCGGTAAGGGCGAACATCTGGCCGAAGCCTACACGACCCGTGTCCCCAGCCGCCGGGTGCCGGCGCTGGAACTGGATGACGGCACGGTAATCTGTGAAAGTGTCGCCATCTGCCGCTACATCGAAGCGCTGCACCCGGAACCCAACCTGTTCGGCAGCACCCCGCTGGAACAGGCGCGGATCGACATGTGGCAGCGGCGGATGGAATTCGAACTGCTGCTGCCGTTTGCCAATGCCTTCCGCCATTCCCATCCCAAGATGGCAGCGTTGGAAAATCAGGTGCCGGCCTATGCGGCGACCCAGAAGCAACTGGCTGAACAACGTCTGGCAATGCTGGAAGGCGATCTGGCCCGCAACCCCTTCATCGCAGGCGATCGGTTCAGCATTGCCGACATCACCGCCTTCACCACACTGGCCTTTTTTCCCCGGCTGGTGGGCATCGCCATCGGTGAACAGGTGCCCCATGTCAAACAATGGTTCGACCGCATCGCCGCCCGTCCCAGTGCCGGGGCCTGACATTCCGAAGTATGTCGAAAGTATAGGCACCCTTTAAAGGACAAGAAAGAGACCCGTGCGAAGGCAGTTTCTTAAGGGTTTGACGCTAGACATTGATTAACTTCGCATTTACGGTGGCCACAGACGATGCGGGCAGGCAGGGGAGATGGCGCATGATTTTCGGAACATCGGACAAGCGGACGATGGCGCGCCCCTCCAAACGCACCGGCCTGCTGGCCCTGGTACTGACCGGGTTGCTGGCGCTGGGTGTGCCGGCCTCCGCCCTGGCGAAATACGCCTCCATCATCATTGATGCCCGCACGGGCGAAGTGCTGCATGAAGCAAGCGCGGATACGCGCAACTTCCCCGCCAGCCTGACCAAGATGATGACCCTGCACATGGTCTTTGATGCTCTGGATGCCGGCAAGTTGCGGCTGAACCAGCCGATGAAGGTGTCTGCCCATTCCGCCAGCATGGCCCCATCCAAGCTGGGCCTGCGCCCCGGTGACACCATCACGGTGGAACAATGCGTGCTGGCGCTGGTGACGAAATCGGCCAATGATTGTGCCGCCACGGTGGCGGAAGCCATCGGCGGGACGGAGGCGAATTTCGCCCGCATGATGACTGACCGCGCCCGCCAGATCGGCATGTCGCGCACCACCTTCCGCAATGCATCCGGCCTGCCCAATGCCGGCCAGCTTTCCACTGCGCGTGACATGGCCCGGCTGGCACAGAGCCTGATCTATGATCATGCCAATTATTACAATTACTTCAGCACCACCAGTTTCAGCTATAAGGGCGCCGTCCATGGCAACCATAACCGGCTGATGGCCCGTTATCCGGGCATGGATGGGCTGAAGACCGGCTTCATCAATGCGTCCGGTTTCAACCTCACCGCCTCGGCCACCCGCAATGGCCGCCGCCTGATCGGCGTGGTATTCGGCGGCCAGACGGCGGCGTGGCGTGACAACCATATGGCCGATCTGCTGGACGAGGCGTTTGAAGGTAAGAACAGCGCGCCGATGCTGGTCGCCGCCAACCAGTCCAAACCGGCCAAAGGCAAACAGCCCAGGGAAAAGGCCCCGGAACGCAGCATGGTGGCCACCGTGGCCAGCGAGATTGTCAGCGGTGCGGAGGAAATCGCCCTGCCGCGCACCGCCGTGGCCGCCGCCCCGGTTGCCGCCGCCCTGCCCAAGCCCACCGCCAATGGCCGCTGGGCCATCCAGGTTGGCGCCTTCAATGACAAGCAGACCAGCCAGCGCGCCGTCAGCCAGGCGACCCAGCGGGCCGGCACCCTGCTGGACAGCGCCACCCCGCATGTGATGGAGGTCAATACGGCCAAGGGCACCATCTATCGCGCCCGCTTGGTCGGGTTGGATGAAAAGACGGCGCGGCGTGCCTGCAGTCAGCTTTCCAAGAAAGGTCAGAACTGCCTGACGGTGCCCCCGTCGGCCTGACCCGGCCTTGCGCCCATGCAGGATGAAGGTTAGACCGAAAGGGCGTCGCAGCAGCGGCGCCCTTTTCGTTTCCGCGTGAGGGGACATGCAGCAACCCAACAGCAGCCGGTCGAACCCGTCCCGCCCCACCGAATCGTCGGTGCCGGTGCATCTGCTGGGCATTCATATGGGATTGGGCTTCCGCCCTTATCTGGCGGGATTTGTCGCCTTGTCCCTGCTGGTGGTGCTGGGTGGCTATGCCGCCATCACCCTATCGGACCTGTTTGCCACTTTCGCCGGCACAGAACGCGACGGTCCGCTGCTGCGCGATCTGCGTAATCTGCTGGCGCTCGGCTGCGCCATTCTGTTCATGCAATGGGTGCTGTCCTGGCAGGGGCGTGACCTGATGAGCGTCATCGCGCCCGGCCGGCGGCTGGATGGTGGCATGTTTCTGCGCTCGGCTGCCACCTATGCCGCCGCCTTCACCCCGATCATCCTGATCTCCGCCTATTACGGCCATATTGATGCTGGCGCACTTTCCTTTTCCCTGCTGCTGACGCTGCCGGTGCTGGTGGTTTTGTTCATCTTCCAGGCCTCCGCAGAGGAAATCGTCTTCCGGGGCTATATGGCCCAGGGGTTGCAGGTTCTGCTGGGCAATGCCGCGCTGGCCGCCCTGCCGGTGGCCCTGTTCTTTCTGGTGCTGCATGACAGCGGCAAGTGGAATGTCGGGTGGGAACAGAAGGCCATGTTCCTGGCCATGTCTTTCGGCCTTTCCTACCTCACCTGGCGGACCGGGCGGCTGGAAGCGGCCATGGGGGTGCATTTCGCCCATAACCTGCTGGTGACACTCTTCCTGGCCCGCCCGGATAGTGCCCTGCCCTCTGTCAGCGGCTTTAATGAGGCCGTCGGCTTCCAGCCGCCCGACCCGGACCGGCTGCTGGGCGTGCTGCTGATGCAGGGGGCGGTGGCGTCCAGCTATTGGTTTCTGGGCCTGTTCAGCGGGTTCGTTGAACAGGGCTGGCGTGGGGGCGAAGGGTAGGCAAAGCTTGCCAGGGGGTGAGGGGCGATATATTTATGGAGGGAATATATAATATCTTAATCACGTGATTGCAGATGATAGACGATGATATCAGGTATCAGGAGTTTATGCGGCGCGAACCAGGGACGCCCGTGCATCTGCTTGGCACTCGATTTGGCCTGTCTATTGGTAGTTATATCAGCGGCTTTTTAAGACTTATATTTCTTTCTGTAGTTATATCAATTTTTATTTTTATCATTTTAAAAATGATCGACCTAAATTTCATTAATAATACAATAAATTCTACACCATCTTGGCTGAAAGAACTGGGAAAACTGCTTCTAACTTCCCTCTGGTTGCTGGCAATACATTGGACCCTGCGCTTACAGGGACGTGACTTGATGAGCGTAATCGCCCCGGGCAAGAGGCTGCACTGGGCAATCTGGGCGCGGTCGGCACTGATTTACGCCGTCTGTTTCACACCCTCCATCGTAAGGGCCGCGTTGAACGGGGACGCGGAAATAGCCATGCCATCTGCGGTAACCCTGCTTTTTCTACCGGCGTTATTGGTGGGATTCGCGCTGCAAACCGCTACGGAAGAGGTTTTCTGCCGGGGCTATCTGGCACAGGGCTTCCAGGTTCTTTTCCGCAATGCCGTCGTTGCGGCCCTGCCGGTTGCGATAATCTTCAGCCTGATGCATGGCTGGAATGGCGGGGAACGACAGGTTATTTATTGGAGCCTTTCGTTATTCGCCTCCTACCTCACTTGGCGGTTTGGTCGGCTGGAAGCAGCCATGGGAATGCATTTTGCCCATAATTTTCTGATCACACTATTCATGACCGGGGGTGAGGGTTTGTCTGCATTGCCGGAAATGATGAAGCCAGACAATGTGGCCACTTTCCCATTCGCCGAAATGCTGAGCACAGCCCTTACAGGATGCAGCCTGTTTCTGCTGTATTGGTTCTTGGGCATCCGCACCGGCTTTATTGAACATGGCTGGCGCGGCAAGCCGGCGCCCCAAATGGAATCAGTATGACAGCAGCCTCCCCCTCCCTTTCCGCCCCCGTGCCGGTGGACCGGTTCGGCTTGGAAAATGGTCATTCCCGCCTCTCCTATCTGGTTGCCCTGCTGGTCTTCGGCTTCCTCTATATCGCGGTCAACCTGTTGGCCGGTGGGGCGCTGGTGGCGTTGGGGAAGGCGGTCAGCGGTTATCTCTTCTCCTATCTGTTGCTCGGTTCCACCATCCTGGGCCTGCCACTGGTGCTGTTGACGGCACGGCTCGTCCATAGGCAACCGGCTATGAGCCTGATTGCCCCCGGCCAGCGGCTGGATACCGGAATGATCGGGCGGTCGGCCCTGGTCTTTTCCCTGCCGCTGCTGGCGATTTTCGCCGACGGGTTCTGGGCCGGGGAGATTGCGCCGGTCAGCGTGGATTGGGGCATGTTGCTGGCGCTGACGCCGCTGACCATCCTGCTATTCAGCTTCCAGACCAGCACAGAGGAAATAATATTCCGGGGATATTTGTCACAGGGGTTGATGGTGCTGTGCCGCAGCCGTATTGCGGTCGCCCTGCTCTCCGCCGCGCTGTTCACCCTGGCCCATGAAGGCGGCATCAATGAAAGCCTGTGGTCTGTTCGGGCAGAGATTTTCACCACCGCCCTGTTCCTCTCCATCGTCAGTTTCCAGACCGGGCGGCTGGAAGCGGCAATGGGCATCCACATCATCAACAACCTGCTGTTCATCCTGATGAACGGCAGCCCGGATTTGCCGCTGCCCGCCCTGGCAGAGCGATTGCGACCGGTGGAAGAATTTGCCGGCGCGGGCGATGTGGCCCTGTTCCTGAGCGTTCAGGCGGCGGCCTTTGGTTTTTACTGGCTGGTGGGGCTGCGCAGCGGGTTTGTCAGGGGGAAGGCATAAAATTCCAAGGACGCTACTTGCCGCTCCCCCTCCTCCCTCATCCCCGAGAAACCATGAGCAACCTGAGGCACGGTGGCGCCGCGTTGCAGAACAGGGCTGACGGGAGAGGTGGCGGAACGGGATTCCCGATTGCTGATACCAAACTGCCTAAAGCTTGACCTTTAGGCAGTTTGGAGGTCGGCGACTGCCGGCCCGCCGCTTGTGCGGCGTGAAACCAAGCAGCATGATGGCAGCGCCCGGCAATTGAGGGAACGCAAAATCTCCCTTGATCGGTCATGGTGAAGGCGGATTGGTATGATTATGTACCTATTTCGGGACAGAGACCAAAGCCGCCACCGGCAACGGCGCAGGCGGGCGGCGCCAGATGATGCTGTCGAACCCGCCACAGGCTGCACAGACGGCGTGCCATTCCTCATGCGCGGTGCCGCAATTACCGCAGGCCCAGCCGGCATCGGTGTCAGCGCTGGCGATGCGGGCCAACCAGTCGCGTGCTTGCGGGCCGTCACCATGTTCGGCGCGGGCCAGTTCGGCATAAAGCCGATAGGTGGCGGCGGTCGGTTCCACCGCCTCGGCCTGTTGCAGATGGCTGCGCGCCACGCCCCACAGACGGGCGGCAATCGCCGCCCGCGCCAAGGCGCGGTGGGCATCGGGCGATTGCGGGGCCAGCGCCAGCAGCGCCTCGTAGCGCTTCACCAGATCCAGCGGGGTCTGTTTGGCCGACACCTCCCCCCAGGCGGCGGCCAGATCGGGGTGGGGGGCGATGCGCCAGGCCTGCTCCAGCACCTTGGTTGCCTTGGAATGCTGGCCGGCGGCGGCGCGCAGCCGGGCCAGTTGGGCGGCGGCGGGCACGCGGGCCGGGTCCAGATCGAACGCCGTTTGGGCCGCCTGTAATGCCGCATCCGGGCGGCCTGACTTGGCGGCGGCACGGCTTTCCTCCACCAGCAGGGCGCTGCGGCGCTGGCGGGCATCATCCCGGCCCAACGCTTTGGTCTTCTGCGCCTTGGCCAGCGCATTGTCGGCTTCCAGCCAGTTGCCGCTGGCCGCTTCCAGTTCCGCCAAGGCCGCCGCCGGCCATTGCGCCTTGGGCTGCAAGGTCTGGGCCTGACGGGCATAATCCAGGGCGGCGACGCGGTCGCCCCGCTTGATCGCCTGGGTCAGCAGCCCGCGCAGGCCGAGAAATTCGGTTTCCTTACGCTCCAGCATCGCCTTGAAATAGCGGCTGGCCGCCTGCTCATCGCCCTGAAGTTGGGCCGCCTGGGCCGATAGCAGCAGGGTCAGCGGCGGTTCATGCAGCAGGCCTTCCGCCTTGGCAGCATAGCGCTTGGCGGCTTCGGCATCGCCGGCGGCCACGGCCACCATGCCCTGGGTCAGCGCGCGATAGCCCTGTTCGCGTTTCTTGTTGTTCCGCCGCCGCCCCAGCGCCCCCGGCCCCCGGCGCAGCGCCAGCCACAGCCGATAGGCAAGCGCCGTCAGCGTCAGCAGCAGCAGCAGAACGGCAAGGGCTGCGGCCACCGGCATATCAATGGCATAGCCCAGCCATTCCACCGACAGCCGGCCGGGCCGTTGGCTGATCCAGACCGCAGCGGCCACCAGAAGGCCCAGCTTGATGAACAGGAAGATGGCTTTCCTCATGGCCGCCCCTCCCCGCTGGTGCCTTCATGGCCGGAGAGGCGGGCCAGCGCCAGATCGGCCAAGGCCTGGGCGGCGGCTTCGGCGGCCACGCGGGCACGCGCCGAGGCCAGCCAGGGGGCGGCCTTTTCCGCCGCCGGACCGCTCAGCTTCTCCATCTCCATCACCGCCTTGGCGATGGCCCCCTCATTCAGGGCTGCCTCCGCCCGGGCCAGGATCGCATCCGCCCCGTCGCCCGCCACCTCGCCAGAGGCGCGGCGGATGGTGACGATGCTGGATAGCCGTCCCAGGGCCTGATCGGTCCAACTGGCATCGCTGCGGGTACGGTCGGCGGCCAGGATGGCGGGGGCCAGATCGCGGAACTGCCGGTTCAGCGCCACATCGCCGGTCAGCCCGCTTTCCGCACTGGCGGACAGGGGCGCCAGCGTGGCCGCCAGATCGGGATGGTCGCGGGTCAGCGCCTGCACGGCGCGCAGTTCCTTCCCATAGGGGCGACCGGCGGCAAGTGCCGCCTGCAACTGGCCGATGGCCACCACCAGCCCTTCCCCGGCAGACGCCTGTTGCTTGCGCGCCTCCAACGCTTCCACCCTTCCGCCCAACTCATCCTGCTTTTGGCGCAAGGTGCTGTGGCTGTCATGCAGGCCGGGCAGCAAGGCGGTCAGCTTCTCCAGCCCATCGACCCGCTGGCCCAAAGCTGTCACCTGATCGCGCAACGGCGACAATTGCGGTTCCAGGTCTGCCTGGGCGCTGGACGCCTGTGTGGCAGCGGGCGCGTCGGCCAGGGGGGCGGGCGCCGTGCTGGCCGGGGCGGCGGACAGTTGGCGGACCTGGGCTTCCATAGTATCCAGCCGCTTGGCCAGGGCAGCCAGCTGGGCGCGGTCGCTTTGCGCATCGGCGCGCAGGGCGGCGATTTGCGCTTCCAGCGGTGTCAGGTCAACGGTCGGCACTGGGGCGGGTGCCGTCAACGCCATCTGCTGCTGTTGCCAATGGCCATAACCGGCCAGACCCAGGGCGATCAGCGCCAGCAGCAGGGCCGTACCGCCCAACAGACGGCCACCGCGCGGGCGCGGCGGCGGGGTCAGACTGGGCGCGGGTTTGGCGGTTGGGGCTGGGGCTGGCCGTTCGGCCTTGTCGTTTCTGCTGTCGGTCACTTCCCGCTCCAGGTCGGCCAGACGGCGGCGTTCAGCCTCTGTCGGTGATTGTTCGGGGGCGCTGGCGGCATCAATCTCCCCGCGTGTCAGGGTGATGCCATGGGCGGCGGCGGCGGCGGCCAGATCATCGGCAACCGACAGGGGAAGGAAGCCGCGCTTGCGCCAGAGCTGCACATCTTCCGTTGGCAGGCCCAGCTTGCCGGCCATGGGGCGGATGCCGCCGAATCGTTCGATGATGCTGTCGGTGGCGAGGGCGCGGGCCTTTTCCGCCGGGCTGCCGGCGACATTGGCCTCCCGGTTCATCTCGTCCGCCATTCAACCTCCTTAACACACCGGTTCAGGCACCACCGTCAGGCGGCAGCAGTGCCAACAGATGGGCAGCATCGGGCGATGCCGCAACCTTGATCCCACCCCATGCCGGGCCGGCTACGGCCTCGGCGACGGTCTGGCTGATGCACAGGGCCGTCAGCCCCGCCATCGCGGGTGCCAGCCCCGCCTTTTCCACCAGGGTAACAAAGCAACGCGCCGTGCGGGCGGAAAAAAGCAGCACATGGCTGATCCCACCATCCGCCAGTGCAGCCTCTGTCTGACCATCCAGCGCCTGGACCGGCACCGCCTGATAGGCAATGTGCCGGTCCAGGCCGATGCCATGGGGGCGCAGCAGCAAAGCCAAATCGCCGGCCACATCCGCCCCTGAAATATGCAGCAAACGTCCGGTGCCCGCCGGCGGTTCCCGCACGATCAGGTCGGCCAGGGCGTTCACATCGCCTGCCGCACTCAACACCTGCGCAAAGCCCAGTTGCCGGGCCAGATCGGCAGTGCGGTCACCCACGCTGTAGAGCGGCAGGTCACGCCGTGCCGTCAACCGGGTCAGCGCCCGTACCCCGCTGGGGGAGGTGACGACCAGGGCCGCCACATCCGGCCCGATCACCAGGGGGCCATCCAGATAGGCGATGTCCAGCAGGGGGCAGATCAGCGGCTGGTGGCCCAAATGGATCAGCTGGGCCGCCGTTTCGTCGGCCCCCGGCTGGGGCCGTGTCACCAGGATGGCTGTCACACCACGGGTCCGTCAGCCACCGCGTTGGGGGCCTGGAAGAAATCGGCTGGCAACATGGCCTTCAGCTCGTTTCCGGCATCCACCCCCATGGAAAGCGCATCGGCCACGGCACCGCTGCGCGCGGTGGTGAACCATTGCCGGCCATCCGGGCGGATCACCAGGGCCTTCACCGTCAGGGCCTGCCCGGAAATCAGCGCCAATGCCGCGATCGGCGTACGGCAGGAACCATCCAGCGTGGCCAGCACGCCGCGTTCGGCCGCCACGCGCGATGCCGTTTCCGCACAGTTCAACGCTGTGACATAGGCGTTGGTGCGATCATCGCCAATACGGGTTTCGATGCCGATGGCGCCCTGGGCCACGGCGGGCAGCATCACCTCGGGTTCCAGCACGGAGGTGATGCGGTCGGCCAGCCCCAGCCGGCGCACGCCGGCCATGGCCAGCAGCGTGGCATCAACATGCCCTTCCTCCAGCTTGCGCAGGCGGGTCTGCACATTGCCGCGAAAGGCGATGACGCGCAGATCGGGCCGGCGCATCAGCACCAGCGCCTGCCGGCGCAGGCTGGCCGTGCCCACCAGCGAACCGGCGGGCAGATCATCCAGCGTGGCGGCCTTGGGGCTGATCCAGCCGTCGCGGTGATCCTCCCGCGGCAGCAGGGCCGTAATGGCCAAACCATCGGGCAGCCAGGTCGGCACATCCTTCATGGAATGGACCGCCAGATCGACGCGGCCATCCAGCAGCGCCTCCTCGATCTCCTTCGTGAACAGGCCCTTGCCGCCAGCCGCCATCAAGGTGCGGTCCTGGATGCGGTCGCCCTCCGTCTTGAAGGTGACGATCTCGATAGCGTCCGGGGACGCCAGTTCGGGGAAGCGCGCGGCCAGACGGTCGCGGGTTTCGTGGGCTTGCGCCAGCGCCAGCGGGCTGCCGCGCGTGCCGATGCGGAGAAGGGCTGTCATACCCGCTTCAATATCCTTGAATGGCTTCGCTGGGAAGCCTCCCTTGCCGTGGCAACGCCATGCGACTAGCTTGCCTGACCATGATCATACTCGGAATTGAAACCAGCTGCGATGAAACCGCCGCCGCCATCGTTGCCGCCGATGGCGACGAGGCACCGGGTCGCGTGCTGTCCAATGTGGTGTTGAGCCAGCTTGACGATCACCGCCCCTATGGCGGCGTCGTGCCGGAAATCGCCGCCCGTGCCCATTTGCAGCATCTGGACCGGCTGATCCGGCAGGCCCTGGATGACGCTGGCATGGGGCTGGATGGCATTGACGGCATCGCCGCCACCGCCGGGCCCGGCCTGATCGGCGGGGTGATGGTGGGGGTGATGACGGCCAAGGCCATTGCCGCCGTGCGCAACCTGCCCTTTGCCGCCGTCAACCATCTGGAAGGCCACGCCCTGACGGCGCGCCTGACCAACGGGGTGGCGTTTCCCTTCCTGCTGCTGCTGGTTTCCGGCGGCCATTGCCAGTTGCTGGCGGTGGAGGGGGTGGGCCGCTATCGCCGGCTGGGCACCACCATTGATGATGCGGTGGGCGAAGCGTTCGACAAGGCGGCCAAGCTGATGGGCCTGGGTTATCCGGGTGGGCCGCTGATGGAACAGGCGGCGGGCCGGGCGACCGACCCCAGCCGTTTCCCCCTGCCGGTGCCGATGAAGGGAAGGCCGGATTGTGATTTCAGCTTCTCCGGCCTGAAAACGGCGGTGCGCCGGCATGTGGAATTGCTGGGCGACGGGGCCAGCGCTGCCGACATGGAAGACCTTGCCGCCTCCTTCCATATTGCCGTCGGGGACAGTCTGATCGACCGCTGCGACCGGGCGATGAAGCTGTTCCGCGAACAATGGCCGGAAGGGCGGACGCTGGTGGTGGCCGGCGGGGTGGCCGCCAACCAGATATTGCGGGCGCGGCTGACCAAGCTGTGCGCCAAGCGGAAATTCGATTTCGTGGCCCCGCCGCTGAAGCTCTGCACCGACAATGCGGCGATGATCGCCTGGGCCGGGCTGGAACGGCTGCGCCTGGGGCTGGTGGATGGGCTGGATTTCGCCCCCCGCCCCCGCTGGCCGCTGGACCCGGCTGCGGCGAAGGCTGGGGCGAAGGCGTAGGGATTCTGTAAATTAGATCATCAATGAGCGCAATTTTGATTGCACGTAATGTGCGCGCTAAATTATATGTAAATAGTCTATATCTCTATCTTGGGGTTGCATAATGGGTACTGAAAGTTTTTTGGTTGGCGTTCATGCGTCATCATTTTCTAATCTGGATGATGCGATCGAAAGTTTGCGTGATTCGTCTTATTTGTTTGTTAGGCGTTTTCGCGACGGTGACTTTAGAAGGGCTGGGGAAATCAGTAACACTGCATTTTCTTCTTTTGATCACATTTCAAATGAAATCATAAGAATTCGTGATGCAAGTAAAAAGAAATCAAACTATAGTGGTACACCATTTGAAGGTGAGATGAATAAGCTTGCGGCAAAAATGGTAACTCCAGTTTCGTTAATTGATCAAAATTCGATTAGAAATGCTGGGGCGGGACGTGGTGCGTTGCCGGCAGGCCTAAGCGCTCCGCAAGACATAACTCTGGAAAAACTTCTTAATAAAATAAAGCATAGAGATAGACAGAATCTTAATTTTAGAATTGATGGTGAACGGCATATTTTTGTAATATGCTGCCATAATCCAGATGATATAACAGAATTTGATGTAATTGAATTTTGTGACATGTGCAGGCAGGTGGTCCCTCTTCTTTAATTTTTCATAAATTCACCTAATTAACATCTCGGTGGCCCTCAATCCCCCAGCGCCACCCCGTCCCGCCTTGGATCAGCGCCGCCCTGCCAGCCGTGCGCTGTCCACCGGATGGCGTGAACGCCGCTATTGATGGCTTCGCGCTTCACCTCATGCCCCATGCCGGCCAGGGCGTCCGCCAGCCGGTCGGCCTGGGGCAGTGATTCGATCTGGGTGGCGCCGTTGCGGTTCAGCAGGATGGGCAGGTTTACCGCCTGCTGCGGGTCCAGCCCCCAATCCAGCATGGCCACCAGCGCCTGGGCGACATAGCCGATGATGGCCGTACCGCCGGGGGAGCCGACGGCCGCCACCGGGCGGCCCTGCGCATCGAACACCACCATGGGGGACATGGACGAACGCGGGCGGCGGCCAGGGCCGACGGCACCGGACACCGGCACCCCGTCCTTCACCGGCACAAAGGCGAAATCGGTCAACTCGTTGTTCAGCACCATGCCGGCGGCCACCAGCCCGGAGCCAAAGGCGAATTCCACCGAATTGGTCATGGAAACCATCCGCCCTTCATCATCCACAATGGAAATATGGGTGGTGGAGGGCAGGTCCAGGCCGAATCCCGGCGGACGCGACAGGGCCCCCTGGCGCGTCGGCGGGTTGCCCGGCGGCACCTTGCCCGTGGCGGCGCGGGTGGGGTCGATGCCGCGCGCCCGTTCGGCCAGATAGGCTTTGTCCAGCAAACCACGGATCGGCACGGCCACATGGTCCGGGTCGCCAATATAGGCCTCGCGGTCGGCATGGGCGCGGCGGCTGGCCTCCAGCAGCAGATGCCAGGCCTGCGGGCTATCCTTACCCAGGGTCTTCAGGTCATGCGGGGCCAGCAGGGCCAGGATCTGCAGCACGGCAATGCCACCGCCGGACGGCGGGCCCATGCCGCACACCTTCCAAACGCGATAAGCGACGCAGACAGCACCCCGTTCCACCGCCTTATAGGCGGCGAAATCATCCAGGCTCAACACCGGCGGGCCGTTCGGCCCTGCCACCTCTTTCAGATGGGCGACAATTTCCTGGGCGATGGGGCCACGGTAAAATGCCTCCGGCCCCGCCTTGGCCAGCAGGCGCAGGGTGGTCAACTGGCCGGGAACCGCGAAAATCTCCCCCAGTGCCGGGGCGCCGGCCCCGTTGCGGTAGAAGACCTGCTGCATGTCCGTGCTGGTGGCCAGCATCTTCTGCCATTCGGTCAGCACCGTCACCATGCGGGGCTGGGCAGGCACGCCCGCTTCCGCCAGCCGGATCGCCGGATCAAACAGTGCGGCCCAAGGCAGCTTGCCATGGGCCGCATGGGCCTGGGCCATCATTGCCACCAGTCCCGGCACGCCCACCGCCCGCCCGCCCTTCAGCGCGGCGGGGAAGGATAGCGGCTTGCCATCAGGGCCGATGAACAGGTCCGGCGTCACGGCGGCCCCCGCCGTCTCGCGCCCGTCATAGCTGGTGACCTTGCCGCCCGGTTCCGCCAATACCAGGAAACCGCCGCCGCCGAGACCGGAAGATTGCGGTTCCACCAGCCCCAGCACCAGTTCGGTGGCAATCGCCGCATCCACGGCAGTGCCGCCCCGGCGCAGCATTTCCTGGCCCGCCGCCGCCGCCAGCGGGTTGGCGGCCACCACCATGTGATGTTGGGCGGTGACAAGCCGTTTGGCCGTTTGCCGGCTGGCCGGTTCCGGTGCCAACTGGGCCGTCACCGGTCCCACGAGCAGGGCTGCGACAGCCAGACCTGCCAACAGTCGACGGGTCAGACGGGTGGAGATGGTGAAGCAGGATCGCATGCGCCGTCCCGTGGTTCGGGCCGGCCGGGGCCGGCGGATGGGCCATGGCCCATCGTCACCCGGACTGCAACGCGATTGCAATATGGTGATGCTGCAACCGCGAATTTTTCCGACAGCCCAAATCGGGGCCGCGGGGAATTCGCCTCAATCAAAAAAATAAAGGGCGCCATCCATCGGATGGCACCCTTTACCTGACTTTAAGCACCCAAACGCAGAGCGTCAGGCCCGAAAGCCTGCGGAAATGCCCGAGACCAAGCTCAGAGGATTTCGACGCGATTGGCCTGCGGACCCTTCTGGCCCATGCTGGTGTGCAAACGCACACGCTGTTCCGGCGTCAGAGCGCGCACGCCCGAGCGTTCCAGAGCGGTGATGTGGACGAACACGTCCTTCCCACCGCCATCGGGGGTCACGAAGCCAAAGCCCTTGTCAGCGCTGAAGAACTTCACAACGCCTTCGATGGTTTCGGTCGGGCCGTTATCGAAAGAACGGGCAACGCGCGGGGCGCGCGGGGCATCGCCGTAGCGGTCGCCGCCGAAACGGTCACCACCGCCAAAGCGATCTCCGCCGCCGCCGCCAAAGCGATCTCCACCACCGAAGCGATCTCCACCGCCAAAGCGATCCCCACCCGGACCACCCGGCGAACGGCGCGGTGCCGCAGCGGTTGAAGTGTCGACACTATGGATCGAGGCCACCTGCGGACCCTTCTGGCCCTGCGACAGATCGCAGACGATGGTCGTGCCATCGGCCAGCGAATCGTGACCGACGGACTGCACGACCGAGGCATGCAGGAAGGCATCGGGCGACCCATCAGACAGGGTCACGAAGCCGAAGCCCTTCGTGGGGTTGTACCATTTGACCGTAGCGGTGACGCTACGACGGGTGATCTGCGGGCTCTGCGGAGAACGGCGCTCGTACATGTGGTCTCGAACTCGACTGTCGAAATTGTCAGGAACTTCGCCGGGTGACCGGCTGCAAGGACAGTACCCGCTTCTGCGCCATACGGAAAGAACATCCGCAAGGCACCAATCGAGCAGCCACCCCGAGTCAGACCCTACACCGTCTATCAGGCGGATGCACGAGGAAAGCCGCGCGTTAGACGGAAGAATAGGGGGAAAAAGCCGCCGCATTCAGGTGCAGGCGCAGCGCCATCGTCGCAAAACCGGTTGCACCGGTCAGGGGGTCGGTAATGGTTGATCGACCGTTACCATTGCTTGTGGCTTGATTGGTTTGATTCTTCTATTACCGGTATGTGACGGGTTGAATGGTTAAGCCGTTGCCCATGCGCCACACCAAGACTGTTTCGCAACCCGCGATGACGGGGTACTGTATAGCCCGAACCGGTTATGGCAGAGCGAAACCCGATTGCATGGCCGCCACCCGCAGCAGTGAAGACATGGCTGTCCCTCGCCCTAAGCTTTTGGAAAGGTTCCGGGCCTGGTGGGAGGGCTATGACATCGTGCGGCGTGCCGGTGGCGGCGGCGGCGACGCTGATGGTGCCGACAGGGGCAGCGACACGGCAACGGCCCGCATGGCGACCGGTGCCACCGCCGGAAGCCATCTCAACCGTTCGGGCAAGCCGCTATGGACAGCCACCCGGATCGACGTGGTGGAAAAAATCTGGGGTCACGGTTTCTGTACGCCCGGCAGTTCGGAATTCATCCCCACGCTTGTGAAACCCCTGGGCCTGAATCCGGCCATGAGTGCGCTGGATATCGGGGCCGGGCTGGGCGGGGCCACCCGTGCAATGGCCCAGCAATATGGGGCCTGGGTCACCGGGCTGGAGCCGAATCCCGTTCTGGCCGAAGGCGGGGCCTTCCGTTCCCAGAAAGCGGGATTGGCCCGGCAGGCCCCGGTGCTGCCCTGCGACCTGGAGAATTTCAGCTGGACCAAACGGGTGGATGCCATCTTCTCCAAAGAGGCGTTCTTTGCCGTACGCAACAAGGATGGCCTGATCGATGGCATCGAAATGGCCCTGAAGCCGCGCGGACAATTGCTGTTTACCGATTATGTGCTGGACCACAGTCAACTGCGCGGTCGCGATTATGATGGCTGGCTGCAGGCCGAGCCGACGGAACCGCACCCCTGGACGGTGGAGCAATATGCGGCGGCGCTGGCCCAGCGAAACCTGGATATCCGTATTACAGAGGATAATTCCGACATCCAGCGCTCCTTGATCCTGAATGCCATCCAGACCCTGGTGAAGCATCTGGAAACAGTGTCGATGGACCGGGATACCAAGATCGCCGTGGTGGAAGAGGTGGAAATGTGGGCGCGGCGCGTGGCAGCCCTGTCAGCGGGCCTGCGCTATTACCGATTCTATGCCCTGAAACCGGCGGAACTGGAGTAGGCGAGGGGATAATGGGGTGTTTTCCGGCCCCGCAGAAGGGGGTTGCAGCGCTATTCCGCCCTGTCGGTTGACAGGCAGGGGGTGTTGTGATTATGTCCGCGCCTCGCAAAACATGCCTCCAGCGCCGAGTAGCTCACCATGAAGATCGTCAATTCGCTGAAGTCGATGAAGACCCGCCACAAGGCTTGCCGCGTCATCCGCCGCAAGGGCCGTGTCTATGTCATCAACAAGCTGAACCCCCGTTTCAAGGCCCGCCAGGGCTGATATCGGCGTTCGGGTTGGCCGGTGCGGGGTTTCCTTCACCGGCGTGCTGAAACCGCGCCCACCCCAGGTGGCGCGGTTTTCGCTTTTGGGGCCTTCCCTGTCTCCTCGCGGGCGAGGCTGTTAATTCATTTATATCATAGCAGTCTCCCTTGATCGTGACCGATCAAGGGAGACTTAATGTCCCCTCAGCGCCGGGCGGGCGCATCCGCGCCCTTAGCTTAACGCCGCACGAGCGGCGGGCTGGCGGTCGCCAGCCTGCAAACCGCCAAGGGGCAAACCCTCGGTGGTTTGGTATCATTGGTGGCAATGGCCATTGCGGGTCTATCATCCGCTTGGCAGACTTGTTTCCCGCAAGCCCGATGACGCCGTGATCATGGCAAAGCCGGCACGAAGCATGATATGCCGCGCGCTGTTGCAGGGCCTTGCCAACAGGCGGACGGGAGTGGTCGGGGGGAAATGGCGTCGGCGCGCTTTTACCGGTGGATGACCTGGGGCATGGTGCTGGCTTTGGCTGGCGGTGTCGGTGTGGCCGGCTGGTATGAGATGTCCAGTTCCGCGCTGCAGGCGGAAGTTCTGGCGCGCTATGCCTCAGACCTGACCTATCGGGTGGAGCCGGGGCCCAACCCGGATATCCGTTTCCCTGGAAACGGCCCCTATGACCAGCGGCTTGGCTACAGCACCATTCCGGGATTCATCGAACGGCTGGTGGCCGCTTCCTACCGGATTGACCTGCAGGCACGGCCCAGCCCGGCGCTGCGTGATTACATGGATTTCGGTGGATTCGCACCCTACCCGGAGAAAACCGCCGGCGGGCTGACCTTGCTGGATGACAAAGGGCTGTCTTTGTACGATGCCCGTTATCCCGAGCGCACCTATGCCGGATTCGGGGAGGTGCCGCCGCTGGTGGCCAATACGCTGCTGTTCATCGAGAATCGGGAACTGCTGGACACCACATATCCCAACCGTAACCCGGCGGTGGAATGGGACCGATTCGCGCTGGCCGTCGCCTCCATCCCCTTGAAGATGGTGGACCCGGATAACCCGCGCGCCGGTGGTTCCACATTGGCCACCCAGATCGAGAAATACCGCCATTCCCCAGAAGGCCGCACCGGCAGCGGGGTGGAAAAGCTGCGGCAGATGATGTCCGCCTCCGTGCGCGCCTATCGATTTGGGCCGGATACCACGCGGGTGCGTCACCAGATACTGGTGGATTATCTGAACTCCACCCCGCTTTCTGCCCGCCCCGGAATCGGGGAGGTGAACGGGCTGGGCGATGGGCTGTGGGCCTGGTACGGCACGGATTTCACCCTTGCCAACCAAGTCCTGCGCGCCCGCCCGCGAACGGAGCGGGAATTGCAGACCCAGGCCATCGTCTATAAACAGGTGTTGAGCCTGCTGCTGGCCCAACGCCGACCGTCGGCCTATCTGGGCGGCAACGGTCGCAAGACACTGAACCAGCTAGCAAATTCCCACCTGACCCTGCTGGAGCGGGCAGGTGTGGTGGACCCGGCCCTGGCCGATGCCGCGCGGTTCTTTCCGCTGCGGTTCAAGGATGAACCGCCCAGCATCCCCGAACCCTCCTTCGTGGAGCAGAAGGCGACCAACGCCATCCGCGCCCGCCTGCTGGGCATGCTGGGGGTGCAGAGCCTCTACGCGCTGGACCGGCTGGATCTGACGGTGGGCACCACGCTGGACCAGCCGACCCAGATGCGGGTGACCGACACGCTGCGCAAACTGGCCGATCCGGCGCAGGCCCGCGCCCTTGGGCTGGTGGGGGAACGGTTGCTGAATGATGCGGACCCGGCCCGTGTCGTCTATTCCGTCACCCTGTTCGAGCGTACGGCGGCGGCCAATCTGGTGCGGGTGCAGGTGGACACGCTGCCGCAGCCGCTGGACCTGAATGAAGGGGCCAAGCTGGATCTGGGTTCCACCGCCAAGCTGCGCACCCTGGTGACGTATCTGGAAATCGTCGCCAAGCTGCATGCACGCTATGCCAGCCGGCAGGATTACGAGTTGGCGGCGGCGGCGGTGGATGCGCCCGACCGGCTGAGCCAGTGGGTATTGCACACCATGGCCGAACAACCGGGCATCCGCCTGTCAGCCCTGCTGGATCAGGCGATGCAGCGGCAATATTCCGCCAATCCAGGCGAACGTTTCTTCACCGGCGGCGGCCTGCACAGTTTCGGCAATTTCGATGACAAGGATGATGGACGGGTGATGAGCGTGGCGGAAGCCTTCCGCCATTCCGTCAATCTGGTGTTCATCCGGTTGATGCGCGATATCGTCAACCATTACATCGCCGAAGGCCCGGCGCGGAAGGATGATGTGCTGGATGATCCGCGCCATCCCGCCCGCAAGACCTATCTGGCCCAGTTCGCCGATCAGGAGGGCTCCACCTTCCTGAACAAGTTCTGGGGCGATTACAAGGGCATGTCGCCGGATCAGGCGCTGGAGAAACTGACCCGGCGGGTGCGCCCCACGCCGGAGCGGCTGACCGTTGTCTTCCGTTCGGCCCGGCCCAATGCCGCCCAAGCCGACCTGACGGCCTTTCTGGAACGCCATGTGCCGGCAGGTGCCCCGCCCGCTGCCCAGGTGGCGGCGTTGTTTGAGAAATATGCGCCGGATAATTGGTCGCTGAATGATCGCGGCTATATGGCCGGTGTGCATCCGCTGGAATTATGGCTGGTGGCCTATCTGCAGGACAGCCCCAAGCCGCAGCGCGCCGACATGCTGAAGGACAGCAGCAAGCCGCGGCAGGAAAGCTATCGCTGGCTGTTCTCCTCGCGCTCCAAACGCGCGCAGGATAGCCGTATCGGTATCGTGCTGGAGGAGGAGGCGTTCGCCCGCATCCATACGGAATGGCAGAAGCTGGGCTATCCGTTCGGCAGCCTGCTGGCCAGCTACGCCACCGCCATCGGCAGTTCCGCCGACCGGCCGGGGGCGCTGGCGGAACTGATGGGCATCATCGTCAATGACGGGGTACGGCTGCCCACGCTGCGCATCGAACGGCTGCATTTCGCCCAGGGTACCCCCTATGAAACCGCCTTCGTGCCGGGGCATTTGGGCGATCAGGCCGAACAGGTGATGGCCCCGGAAGTGGCCCGCACCGTGCGCCGCCACCTGATGGATATTGTCGAAAACGGCACGGCCCGCCGGGTGAAGGGTGCCTTCATCGCCACCGATGGCACCGAAATCCCCGTCGGCGGTAAAACCGGCACCGGGGACCAGCGACTTGAACGCTATGGGCCCGGCGGGGTGGTGCTGGAAAGCAAGGTGGTGAACCGCACGGCCACCTTTGTCTTCTATGCCGGCGACCGTTTCTTCGGCGTCATCACCGCCCATGTGCATGGGCCGGTGGCGGCGGAATATCGCTTCACATCCGCCTTGCCGGCACAATTGCTGAAGATTCTGGCCCCGGCCCTGTCGCCGCTGCTGACCGGGGATACGCAGACGGCGGAACGGGGACGGTAGGGCCGGGGTTATTTTGCGGAGAGCTGGGCGACAGCGTCACGGGTTTGGTGAATAACCCGGATGATCGCAACGTTCTCCGGTCGGATGACATAGTAAATCCCATAGCCGGCATGGAACAGGACGCGAAGACCGGGAATCAGGTTGTTTCTGCTGACCCCGATATGAGGACTTTTCCCCAACCGGAAAGCGGCATCTTTCAAACGATCAAGAAAACCGTCCGCCACCGGTTCCGATGCGGCCTCGGCGATGAAAATCCAGATGTCGGCAAGATCACCCGCTGCCCTGTCGGTCAGTTGTACGGGAAGCGACCGGATAATTTCCTGCCCATTTGTACAATCTGATCAAGGTTGAAGTCACGGACATTGCCGGCTTCAAGGTCCGCCATGCCCAGCGCCAGATCAGCCTTCAGGGCCGTCTGCGCATCCTGGGCAGCGGTGCGGCGAAGCTGCCAGTCCTGCAGGGCATCAAGGATCAACTCATCTTCCGACGTGTAATCCCCGCGCGCGATGGCGTCATGCATCTGGCTGGCCAGTTCAGGGGAAAGCGTAATTGTCAGGCGTCGCGGCTGTCCCATGACACTCCTCCGGGGCCAAGCCTCATCTCAATAATCCCACAATAGACCGGGCACCCACGCGCTGTCTATTCCGCCGCCTGCTGCGCCCCGGCAGCCATTCCAGGCACGTCCTTGCGGAATGCGATGGTGACGGTGGCCAGATGGATGCCGAATTTGCTGATGGTGGCGCGGTTCAGCAGCATGCCGTCCGGCATCAGGAACATCCAGTCGTCGAACCGCACCTTCGTGCGGCCCTCGCCCATTTTCAGGTTGAAGTCATAGACCATGTTATAGGCATTGCCGGAAATCACCCCGGTGGCGGTGCCGATGGCATCCTGGGTGCGGCCTTCCCACTGGTTGGGGCCTTTGCGCGTCAATACCCAGACGCGCCGTTCCTTCTCCCCGTCGTTCCAGTCGAAATTCTCATCCAGGGTCAGTTCCTTGCCGTTCCAGTCGCCCTTGATATTCACCACGAACTGCCGGCGCACATTGCCGAACCGGTCCTCGACAATGCCATAGGCACGGGTCTGGCCCTGGAAGTAATCTTCCAGGGCCAGGGCGGGGGTCTGTTTGGCGAATTGTTCGGGTTTCATCGTGTCACAGCCAGTCAGAACGGTGAGAAGGGCAAGCAGCGGCAACAGGGAACGCAGGAATGGTCGCATCATGGGCTTGGTGCCTCTATCCGACGGCGCAGAGCGGCCTGCGCCGTCTGGTCCAGCGGCCAGCGCCACAACAGGGCGATGGCCAGCAATTTCAATAAGATGGGCAACCCGGCATAGAGCAGGGTCAACCCGGCCAGTGCTTCGGCACCATTGGGGCCGGCGGGCGTGAAGCCGAACAGCCCGGCAGCCCCCAGCCCCAGCGCCGCAAGGGCCGTGGCCAGCTTGGTCGCCACCCCCCACAGGGCAAAGAACAGGCCGGCGCGTTGCTTCCCATGGGTGGCCGTGTCCAGATCGACCACATCGGCCTGCATGGCGGAGGGCAGCACCAGATCGGCCCCCAGCGTCAGCCCCGTCATCACACAGACCAGCAGGAAGGGCAGAAAATCGCCCGACCCCAACCAGAAAACCGGCAGAAACCAGGCAATGTTCCACAGCATGGCGGCCCGCCACACCCGGTCCTTGCCCCAGATTCTGCTCAACCAAAGCCACAGCGGCACCGCCAGCAGACCTGACGCAAAATAACAGAGCAACAGCAGCCCGGCCCGATCCCCCTCGCCCAGCCGATGCTGCACGAAGAACAGGAAAAGCTGGGCCGGCAGGCCGTTTGCCATCCCATTGATGACGTAGGCCAGCAGCAGCCGGCGGAAAGGCCCATTACCCAGAATCGCCCGCCAGCCGCTGCTTTCTCTGGCCGCCGCCTGGTCTGCCCGCTGCCAGGGCCGATCCGGCACCAGCAGCAGGGCGCAGAGCGTCAACAGCGGCAGGCTGACCAGGATGAACAGCGCCAGCAGACGCAGCGCCTCCCCCTCCTGCCCCGCCGCCCCGGCACCGAGCGCGAAAGGCAGCACCAGGGCCACCAGGGTGCCCAGCACGCCCGCCGCCTCCCGATAGCCATTGATGCGGGTGCGCTGATGGTAATCACCCGACAGTTCGGCCCCCCAGGCGGTCAGCGGCACCACCATCAGCGTCCAGCCAAGGTAGAGCGCCATGCTCCAGCCCAGCAGATGCAGCCAGCCGGCACCTTCCCCCGGCACCAGCAGAAACCAGAGCGACAGGCAGGTCAGCGGCAGGCCGGCGGCGATCCAGGGCCGCCGCCGGCCGAACCGCCCCCCCAACCGGTCAGACAGCGCCCCCACCAGCGGGTCGGTGACGCCATCCCACAGGCGGGCGGCCAGCAGCACCAGGCTGATCGTGCCCAGCGACAGGCCCAGTTGGGCATAATGGGCGGGCAGGAAGATGTAGGTGGGCAGCAGCAGCACCGCCAACGGAAGGGCCGGCGCGCCATAGGCCAGCAGAACCAGCCGGCGCAGGGGCGGGGATGCCATGGGGTTTCCTTAGCAGGCCCAGAAAGGCGGTTTCGGGTTCGGGTAAGAGGAGATAGGGCGCGACCTGCCGCCGCCAATGCCCACCCGCGCCAAAACGGCGCTGGACTCGGGGGCTGCGGATTCGTAACAAGGCTGACTGAAATCAAGGGCCCCCGGTTCGCCGGGGGTGCGTTCCGGTTGCTGGGAGTTTTGGCGCGATGCCGAAAATGGTGTTCATTGAGACCGATGGCACCCGCCGTGAGGTGGATGCCCCGCTGGGCCTGTCGATCCTGGAGATCGCCCGCCGTCACGATATCGACCTGGAAGGGGCCTGCGAGGGCTCGCTGGCTTGCTCCACCTGTCATGTGGTGGTGACGCCGGAATGGTACGATCTGCTGCCGGATGCGGAAGAGGATGAGGAGGATATGTTGGATCTGGCCTTCGGCCTGACCAAGACCTCCCGCCTGGGTTGCCAAATCCGCATGACCGAGGAACTGGACGGCCTGACCGTCAAGCTGCCCGGCGCGAAGTAACTTTTACATTCGCCCTCAGACGCCGGGCGGCGGCATCCGCCGCCTTGGCTTGCGCGCCCATGGGGGCGCGGGCCGGCAGTCGCCGGCCTGCAATGGCCATTCTCAGGATGGCCATTGCCTTGCCTTGATGGAGAAGGTGGCCGATGACCACGCCGCTGACCGCGCAGACCTTGCCCGATCTGGCGACGCCGGACGGGCTGTTTTACCGTCTGCGCGCAGCGGCGCGTCCGGCCTGGGATCGCTATGTGGCGCATGAATTCGTGCGCGGCATGGGCGACGGCAGCTTACCGGAAACCTGCTTCCGGCATTATCTGGTGCAGGATTACCTTTTCCTGATCCATTTCGCCCGCGCCTATGCGCTGGCCGCCTTCAAGGCGGATGATCTGGCCGATCTGCGGGCGGCGGCCCGTTCCATGACGGCCATCCTGGATCTGGAAATGGGGCTGCATGTGAAATATTGCGCCGGCTGGGGCCTGGATGAGGCGGCCATGCAGGCCACCGCAGAGGCACAGGGCACGCTGGCCTATACCCGTTTTGTGCTGGAACGCGGGGTGGCGGGCGACCTGCTGGACCTGCATGTGGCCCTGGCCCCCTGCATCATCGGCTATGCGGAAATTGCGGCCAATCTGCTGGCCGATCCGGCGACCAAGCTGGACGGCAACCCCTATGCCGATTGGATCACCATGTATGCCGACCCGGACTATCGCGCCGTGGCAGCGGCCCAGGTGGCCCTGCTGGACCGGCTGGGCGGGAAACGTGGCGGAGACGCACGCTTCACCGACCTTGCCCGCAGCTTCGACGCGGCCAGCCGGCTGGAAGCCGGGTTCTGGGATATGGGGTTGGGGCTGTTGGGGTAGAGCGGCGCCAGACCCTAGCAGGCGTTGAGTCCATCGCGCCTTTCCCATCATCCCGTACAAACGGGCCGCCGCGACGCAACGTTGATCGGCACTGTTGATATGGCCGGGGCGGTCGGGCCCTGGGTCCGGCCCAACACCGGGAGGGCGGAAAAATGCGGATATTGCTGCCGGAATGGCCTATTTTCGTGCTGCGGGGTCTTGCGGGGTTACGGGATGTTTTTGCCTTACCTGGGCGGGGTGGATGCCCTGCTGCTGCTGGTAATCGCCATGGTGCTGGATGCCTGCGTCGGTGACAGCCCGTGGGTGGCCCGCCTGCTGCCCACACCGACGACACTGGTGGCCCGCCTGACGGCCCGGCTGGACCGGCAGTTGAACCGTATCGATCGCAGTGACGCCACCCGTCGGGCGCGCGGGGCCTTGCTGGCCACGGCTTTGCTGCTTGGCGCGCTGTCGCTGGGGCTGGTGCTGGCCTTCGCCTTCCGGGAAATCCGCTGGGGGGCGGTGCCGGAACTGCTGCTGCTGGCGCGTAGCCTGTCCATCCGCAGCGCCTGGACCTGCTTGGGCCACACCCTGAAGGCGCTGGAAAGCGGTGGAATAGAGGCCGGGCGGGAAGCCGTTGCCCCCCTGACCGATCGCCAGACCTGGAGCCTGGATATCCATGGCGTGCTGCGTGCCGGCATCGAAGGGGCAATGCTGCGACTGGCCTGCGGGCTGGCGGCTCCCCTGTTCTGGTATGCGGTGCTGGGCCTGCCGGGCCTGCTGGGCTGGGCGGCGATTGATGGGATGGCCCAGGTGATCGCCCATGATGTGCCGCGCTTCCGTCAATTTGGCGGCATGGCGCGACAGTTGCGGCGGCTGGCCGGCTGGCCACCCATGCTGCTGGCCACGCTGGCTTTGCTGCTGGCTGCCCTGTTCGTTCCCGGCAGCAAGGCGCTGGGCGGCTGGCGGGAGTTGGCGACAGCCCGGCGCCACCCCTGGGGGCCACTGGCATTACCGGTGGCCGCTGCCGCCGGCACCCTGGATCTGGCCCTGGCCGGTCCCCGGCGGGAAGGCGAACAGGTGGTGAAGGAACCCTGGCTGGGCCGGGGCCGGGCGCGGGCCAACAGCCGCGACCTGCGTGCCGCCATGGCGCTTTATGGTATCACCAGCCTGTTGCTAGCCGGGTTGATCGTCTCTGCCGGCTTGATCGCCGGCGGCCTTGGCCTTTGACGTAATCAAGCAGAGACACAATATCGGCAGAACGGATTTGCTTGTGGCGGAAATAAGGCTGAATTGAAAACGGACATTGGCCCCTTTGTGTCAAATTTCTGATAAATCTCTACAGCGCATTTTTTGCTGATTTTTATCGCTGGCCTGCGGAACAAGGATACAGTGAAGTCGTTCCATGTGCAGTGCCGGGTTGGACATCACCCAATCAACTGGGAATTCTGATCGCCCCACCCAGGCAAAGTCCGGCAGCCGTCCCAAAGGCGGCGCCGACTGACATGCTGGCAAGGAGACAGACATCATGCTGAAGACCACCAAGGCCGCCCTGATCGCCGCCGCTTTGATCGCCGCCCCCACCACCGCCGCTTTCGCGCAGACCGACCCGTTGGAGAACCTGAGCCAGCCGGGCCGCGATGCTTATGCCGTCTACTTGAAGCTGGCTGCGCCGAAGGCCTTTGCCGTGGCCGGGGATGGCGCCATCGGTTACAGCGCTGGCGGTGACAAGGCCACCGCGCGCGCCAATGCGCTGGCCCGCTGTGGCGAAGTGACCAAGGATGAATGCCGCATCTTCTCGGTCGACGGGCAGACCGTGGCGGATGTTCAGGGCTTGAGCCCGGAACTGGCCCAGTTGGCCCGCGACAACACCGATGCCGCCGACCTGAAGGGCGAGGTGCAGGCCGACTATAAAAAGGCCCACGGGGCCAAGGCGATTGCCATGTCCAGCGACGGCGCCTTTGGCTGGGTGGTTCGCGATAACGAGGAACAGGCTCGCCAGGATGCCCTGGCCCAGTGTCAGACCTATGGCAAAGAATGCTCCATCCAGGCTTCCGCTCCGGCGGCAAAGAATTGATCCACTGATCTGATGGCAAAGCAGGAACGACCGTCACCCTCTCCCCATCGGGTGGCGGTCGGCAGACCGGCGGGACGGGTCCATCTCCCCTGCCCCAACCCCGTTCCGCCGGTTCTTCCTGCCAGCGAAGGGCGGCCCTCTCCAGGCCGCCCTTCTTGCTTGGGCACGTCCGGCAGGGTAAGCCTTAGCCGGACCGGGTCGGCGACTGCCGATCCTAAGAAGACAAGCCAGGGGGAAACCACCATGCGTCGCATCGCTGTCATCGGGGCCGGGGCCTGGGGCACGGCGCTGGCCATGGCCGCCGCTCGTGCCGGGGCCGAGGTGGTGTTGCAGGCGCGCGAGGCAGAGTTGGTGGACACCATCAACCGCAGCCGGGAGAACAATATCTACCTGCCCGGCATTCCCCTGGATCCCTCCATCCGCGCCACCCTGGACATGGCCGATGCGGCATCGTGCGACGCGGTGCTGCTGGTGACGCCGGCCCAGCACCTGCGCACCGCCTGCCGCACCTTAAAGCCCCTGCTGGCGCCGGCCACGCCGCTGATCATCTGCGCCAAAGGGATCGAGATCGAGACCGGCGCATTGATGAGCGAAGCGGCGGCAGCCGAACTGGGCGGCCAGCCGCTGGCCGTGCTGTCCGGCCCCACCTTCGCGGCAGAGGTGGCCAAGGGCCTGCCCACAGCGGTGACCCTGGCCATCGCGGATGAGGCGCTGGGACGCCGCATCGTGGCCGCCATCGGCGGTCGCACCTTCCGCCCCTATCTGTCAGACGATCTGATCGGGGCGCAGGTGGGCGGGGCGGTGAAGAATGTGCTGGCCATTGCCTGCGGGGTCGTGCATGGCCGGTCGCTGGGTGACAATGCCCGTGCCGCCCTGATTACCCGTGGTCTGGCGGAAATCGCCCGGCTGGGCATGACGCTGGGGGCGCGACCGGAAACCCTGATGGGCCTGTCCGGCCTGGGCGACCTGACACTGACCTGTTCATCCCTGCAATCGCGCAACATGTCGCTGGGTGCCGCCTTGGGCCAGGGCCGCACACTGCAACAGGTGCTGGGCGAACGCCGCTCCGTGGTGGAGGGGGTCTATACCGCCCGCGCCGTGGTGAAGCTGGCAGGGACCAAGGGCGTGGACATGCCGCTGTGTCAGGCGGTGGACGCCCTGTTGAACCATGGTGCCAGCCTGGACAGCGTGATCGACGGCTTGATGACCCGGCCTTTCAAGCATGAGGCGCTGTAAGGGGCAACGTTGAGCTTGCCGATCGCAAGCTTGTGTACCCCGAAAAAAGGGGGCGACCCGAACGGATCGCCCCCCAATTACTCCCAGCGTTTTATCGCTGCTTACTCGGCACTCAACAGTTCCGGGGCCGTCACCGGCACCGCCAGACGGTGCAGCATTTCCTTGGGCACCACCTGCCAGAACTGGCCGCGCACCAGTTCCCAGTCGTTCAGCAACTGGGCGGCCCAGCGGCTGCCGGTTTCGTCCACATGCTCCTGGATCAGCGCCTTCAACTGTTCCTCGTAATGCGGCACTTCCAGGCGCTGATAGATGACGCTTTCCGGGTTCACATAGAGCGGGAAGCGGTTTTCCTCGTCATAGACATAGGCCATGCCGCCCGTCATGCCGGCACCGAAATTATCGCCCACCGGCCCCAGGATGACGGCCAGACCGCCCGTCATATACTCGCACCCATTGGAGCCGCAGCCTTCCACCACCACGGTGGCACCGGAATTGCGCACCGCGAACCGTTCACCCGCCTGACCGGCGGCGAACAGCTTGCCGGCGGTGGCGCCGTACAGAACGGTGTTGCCGATGATGGTGTTCTCGTTGGTCTTCAGCGGGCTGGCCGTCAGCGGGCGCACCACGATGGTGCCGCCCGACAGGCCCTTGCCAACATAGTCATTGGCATCGCCGAACACTTCCAGCTTCAGCCCCTGCACCGCAAACGCGCCCAGGCTCTGCCCGGCGGAACCGCGCAGCCGCACCGTGGCGTGGCCGGGCTGCAGGCCCTTCATGCCGAACTTGCGGGTGATCATGCCCGACAGCGCCGTGCCGATGGCACGGTGCGTGTTCTGGGCGTGATACTGCATCTGGGTCTTCTCGCCATCCTCGAACAGGGCCTTGGCGTCCTTGATCATCTGGGCGTCCAGCGTGTCCGGCACCTCGTTACGGCCTTCCAGCGTGCAGTAACGGGCATACTCACCCGGATCGGCGACCGACAGCAGCGGGTTCAGGTCCAGATCGTCCAGATGGGCGGCACCACGGCTGACCTGATGCAACAGGTCCGACCGGCCCACCACTTCACGCAACTCGCGGAAGCCCAGGTTGGACAGGATCTCGCGCACCTCTTCAGCGATGAAGCTGAACAGGTTGACCACCTTTTCCGGCGTGCCGGTGAACTTCTTGCGCAGTTCCTCATCCTGCACGCAGACGCCGACGGGGCAGGTGTTGGAATGGCACTGGCGGACCATGATGCAGCCCATGGCGACCAGGGCCGCCGTACCGATGCCGAATTCCTCCGCCCCCAGCATGGCGGCCATCACGATGTCGCGACCGGTCTTCAGGCCGCCATCGG
>Ga0209373_10000391_pt1 | contig 74795 bp, 73 predicted proteins | sample Higcelweek5metaG_FD_187173 | JGI IMG/M metagenome (GOLD analysis project Ga0209373, IMG submission 187173) | Freshwater pond sediment microbial communities from the University of Edinburgh, under environmental carbon perturbations - High... | ecosystem: Environmental > Aquatic > Freshwater >...
CGTGTTCAACCAGCATATCGTCTTCTCGCTGCGCCCGGCGGCCCGCGCCCGGTTGAACACGCTGTTCATGGGGTCGATGTTCGTGGGCGGTGGTTTCGGGTCGGCAGCGGCGATGCAACTCTGGTCAAGCGCAGGCTGGACAGGCGTCAGCCTGCTGGCCGGCGGCCTGTCGGCCCTGGCACTGGCGGCACAGCTGGCCTTTCGGCGGGATGCCTGAATCAAGAAGCGGGTTTGGGCCAACTGACCACGCGGGCGGCCAATCCGGTCGCCCGTGCCGCTTCGATGGCCAGTTGATGGGCTGTCTGTTCATCCGGCTGCGGCCCCAAAATAACGACGTGCCAAGGCGGCATGCCGGGAAAACTGGCTGTTACGGTCTCAGCACTGAAACCCTTGCGCTTCAGATCACCCACCAGATCAGCCGCTGCATCCGCCAGCAGGAAACGCCCGACCTCCACCGAAATGACGCGGTTGGACAGGGGAAACTCACCTGGTCCCTTTGCCGCCAGGGCCTGCATGGCCAATGGCCCCAGCTGACCGCCCGGCATGTCTGTCACCGACCCGCTGCGCAGGCCCTTCACCATCGGCCCATCGGCAACAGCCGGGGCTTCGGGGGCTGGCGCAGGCGCAGGAGCCGGGGATGTTGCCGGTGTTGCGGCGGCGGCTGGGTCAACAGCGCTGACCGGGGAGGATGAAGCCGACGCCACGGGCACGGCCCCCGCCGACATGGACGCCAGCGTCACCTCCGTCGGCTTTTCAGCCAGGGAAAGCCCGATCACCAACCCGGCCAGAAAGGTCAGCACCCCGAACAGAGCTGTACCGGCGATGATCCATAAGGGATGCAGGCGCTGAATCACCGCACCCTCACCGGAGGGGCGGGTGGTGGGGTGCGCCGTTTGGGCTGTGCCGCCGCGTCCGGTTTTGCCACACCCGTCGCCACTGGAGTTGGGCGGGGCGGGGTTATGGCTGGTCTGGCTGTCGGCTTTTCCTTGGCATCCATCGTCGCAGCGGCAGCCGGTTTTACCGGGGCGGGTGCGGCGGGTTTTGCCGGTTCGGGGGCCTTGGGCTTTTCCGGTTCCAGGGTGCGGCGCTGGTCGCGGAAGGTGTTGCGCTGCATGCCAACGCCGCCCATCTGCAAGCGCTGCCAGGGCGTGAACCGGTCTTCCGGCAGGTTGGCCTGTCCCCGAAAGGCGGCGATGGGCTGATAGGTGCCGGAATAATTGCTCCACCAATCCAGCGCGCCGTTATCAAACCGCACCGTGCCAGCATACAGCACCGGACGCCCGCCGGCGATGGCAGCATGGCCGGCCTTGGATGATACCAGGGTCTGCGACTGTGCCCGCGTCTGGCCCGCCACGCGCACGAAATTATAGGTGCCATTGGGCCGCACCATCACGCCACGGTCGGGCTGGCGCAGCTGGAAAATATCATGACCTGCCGATACCAGTTCATCCCCCGCGCTCACCCGCTGCCCACCATGGTGGGCGGTGCGGATGGCATCGAAGGTCTTCATCGGCTGGGCAACAGCGCCCGGCGGTGTGAAACGGTGATTGGGCGGGCTCATCTTCACCCCTTGCGGGTATTGGCGCCATGGTAGCGGAGGGGGCGGGCGGCTTCAACCGTGGCGGACTCTGCGGGAACGGCGGTCAGGGCACCTGCACCGTCACCTGTCCGGCGAAGTTGATGGAAATGACGCCGCCCCAGGCGCACATGCATTTGGAACTGTTGTTCAGCGCCGGCATATTGCCGATCAACACCGTGGGCACCCCCGGTGCCCAGGGGGCGACCGTCACCGGCATGCAGGGCATGGGCGTCAGGGCCCCCATCGCCGCCGCCGTGGCCGCCACCACCATCGGGTTGGCCATGCTGTTGCACATGGCAAAGGGCGGGATATTCAAGCCGGGGGCGAAATCCATGATGTTGGCGGCGCACGGCCCGCCCGCCATGGTGCAACTGGTTGGCAACACCGACAGGGCCGCCGGTGCCGCCCCGAAATTGCATTGAATAAGCGCGCCCGCCACCACCTGCTGGCCCATGGCTCACCCCCCTTTCCCGAACAACCGATCCATCAGGCCCGGCTTGCGACCGGGCGCGCTGGCCGCCACCTGCTCCCCCACCGGGTTCTGCCGCACGCCATCCACATAGGTGGCGCGGTCCAGCATCTGGCCCGCCGTATCGTAAACGATCAGTTCGCCGTTCAACACACCATCCACATAGACAGCCCGCTGCCGCAACTGCCCGCCCGGATGGTAATCCAGCACCGGGCCTTGCAACAGATCATCCTGATAGGTTTCCACCCGCATCGGTTGGCCATCGGGATAGAAGATAGTCGCCGTGCCATGCTTCCGCCCCGCCAGGAAGGGGGTAACGGCAGTCTTGCGCCCGGTGGGGTCGTAGGAATGCACCTCCCCCACCAGCAACCCATCCTGATAGGTCATTTCCAGCGACAGCCGACCGGCCTGCCAGATGATAGCCGGGCCATCCAGCACGCCCTGGTGGAAAGACTGGCTTGTTTCCTGCCTGCCTTTGGCGTCGAAAATCTCCATCACCCCATCCAGCAGCCCGTCACGCAGGGTGAAGCGGCGGCGCAAGGTGCCAACCGCATCAAATTCCTCATGCAGAACCGGCGCGCTGGCACCGGGGGCCGCTTCCGCCTCAGCCATGGTGCATCATCCTCAATTGATCTTCACCAGGCCGCCCTTCAGGGTCAGCATGCCACCACCATCGATGGTGCCGCTGGCGCTGCCCTTCACCTGGGCCGCCACACCCCCTTGCAGGGTGGCCGTGCTGTCGGCCTTGGCGGTGACATTCATCCCCTTCACCGTGGCATCGGTACCGGCCTGCAGGGTGGCGCTGGTGCCGCCTTTCAAGGTGATGGAGCCGCCGGCCTGCAGGGTGATGTTGCCATTCACCTTCAAGGTGAAATTACCCGTTACGTTCCAGGTCACGTCGGCCTTGCTGGTATGGGTCTCATCTCCCTCCACCGTCACCGCCCGCGTGCCCTTCACCGAATGGGTTTCCTTGCCCTTGGCCACTTTGGTGGTCAGGTCGCCTTCGGAAATGGTCAGCGTGTCATTGCCCTTGGTGATGGTCGTGGTGCGGTTGCCCTTATCGATGGTCAACAGATCGTCGGCCTCATTAATCGTGGCCTTGCGCTGGTTCTTCACCAGTTGGGTGAAGTCCTTTTCGGCCTGCAGGTAAACCTCCTCCTCCCCCTTCTTATCCTCGAAGCGGAATTCGTTGTAGCCCCCGCCGCCTTTGGAGGAATTGGATTTAACCGTGCTTTTCGTCTGCCCGTCCGGCAGGGCATAGGGGACGGGCTGTTCCCCATTATAGACCGATCCCGTTACCAGGGGCCGGTCAGGGTCGCCCTCCAGGAAGCTGACCACCACCTCCTGCCCGATGCGGGGCAGGAAGAAGGAACCCCAGTTCTTGCCTGCCCAGCCCTGGGCGACGCGCACCCAGCAGGATGAATTTTCATCCTTCTTGCCTTCCTGGTCCCAATGGAATTGCACCTTGATGCGGCCATGCTTGTCGGTCCAGATTTCTTCCCCCGCCTTGCCCACGACAATAGCCGTCTGGGTGCCGGCGATGCGTGGGCGATGGGCCGTGCGCGGCGGGCGGAAGGTGGCGCTGGCCGGCAGGGCGGCGAAACTGTTGGTGTAGCCACCGAACCGGGCCTGATGCTCCACCTGATGCAACACGTAGGCGGCGTTGGCCGCCGATTTCGGGTGGCCCGACAGGGTGAATTTCAGCCCCGCCGCCATGGCCCGCACCGATCCGGTGCCGCTGGCCCGGCTGGCCGGCACTTCCAGTTCCGCCAGCCTGATCTTGGCCAGCGCGTCGCCCCGGTCCTTCTTGGCGTAAAGGCCGGGATATTCATAGACCTGCAATTTGCCCTTGCCGGATACGCTGGCCTTCAGCTCCGTCGACGGCGTTTCGAAGGCGAAATCATCGGCCTGATACTTGCCGCTGACCATCATCGTTTCGATAGTGAAACTTTCCACCCGGTCCAGATCGGCCCAGCCCTTCTCCACCGGCAGCGGGATATAGGGCAGGGTCGATGTGCCGGGAATGTTGCTGTGGGCCGAGGCATCGTCGGCCAGCACCAGCGTATGTTTGCCATCGGCATGGGTGAAGAACCAGAAGATGCCTTCATCTTCCATCAGCCGGCAGACAAAATTCAGCGCCGTTTCATTATATTGTACACAATATTCGCGCGCCTGATATGTCGCTGTCAGACTATCCTTGAAATCGGTGAAGCTCAGATCGCCGAAGACAGCCTTGATGATCTCCGGTGCCGTCTTGTTCTGGAAGATGCGGCAGCCGCTGGTCAGCGATAATTGCCACAGCCAGGGACGCAATTGCAGCTGGCAGGTGGTTTCCATCTGCACCGCCCGCACACAGACGCCGTTGATATAGCGCTTGGCCCCGTCCGGGCCGATCAGCGTCACCGTGGGCGACTGGCCGATCAGGCTGGACAGGTCAGTATCGGCGCTGTCCGCCGTGGCGGTAATGTCGAAGCTGAACAGGGAGCAGATGCCCTCCTGCCCCGTCAATTCGCGCAGGACCAGCTTGTCCTTGCCCAGCGATGTCGATAGCGACAGCGACTGGCCACCCTGCGTCCAGGCATCACTCATGCACACTGTTTCCCAAACCTGACCACCAGCCCGGTCCCGGCCGGATCGGTGGCGACATGCACCAGATCAATGGCGGCACCATTGGCCAGCCTTTCCAGCACCTCGCCTGACAATTGCGGCAGCAGGTTATTGGTCAGGATCTGGTCAATCGCACGCGCACCCGCATCGGCTGCCCGGCAGCGGGCAACGATATGGGCCACCACCGCCTCATCATAGGTCAGTTCGGCCTGATAGGCATCGGCCATGCGCGCCTGAATGCGCGATAGTTTCAGGCGCACAATCTCCGCCAACCGGGCAGGAAGCAGCGGCAGATAGGGCACCACCACCATGCGGCCCAGCAGGGCCGGCTTGAAATGCCGCACCAGGGCGGGGCGGATCGCTTCCACCAGCGTATCCGCCTTGGCCCCGGCGGCGGCCCGTTCATGGATGATCTCGGCCCCCAGATTGCTGGTCAGCAGGATCACCGTGTTCTTGAAATCAACCGGAACACCTTCGCCATCCTCCAGCACGCCCTTGTCGAACACCTGGTAGAACAGTTCCAGCACATCGGTATGGGCCTTTTCCACCTCGTCCAGCAGCACCACGGCATAGGGGTTGCGGCGCACCGCCTCCGTCAGCACTCCACCCCTGCCATAGCCGACATAGCCGGGCGGCGCGCCCTTCAGGCCGGAAACGCTGTGCGCCTCCTGATATTCCGACATGTTGATCGTCACCATGGCCCGTTCGCCACCGAACAGCAGGTCGGCCAGCGCCAGCGCCGTTTCCGTCTTGCCCACGCCGGACGGGCCGACCAGCAGGAAAACACCGGTGGGTTTGCCCGGTTCGGCCAGGGAGGCGTAATAGGTCTGGATGCGCCGGGCCACGGCGTCCAGCGCATCTTCCTGCCCCACCACCCGTTCGGCCATGCGCTGGCGCAGGCTGCGCACAGCGGCGATATTGTCGGTCAGCATCCGCCCCACCGGAATGCCGGTCCAGCCGGAGACAACGGCGGCGACGGCGCGATGGTCCACCGACAGCGGCACCAGGGTTTCATCCTGCTGGATTTGCTCCAGTTCCAGCCGCAACCCTTCCAGATCATCCAGCGCACGGCTGAAATCGGCCCCGCGCAGGGTGCCGGCGGCCAGTTTCTCCTCCAACTCCCGCACGCGGGCAGCCAATGCCGCCTCCTGTACCCAGCGTTGGCGCAGCCGTTCCAGCCGATCCTGGGCCTGTTCGCGGCTGTCTTCCAGCGCCTCTATCCGCTCCCCATGGTCGCGGCCACGGGCCTTTTCACGACCCAGCAGGGCGATTTCATCGGTCAGTTGCCGCACCTCCCGCCGGGCTGCCTCCAATGCTGCCGGTTCGCCATTCTGGGCGATGGCGACGCGGGCGCAGGCGGTGTCCAGCACGCCGATGGCCTTGTCCGGCAATTGCCGCCCGGTGATATAGCGGTGGGACAGGCGCACCGCATCGGCCACCGCCTCATCCAGCACCCGCACACCGTGATGCGCCTCCAGCTTCGGCACCAGCCCGCGCAGCATGGCGACCGCCGTTGCCTCATCCGGCTCATCCACCTTTACCACCTGGAAGCGGCGGGCAAGGGCGGGGTCTTTCTCAAAATATTTCTTATATTCGGCCCAGGTGGTGGCGGCGATGGTGCGCAATTCCCCCCGTGCCAGGGCCGGTTTCAACAGGTTGGCGGCATCGCCCTGCCCCGCCGATCCGCCGGCCCCGATCAGGCTGTGCGCCTCATCGATGAACAGGATGATGGGTGCCGGGCTCCGCGCCACCTCCTGGATCACCCGTTTCAACCGATCCTCAAACTCCCCCCGCACCCCGGCACCGGCCTGCAACAGGCCAAGGTCGAGCGATAGCAGCCGCACCGGTTTCAGCGGTGGCGGCACCGATCCTTCGACGATGCGTTGTGCCAGCCCCTCCACCACCGCCGTTTTGCCCACACCGGGATCACCGGTCAGGATGGGGTTGTTCTGCCGGCGGCGCATCAGCACATCAATCAACTGGCGGATTTCGCCATCCCGCCCCACCACCGGATCGGATCTGCCCGCCCGCGCCTGGGCCGTCAGGTCAATGGTATATGCATCCAGCGCCGGGCTCGGCTGGGCGGCGGTGGACAGGGCGGGGTTGTTCGTCCCTTTGGGAGATGTGTTGTGCAACGCCGCCGCCAGTCCCGGCACATCCTCCGCCGATCCCTTGATCAACTCGGGCAAATCGTCGGCCAGCCGCCCGCGCGGGATTTTCGCCAGCAGCGGCACAGGTTCCAGCAACAGGCCGCGCAGGGCGTCATCCTCCAGCAGCGCCTTCAGAATGGCCCCTGAGCGCACCAGCGGGGCCGACAGGTCCAGGCTGGAGACCAGCCACGCCGATTGCAGCAGCCGCACGATATGGTCGGAAAAGGCTGGCGTGCGGCTGTTTCCCCGTTTCAACCGGTCCAGTGTGGCTGTCAGTTGGGCCTGAAGCGCACCGGTTTCGATTTCGTAATAACGCAGGATTAGCGGCAGATCGCCATCCCCCTGCTCCACCAGTTTCAGCAGCAGATGTTCCACCTCGACAGCAAAATGTGTCTGCGCCAGACAAAGCTGTGCCGCCCCCTCCAGCGCCCGCTTGGTGGAGGGGTTCAGGCGGGCGATCAGGGTGGCGAGGGTGGACATGGGCTTACCTGAATACCTTAGAGGGGGCCGTCGGTTACATATTTTGTTGATTTTCCAAAACTTTTTTCAAAATAAATATTGTTATGTTTCGTAATATAATAATTACTTAATCAAATTTAACCTTTTTTATTAAATTTTCTTCTGTGTGTTTTGGTTTTGTCCTTTTGTTTTTCGCTTTCATGTCTCTATACCTCGACATCATTTTACCTTCATCCTCTGAATCGGACGGCGTATCGTATCCAGGGTCTTGCGAAGCATTCCCAAGTGTTTGAGAAACATAAGTACATATCTCCCCATTCAATATTTTTCCTTCTATAATTTTTTGAAAATTGAATGAATTGTTAGCTATTTCACTTATGAAAGAATTAAAAGAATTCTGCCAATAAAACCCAGGATTTTTGTTATAATTAAGGTTGCTGTAACCAAGAACATCAGAAACATATCGCAATGCGCAATAGCACCCAAGGCATGGTCTTTTCTTTCCTCTAATTATTATTTTTTCATCTTTATCTATATTATTTGATATAATCAAAGAAAGCAATTTCTGCTCTGCATGAAATCCGCCACCCTTTACAAATAGAATTTTCCCATTGAGTTTTTCGCTTTTTAATGATGTGGTGTCTTTTAATGAGATTGATGAAATTACGTCTTCAATCGCTTTATCATATATATTTTGCATAATTTGATACGGCTCCCCCTTGTTTGTATGGTTAGGGTCAGACCTATAGCCCACTTTCGAAATAACCCTGTTGTCTCGATCGTCCCAATCTGTTCCAGGCTCCAATACTGTAAGTAACTCTTTGATTTTTTTTGCTTTATTGCTTTTAATTATATTCATCATTGTCATTGAATTGTTTGATGAAAATACAACTCGATTTTTAATCAACATAGCCTCGACTTCCGCCTCTCCAACTGCAACTGAAGTTTTTGCAAGCAGATAAAAGTAAGAAGAAAGATGCCGCAGCGCTTGCTCATTTCGCTCCAGTTCAAATGACCGCACACCTCGCGTCTTTTTTTCGGTTTTTGCGTCATTATCGATATCACCGGGATAAATCCCCGCCTGACGAAGGTGCAATTCATCAGCCTGCGCATCTTTCATCTTTTCCCACAAATTCGGCTTCTCCATCGCCTGGACGATACCGGGGCGAATTGGATGCAGTGGTGGCGTGGGATGGATCGCAGGCTTTTTTACCTCTGGCTGAAGCGTGTTCCGTGCAAGAGACGAAGAAGTGACCGGCTGGCACATAATCTGGAAAGAGGGGGTATGCAAGGAGTGAACAGGTTCTCTCTTCAAAGCCTTTGGCTGAATAGTGGAGCCGAATTTGGTAGGCGGTGGGCGATGATTGGGGGCCATTTCTCTACGAGTCTCATATGCTGATGATTGATGCTAAGTTAAAAGGTACTGTCCTTCTGCAGAGATGACAGTATTTTAAATCTTCCGATACCATTCCCGCGGGCTGGCCACTTTGGCGCCCGCGAAATCATCCACGCCCGCCGCCCGCGCAACATCCATGGCAAAGCTGCTGCACTGGTTGCGGGCAAGGCTGAACTGGACACTGCCATTACGGTATTCCGCCACCTTGCCCATGGCCTGCTGCGCCTGTTCGGCGCTGATGGCATAGGCGCGGGTGCGCACGCCGGGTTTGCTGAAGGCCCCTTCGTCGCCATGCACCTTGCCCGGCACACCCGCCGTCAACCGGCCCAGATCGCGTTTCGGGTCCATGGTGCTGAAACCGGCGGGGGAGAAGCCGAACGCCTGCCGTTTACCCCCGGGCCGCTCGATAGCAACGAAACCATGGCCCGCCATCGCATCCGGCAGGCCCTTGTCCTGATGCAGATAACCGCCGACGATCAGCCGATAACCGCTGCCCTGCACCTTGGCACCCGGCGCGGCAGCCTTGGGTTGCAGAGGGGTGACGGCACCGGGGCGGGCAATAGTGGCCGGTTTGGCCTGTACGGTTTCCGGTGCCCGGTGGCTGGCGGCGCGCTGACCCATGCGGTCGGCCTCCGCCTCCAGATGATGGTCCTGCACCACGGCAATGCCGTTGCCGAACGGGTTGCGCACCCGGCCCGCCCGCTGTTGAATCACATGGGTCAATTCATGGCCCAGCAATGCCTGCCCCTGCGGGCTGTCCGGGTTGTACTGACCGGGGGCGAAATAAAGGCTGCTGCCCATAGTGAAGGCCAGCGCCCCGATGCTGGGTGCCTCCGGCCCCACATGCACCCGCACGTCGGAGAAATCAGCGCCGAAAAAGCTCTCCATCTTCACGCGCACAGTATCGGGCAGCGGGCGGCCACCGGCGGATGGGCGCAGCAATCCCGGCGGCAATTGCCGGGCATCCCCGCCCAAACCGCCGCCGCGCTGTTGCACCACACCCGTACCCGGCTGCGCCGGCAAGCGGGGGCCTGTGCCATGGAAACGACCCTGTATCACGCGACCAGACATGGAGTCCCCACCAGCAGAGGTAGCGTTGAACCATTGGCCCACAGCCGGCCCTTCCCGTCAAGAACCGGCAGGACGAAAGCCACAGGGATGAAGGGAAACTGCTTGCGTTTCATGCCCCTTCCCCCGGCCGGATGGTCACCACCATCTCCCGTTCCGGCGACCGCCCGCCCAGCAGGGTGGTGCGGCCCAGCGCCCGACCGGAAGCATGTTTCAGGTGCAGTTTCGGCACCTGATCGCCGCGCAGGCGCAGGCGCAGTGCCACTTCCAACTGCGGGCCGGCATGGAAGGCGACCAGCGCCAGCAATTCCCGCAAGGCCCGCCTGCCCGGCATGAAAGACAGGTAATGGCGCAAACCCAGCGGCCCCAGTTCCACCAGGATGCCCGCCGCCTGATCCCACACCCGTGTACCCAGCACCGCGCCCCGGCCCAGGCGGGTGCTGTCGGCGGCGCGGCCCAGCCGCGTATGATCCTCCGGCTCCAGCGCCATCCAGTTGCCCTGTAACGGGTGGATGCGCACCGGCAGGCCGAAATGCCCCGCCAGCAACCGTTCCAGCCCGTGCTGGCTGGCCGGCTGGCGGGCCAAAAGGCCGGTGAAACGGTAAAGCCCCCGGTCCGCCACCGGCAGCCGCCCCTTCAGCGCCGGGGTGCCGATACCGCAAAGCGCAGCAGCGAAGGCGGCCAGATTGGTATCCCACGGGGCCATGCCCGCCAGTTCCGGCCGATGCGAACGGCGGGCGCGCATCTGGATGGAAACCAGCCGGTGGTTGAACAGGTCAAGGAAATCGCGCATGGCGAAATCGCCTGCCCGCGCCCGCTCCGTCACCAGTTCTGCGATGGGCTGCGGCAGCGGCCCGAAGGAACCGGCCAGCCCCAGCAGGCTCTGCCGCAATGTATAGCGTACCCGGCCCGAGGGGCTGGCCTGCTCCTTGATCTCCTGCACCTGCCCGCCGGGCAGCACCACGCCCAGGGACGAACGGAATCGGACCGCCTCACCCCCGGCATCATTGCCGCTGGCCGGCCCCACGAAGCCGCGCGTATACGCGCGCGCCGCCTTGCGCACAGCATCCAGTTCCAGGATGCGGACCGCCTGCAGCGCCTCAAACCGACCGGGATCGGCCAGCAGCTGGCGGATCAAAGAACGTTTCGCGCGCCAACCCGGGCCGGCCATGTCTTCCACACTCCATCACGCTGGCGGCTTTTCAGCACCAACTGGGTAAAACTGTTGACCCCGGCATAAAGCGCCAGGAAACGGTCCAGCACGGTCGCCAGCAGAAAGGCGCTGCCACCCACAAACTGGGTTTCATCCAGGGTCAGCGTCACCTCCGTCCCCCGCACGAAACCGCGCCATGCCTCGCTGCCGATGCGGCGCACCAGGGGGCGGACCGACAGGCTGTAAAGCCCCGCCGCCTGCTGCTGCACCTCTGCCCCACCGCCCTGGCCATACAGGATCAGGATCTCGCGCAAGGCCCGCAGCGACGCCTCCGGTGCTGTCCCATCGGCCAGCGACAGATGGTTCAAAGACAGGGATGAGACCAACTGCCAAAGGGTTTCCCCCTGCTGCGGGGCGGCGATCTGCGGGGTGGGGCGGTTCAGGCAGGTGACGCGGCGCACCGGGGCATCCACCTCCATATTCAGCAATGTGCCGGGGGCCAGCTGTTCAGCCACCCCCCGGCTGGTGCAAAGCGTATGGGCATACAGCGTCTGGCTGGGCGGCACACCGGGATCGAGTTTCAGATCCAACAGCGACAGCCAGATATCGCTACCCGGCATATCCGCCCGCACGGCAGGGCGGCGCCGGGCGATCCAGAAACAATCCGCCCCGACACGGGCGGCATGATGATCATAGGAAAAAAAGGGCCGCACCAGCCGGCTGTCATCGGCGGGGTTGGTGACGCTGGACAGTTTGACGATGGAATGGATTTCACAACACCGTTCCCAGCGGCTGTCCGGCGTCAGCTTATATTCCACCTGGGTCTGGTCCAGGCGGATCGGCTCGCTGGTTTTGGGGAACAGGTTGATGATGGGGGCACAGTTGGTGCGCACATTGATACGGTCCAGCCGGTCGGCCCGGTCGGGCACCCGGTCCAGCAGGAACAACAATTCGGCATCCTGCCCCGCCGGCCAGCCGGACAGGCCCGCCACATCGATGAACTGGAATTTCTGCGGAAAGGTGAAATATTCCCGTATCAGGCGATAGGCGGCATGGACATGATCGGGGAAGGGCAGCACATCCTCACCCGCGGCAAAGCCCACCGGCTGCACGGCGTCGGCGGGCAGGCGGGTGATGGCGGCCCCCTCCCCCGGTGCCTTCAACACCACGCCCTGGCAATTATTCTGCAGCAATTCGTACAGAATGCCGGCCAGCATGGGTTCCCCGTCCAGGTGGAACCGCAACGTGCCCGGCTGCACATCGGCAAAGGTCAACGTGCCCAGCGTGCGCAGGCGCAGGCGCAGCACACCTGCCACCGCCCCCAAACGGGCCAGGCTGGGGAAGCGTTCGGGCATCTGCAAATCCATGCCCGCCACCTCCACCGGCCAGAGCTGGAGCGGGTAGCAACTGCGGAACCTGCAGGTCAGCCCATCCTGCGCGCTTTCAGCGAACAGAGTGATATTGTCAGGCAGGTGGAAACCAAGGGCGGCGCGCGCCTGACCGGCATCCACCTCAAACCGGGCGATCGCCATACTGGGCACGGGCGCCACCAACTGGGGATATGTCGCCTCCAGCAAAGCCGCCGGCACCAGAGGGAAATCAGCATCCAGCGTGCGCTGAATGCGCGCGGTCAGAAAGGCAAAGCTTTCCAGCAACCGTTCGGTATGCGGATCACGGCTTTCATGGCCGTTGAAATCCAGCCGTCCGGCCACCTTGGGATATGAAGCGGCAAATTCGGCCCCTTCATTGCGCAGATAAAGCAGTTCGCGCTCATAGGCCTCGAACAGGGCGTCGGCTTCCTCACGCGGCATCGCCGCCCCCCGTCCCATTGCGGATCACCACGGGGAAGCTCACCGGCTCCACCCTGCCTTCCAGGCGGATACGACCGGAAATTTCCACCAGCAGCGACTGGCGGTCATGGCTTTCCGGCAGCACGCTGAACCAGCCACCCAGCCGGCGCAATTGCTGGTTCGGCCCCAGCCGGCCCGCCCGTTCCGACCATTCACGCATGAAGGCATCACGCCGCCCGGCATCCAGCCGGTGCAGGCGCAATTTCAGGTCCAGCAGGCGGGGTTCAAACGCGGTGATGGCCGTCGTCAGTTCGGCCAGCAATTCCGCCTCCCGTTCATTGTCGAAAGGCTGGAACGTGGAAAGATCGGGCACACCATAATCCAGCACCGTGCGCTGCCGTCCTGCCAGGGCCGCCCGTGACCGCGGCAGCCGGGTATTCAGCAGCAATGATATCTCTGCGGCGATGGACAGGATCAGCCCGTCACGATCCAGCGGCGGCAAAGCGGCATCGCCGCCGGGGGATGCATCCACCAGCCGATCAAACAGGGGCACCGGAGTGCCGGGAAGAAGCCTGGGTCCGTTCATGAAGACGCCAAAGCGGGTAAGGCGGATAGCGGCGATACAGGCACCGCCATCCGCCTAAACCCGCCTTTACGACACTTCCTGCTTCAGCAGATCGTGCTTCACCGGCTGGGCACCTTCGCCCGTGCCGTCATCTTCCTTCTGCGGGATGTATTTATATTCGACGATGGCATAGCTGAGCGTCACCGTTTCCGTCGCCACATCGCCGGTGCCGCCGCCGATGGAAACGTTGGAGACGATGATCTTCTCCATGGTGATTTCCAGATATTTCACCGGCTTGTTGTCACCATTGGCGCGGTAAGCGCAGAATACGCCCTTGGTGATGTGCTTGCCGCTCCAGCACATTTTCAGCAGATCGTCGCTGGAGGCGTCGATATATTTGGTGAAGCTGAAATCGGAATGGTTCGCCTGCTCCACGGTACCGCCGCCCGCACTGCTGCGGGTGGGCGAAGTGGGCTGGTTGAAGGAATGGCTCCAGGACAGAACCTGGATTTCTTCCTTGTGCGAACTGTCGGTCGACTCACCCTTGATATCGGGGGTGGTCAGTTTCAGGAACATATTGCCGGCCATGGCAATTCTCCGTCTGGAAAGATCGTTCTGTGATCAGGAAAGCAGATGCCCGACCGCGGGGATACCCGGCCAGGTGGTTGCCATGGGTCAGAAAGCCGGGGCTGCCGGCAGTTCCGCCACCAGACGGATGGAAGCGGTCAGTTCCTCCAGCTGGAAATGCGGGCGCAGGAACACGGTGGCGCGGTAGCAGCCGGGCTTGCCCGGTACGTCAAACACATCAACGCGGGCTTCGCGCAGCGGATACTTGGCCTTCAGTTCCTGCCCGGCATCATCCTTGCCCAGCACATAATCCATGACCCAGGTGTTCAAGAAGCCCTGAACCTCCTCCTTGGTCATGAAGCTGCCGATCTTGTCGCGCATGATCACCTTGATATAGTGGGCAAAGCGCGAGGCGTTCAGCACATAGGGCAGCATCGCGGAGATGCGGCTGTTGGCATTGGCACTGTCGGTATTGTACAGGCGCGGCTTGTTCGTGGTCTGCCCGCCGAAGAAGGCAGCATAGTCCGTGCCCTTGCAATGGACCAGGGAGATGAAGCCCAGGTCGTTCAACTCCTTCTCCCGCCGGTCGGTGATCGCGATCTCCGTCGGGCATTTCAGCGCGACGTCGCCTTCATCGGTACGGAAAGTGTGGGTCGGCAGACCTTCCACCTTACCACCACCTTCCACGCCACGGATGGCCGCGGTCCAGCCATATTTGGAATAGGCGTCGGTGATGCGCTGGGCCAGCCCATAGGCGGCATTGCCCCACAGATATTTCCTGTGGTCGCGCCCGTCCGTATCCTCCACGAAATCAATGCCTTCCACCGGCGCCGTGGTGGGGCCATAGGGCAGACGCAGCAAGATGTGCGGCAGCACCAGGGAAACGTAGCGGCTATCCTCGCTGTTGCGGAAGGATCGCCACTTCACCAGTTCCATGCTTTCGAAAATCTTCGACAGGTCGCGCGGCACGCCCAGTTCGGTGAAACTGTCCATATCGAACAGGCGCGGGCTGGCGGCAGCGATGAAGGGCGCGTGCGCGGCGGCGGCCACGTTTGAAATCAGTTCCAGCAGCTTGGTATCCTGCGGGTGGCGGCTGAATTCATAATCGCCCACCAGCATGGAATAGGGATTGCCGCCGAAGGTGCCATATTCTTCCTCGTACACCTTCTTGAACAAGGCGGACTGGTCGAATTCCACCGCCTTTTCCAAGTCCTTCAGCAAGTCGGCCTTGCTGATGTTCAGCAGGCGCAGCTTCAGCTTGGTGCCGGTCTCAGTGTTGAAGACCAGATAGGCCAGACCGCGCCAGGAGGCTTCCAGCTTCTGAAATTCCTCGTGATGCAGGATTTCATTCAACTGATCGGACAGAAGATCGTCGATCTGGGCGATCTTGTCATTGATCATGGCCACCACGTCGTTGCCGACGGTGCCGCCCTCCGCCAACACGGAATTAACGAATTCCGCGACCAGATCGCGGGCGAAGCCGCGCTGACTGTCATCACGCGCCAGCTTGCCCTCAACGATGATCTTGTCCAGCAGGGTGGCAGGGGTAGCCTGGACGGTGCCTGGGGTTTCCTCGGTCTCAGCCATGTTAGCCTCACGGGGGGAAAAAATGGGGAACGGCGCAACCGGATGGGCGCCTGTTTCAATATCGGTTGGAAGGGCAGATAGCCCTCAGCCCTCAGGCGGGGCTGCCCAGTTGCTTCTTCAACTCGGTCTGATCCTCGGTGTTGCGCACCACCTGGTTCAGCAGGCTGTCCAGCTCGTCATTGCCATCCAGCTTGGTCAGCAGGTCGCGCAGGCGTTTGCGGGCGTCCAGCAAGGCCTTCAGCGCCGGGATCTGCTCCATCACCTCCACCGGGCTGAAATCATCCATGTGGGAGAATTTCAGTTCCACACCCATTTGCTCGTCACTGTCCTTAACCAGCTTGTTCGACACGCGCAGCGCCAGGCGCGGCGCGGCGGACGCCAGCACATCGTTGAAATTGTCCCGGTCGATCTCAACGAATTTGCGGTCCTTCACCGGCGGCAGCGGCTGGGCCGGCTTGCCGGAAAGGTCGGCCATGACGCCAACGATGAAGGGCAATTCCTTCTTCTCCAGCGCACCACCGGTTTCAACATCATAGGTGATCTGAACCCGCGGCGGACGCACCCGGCTCAGTTTCTGCTGTGTACTGTCGGCCATTGATTTTTTCTCCTTCAGCTCAAGGGGCCGGGTTGACACCGCGCCCGCGACTTTCAAAGGGATGAACAGGAACAAGAGGGCAACTCAAGGATGGCAACTAAAGATTACCGAAATAAGTGACATGTTCTATCACATGTCGTTCCCGCCCGGCACTTATCCTTCCTCTGGAAGGCCGAGAAGTTCGAAGATGGCGGCGACATCGCGCCGGCCCCGGCTGAGTTCCAGCAGCAGGGCCGGCAAAGGCAGGTCACGCCATTGCACGATACGGTGCAGCAGATAGGGGGTGGGGCTGTGAGGCTCCGTTTTCGCCAGATAGTCGGCGATCTCCGCCAGTTGGCGATAGGCATCGCGCCGATTGGTGATGGTGCCCAGGGCAAGGGCGGGGGTCGGGAGCGTTTCCGCCGCCAATTCGGGTGCGAAGGGGCTGTCCGGTGCCGCGTCCTCTGCGGGCTGTTCATGGGTCATGGCGGGTTCCTCCCCCCGTTCGCGCAATGTGACCAGCACCCATTGCGCCATGTCGTGCAGCCGTTCCGACAGGTCGTGCATCGACGGGGCCTGGTTGCCCAGGGTACCGTCCAGCGCACGTTTCAACCGTTCCAGCGCTGCCAGCGCCGCCGTCAGCCCCTGGTAAAGCCCGCGATAGAAGGGGGCCGGCGTGGCGCGCACAGTGGCAACGAACATTTGCAATGTCACCGACACCGGGCCGCCACGCGGCGGGGGCCGGCTTTCCCGTCCGCTCACGGCCTGCAGGCGCTGGCTGTTCAGGAAATCGCCAAAGGTCAGTCCTTGTTCGCGGTCGGCAGGCGGATTGGTGACCGACAGGGTCAGCAGCAGAACCACCAGCCGCTCGTTCAGCCATTCGAAGATCAGGGCGCGGCGCGACAGGTCGCCATCCTCGTCGGCACGGGGATGGCAGTCATCGCCATAACCGTTCAACAAGGCGGTTGGCAGTTCCAGCCCGGCGACCAGCCCGGTCACGCCATGGCGGGCCAGCAGCGCCTCACACAGCCAGGCAGCCACCTGCAGATCCTTGGACCGGTCGGCCAGCACACCCACGGCAAGGCGGATCACCTCCCCCCACTCGGCCCGCTTGCGGTCAGCCTTCCACACGCCTTGCGGCAGGTCGATCTCCTCCCGCCTTGCCTCCTTGATCAGGTCATATTCGCCGCCATAGCGGATATCCTCCCCCGCCGGGTCGCCGCCGGGGATGGGCGCCAGCAACGCCTCCATATCCAGGATGGGTTTGGCTTGGTTGGGATGCTGCATCACATATCTCCCCCATTGGCGCCGGAAAGCGCCGGGGCCTTGGCCGGAAAGGCCGGCAGAACATGGCGCCGGCGCGGGGGTTGTTTGGTATCCCCCGCCGGCGCCTCGGAACTGAGCGAGACGCGCACGAACACCCGCGCCTCGGCCGTCGGCTGGGTCAGCACCGGGCGCGCACCGGGTTCCAGCCCCGCCGGGGCGGTGGGGATGTCAAAGCGCAGCGTATGGGGCTGACGGTCGCCGCCCTGGCCGAAATCCTGAAAACTGGCCCGGTGCGCCTGCAACAGGCGCAGCAACGCCCAACGGCCGTCATAGGTGAAAGTGGCCGTCAGCCCATCGACATAAGGCTGGTCGCCCGCCGGCTGCGGCAGCATCGATCCGTCGCGCGCCCAGCGCAGGCGCAGGGAAACCGGATCACCGGGCCGCCAGTTGATGCTGGCGGTCTCCTCCCCCATCCGCAGTTCCTGCACGCCGATGCGCAGCGCCCATTCGATGATCTGGTTAGCCTCCACCTCGCGCGGGCGGTTAACGCGGAATTCCGCCCCCACCTGATAGGCCGCAGGGCCGACGGCCTGCCCAGCGGCCCCACTGGCAAGGGGTGCCAGGAAGGCGCTGACCTGATCCATCTGTTCCAGGAAATGCAGCGCCGGCTGAACCTGCCGTTCCCGCGCCGCCCGGCTCTGCATCACCTTGCGCAGCCGATCGCCCGTGGCAGCGTATTCCCGCAAGAAGCGTACAACATCATCGGGGTCGACCTCCGGCAGATCGGCATCCAGCGTGTCGCTGCCGGTGACGAACGGGTAGTGCCCGGCCAGGGTGCGGTTAAATCCGTCGGCCAGCGCGGCATAATCGCCATCAACCGATTCACCCAGCAGCGTGCGGCAGCGATCCAGCAGCCCATCGCGGATGGCGATCAGCCGCTGCTGGAAAAATTCGCCTGAACCGCCGCCGTTGCCCGCCGCCAGCTTGGCCTCGCAATCATCCAGCGTCACCTTGGGCAGATCGGTGCGCAGCTGGTTTTCCAGCGCCATCAAGCTGTTGCCGGGCGATTTGGCGTGATAGCGCTGCAACCCCTGACCGATGGATTGCCAATAGAACAGGGTGGCGGAATCCTGCCAACCGCTGCCCAACTCATCCCGCCCGATCAGGTCCACCAGCGGCGCCGCCAGATCATTCCAAAGATGTTCCAGCCGTCCGCGGGTATTGTCCAGATACTGGGCCATGGCGACATCATCGGCGGTATAGAACCCAGCCTCCGCCGGGTTGCCACGCCCGTCCCAGTTGGCGAAACCGTCAACCGGTTCATAGAAAGATTCCATGGCTGTCAGTTCGTCCAGTTCCGACAGCAGACCCGCTGCATGGGCGCGGATGACGCGGCGCAATTCATCGTGCAGCGTGTCCAGCCGGTTCTGTGCCAGCACGGACAGGATGGTGACCAATTGTTCGGACACCTGCCGCAGATCACCGATCTCCCCGGTCAATGCCGCCTCACCGAAATCCTGGAACCGGTCGGCACTGCGTTCGATCCGCTGGGCCGCCACCAGATTGGCGCGCAGGCTTTCCTCCAGCCGCTGGCGACCCATCCGTTCCACAGCGCTCTGGAAATCTGCCGGAATGCGAGCCAAATCGGCGGTGCGGAACTCCTCGTAACTGCGATAGGTCTTCAGCACCTCATCCAGCGCCAGCGGATCCCAGCTCATCATCTGGCCGGAGCCAACAACCGGCGGCATGGTCAACGATACGCGCGGATGTTCACGCATGAAGGGCCGGTTCAATGCTGGCTGGAAATGTTCGGACAGCGCATGCAGCCGGTCGTTCAGCCGCAGGCCGGACCCGGTGCCGGACCGGACCAGGATGGTGCCCCCCTCCCCATCGGGGAGTTCCAGCAGCCTTTCCAGCAGGGCCTTGTGGGCAGCCCGCACATCATTGGCGAACTGGTTGCGTACGGCCGGCCCCACGGAAGGCGTCATCATCAGGGACATCAGGTCGGACAGGGCGGGGCTGGTGGTGATATCGTCGCTGGCCAGCCACAGCAGGCCCGGATCATCCAGCATGCGGCGCACATCCACCAGACTGGCGGCCAGATCCTGCATGCGCTGGCCAAGGTCCAGGCCCTTGCGCGGCTGACGGACATCGGCAACCGCATCGGCCAAACGCTTCACCCGCTCGGCAATTTCCCCTTCCGGCCCGATACGACGGGTCAGGCCGGATACCATCACGCCTAAGGCAGATTTGATCTGGCGCGCATGGTCGGGGGACAAAGGCGGGATGTGGACCTGATGCAGACCACGCAGATACAGGCCGGAATTATGGGCGAAATTGCCATCCAGTTTGGTGCCGAACAGGCTGTTGGACAGGTTGGCCAGCTTCTCCACCGAGCCCTTGTTGGCGGTGGCATATTCCGCCGCCAGCCGATCCAGCGACTCCGCCTTGCGCAGATAGGTCGCCATGCTTTCCACGTCAGACGCACCGGCCAGATGGTGGTTGTTCGCATCCGACGGGCCGGCTGTCGGCGGCACCTCCCGCAGCAGACTATAGCGCCGTTCCAGTTCGGCCCGCATGGCCTTCAGCACCAGATGATCCAGCCCGTCGCCGAACATGCGGGACACGGCGGCATCGGTATTGCCATCCCAGGATGACGGAATGAAGGGGAAGATCAGCCAGGACCGGCCGATCCCTTCGAAATCGGTCAACAGCCGGTGAGCAGCGGTACTGCGAAAACCTGCATCGCCCGACAGGCCGCTATTGGCCATCTCATCCCGGATCAGGGCCAGCGGCGGCTCCACCTCCGCCACGGTGCGACGCAGCCACTGGTCGGCGATGAACAGGCCAATGGCCAGCACCAGCGTAGTACCCACCAGGGCCGACTGGGCCATCATGCTGGTGCGGGTGCGGGCCATCAGCCCGGTGCGCGCCGGCTGGGCCAGCCCGGTTTCGGCAAACACCTTTTCCGCCAGCAGGTCGGTGACAAACAGCAGCCGGGGTGCGCTGCCGGCAATGGCCGCATGGCCGCCCGCCCCCGTCAGCGCCGCCGACAGGGAAGGCCGGGCCGTCAGGGCGTTGGAAAGCGCAGGGCCGGGTAATGGGGACGGGGCGGCCAATATATCAACCGTATCCGCCGGTTCGGCGGCACCAGTGAACCAGATGCCGCGCAGGAAATGCGTTTCCTGGAAGGCCGCCGCCCGCAGCGCCCGCACCAGGAAGGTTTTCAAGGGCGTCGCAAGGGCCGGAAACTCGCCGGGGAAGCGGAACATGCCATCGGCATCCTGCGGGGCATCCAGCCCTGCGGCTGCATCCACATAATGTTTCCACAGGGCACCCGACACATCGGCCATCGCCTGATCCACATCGGCGGGATCAAAAGGGCGATCGGTGGCGCGGGGTGCGGCCCAGCCCAGCATGGTGGCGGTGCCCCCCGCTGGGGCCGCCTGCCAAAAGGCGGCAAAACCGGGAATATGGTCGCATTGGGTGACCACGATATAGATCGGCAGCCGCAACCCCACCCGGCGCTGCAAATCCCATAACTGGGTCTGGAAGGCATCGCCCTTGATGGCCAGCATTTCCGTGCCCAGCGCATGGGCGCCCATCAGATCGCGGGCGGAAATGGCCAGGATCACCCCATCCAGCCCGCGCTGGGGCCGGTACCATTGCACCGCCCGCATCAGGCGGCGCCAGGCATCGTTGGCGGCGGGCCGGCCATCCGGCGTCATCGCGGCGCGGGGCGCCGCATCGATCAGCACACCGCTTTCAAAGCAGTGCAGCGTGGCATCCTCCCCCGCCGGCGTATCCATCTCCGCCAGCAGGCGCGGCAAGGTGGCGGCACGGGCAAAGCTGGTCTTGCCGGACCCCCGGTCGCCCAACAGCAGCACCCAGGGCAGCGTATAGGGGGAGCGAACCCCCGCCTGATCGGCCAGCCGTTTCTGGGTCGTGCGAAAGGCCAGCATGGTCGGTTGGGATGAACCGTCCGCCATCAGTGGTTCATCCCGCGCATCCAGCACCAGGGCAGGCACCATCCGGGCCTGTTTGTGTGCCCGTCGCAGGCCGAGATAAAGCATCAGCAGTACCGCCGAAGCACCCGCCAGCAAGCCCGCCACCAGCCAAGCCGCGTGGGATACAAGCCAATCCAGCATCAGGGCACCCCCCCGGCAGGGGCAGGGGTGGGATTGGCAGGAACCACCGGCGACGCCGGGGCTCCATGCAGCGGATTGCTGACCGGCGCTGTCAGCGCATCAATCCGCGCCGTGCGTTCCATCCAGATGCCATGGGCCACCAGCGTGTAAAGCGACAGCAGCACGGCAAAACCAATCAGATAGGGACGCAGGTGCGGCAGCTTCACCGCCTTTTCCCGCGAAACGGTGGCCATATAGGCTGCGGGGCACAGGTGCGGTACCGGGTTTGCTTCTTCGCGTCGGCCCTCCCCGCGGGCATCGCTCAAGCGTTCGGCCAGCGCTTCCCGGTAACGGCGCAGGTGCGGATTGTCCTGCGGTCGCCAGTAACGGCCCCGGAATCCCAGCGACAGGACGGCCAGATACAGGGCCAACATATCCGGGCTCGCCATGGGGTCGGCCAGCAGCCGGTCCAGGTTCTGGAACACCCGTTCCCCCGCCACCCGGGTGCCGAACAGGGATAGTTCCAGCAGATTATCCATCCAATATTCGCGGCCCAGCCACTCATCCCCCTGCAACAGGGTTTCATCCGCCAGGGCCGCCATCACATATTGCGCCTCGCGATATTGCAGGGCGGCATAGCCGCCACCGCCGCGCTGGGCCGATGCCGCCTGCCCATCCAACACACGGTGCAGGCGGCGGTTGATGCGCAGGGCAAGATCCGCCGGCTCGGGCCGGCCCTTCCCCTCCCCCGTCATCCGACCACTGAGGGCCAAAGCCTCCCGCACGCCGGAAAGCTCGGCATGGAATGTGCGGAACTGGTCCAACAGGGTGGGGCCGCCATAGGCGGGGGCCGCATCCTCCCGGTACCGGTTCAGCACGATACCGCTCATCGTGCCCCCGCCGGACCGCTGGGGATGAACAGCAATATATCCGCCGGGCGGCGCGTGCCGGTCCGGTCCAGCGTATTGACGATGAACAGCGGTTCATCGGCCAGTATATATTCATCACAGGTGATGGCATACAGCATCACGTCGCGGCTGGCGGCAAAGGCACTCGCCTCCTCCGCCGAGAGGGCGCGTCGGGCCGCACCGCGCAGACGGTAGACGCCGAGTTCATCCAGCCGGTTTTCCGCCGCGATCAGGGCCGCCTCCATCCAGTCGGCGGCATCGTCTGGTTTCTGGCCGGGCTTCAGCCGCAGGCCGACAATCAGTTCGTTGCCCAACCAGCTTTCCTGGATACGCTGGCGGAAACCATGCTGCGCCGGCTCAAACGTGATGGCGGCGAAGGCTTGGCTGACATGATCCAGCACCAGATCAATGGCCGACAGCAGCCGGCCAATACAGCAGCGCGGGTCCAGATGGTCATAGGGTTCCGTCAGCGGCGGCACCAGACTGGCCCGCAGGATGGAGACATGGCCCATGACATTCAGCAGCGCCATGTAGAGGTCGAGCGGATGCAGGGCCGGCAGCCCCAGCAGCCCTTCCAGCACCGGCAGCCCGGCCACCAGGCACAGCACGGTCTGCCGCGCCTCTGACCGGTCCAGTTCACCGCCCTGGGCATCGGCGACATAGCTGGCCTTTTCGCGCAGCTTGGCCACCAGCGCCCGGCTTTCGCGGAACAGGGCGCTGGTGGCCGACAGCACGGCGGTGGGCGCCTCGTAATCCGTCAACTGGAAGGTCTGGTTCTTGAACTCGATCTCCAGCACCGGCAACGTCACCATGCCGGGGGGCAAATCATCCTCCAGCCGCAGGCGCAGGGCCGGGCGCAGGCGGGGTATCGGTTCCGGGTGGGTGCCGGTATTCTCATCCACCGCGCCGTCACCAGCGCGGGACCGCCAGCGGGCCAGATCATCATCGGGCCGCGCCGAACCGGGTTGATATTTTGGCAGCACCAGATGCACCCGCTGGGGACCGGACAGCCGGTCCTTCAGCGGCGGCAGGTCCATTTCCAGCCGCTCCTCCCGCGCATCATGGCGGACAAGCATGCCGTCAGGCAGCACGGCCTCCAGCGCCAGCAAGCACAGACGCCCGGCAGCCAGGGCCCCCCGGTCAACCTCCAATCGCACCACACCATGGGCGAAAGGGGCGATCCGTGACAGATGGAACTGCACCAGCGCATCCTGGCGCAGCCAGGATTGCTGGAAATGGTGGGGTTGCAGCAACATCCCTTCATGCCACTGCACAGGGTCAGGAACCGGCGACGCCGTTATGATCTTCCCATTCTCGGCAGCCATGTTTTTACGGTCCCGTCTCAATCGTGAAGGCATTGCGCCCCAGACGCAAATTGACGGACTTTAACCGGTCAACCCGGGCCCGGTGGGTGCCGGGCGTGGGGTAATTGGCGAACACCAGGGAGGCGATCCCCTTTTCATCCGCCGCCGTCAGGTCGTAGGCGACCGAACGCCGGGGGACCAGTTCGAATGAACGGACCTTCAACCCGGTCGGATAGGCCAGCAGCAGTTGACCCTTGTCCCTGAACCACTGACCTGCAGAAAGATTGGCCACACCGCTGAGCGCATCCGCATCCAAGGCGAACACAAGATCCACGGCGACCGGGGAGTCCATGTTGGACTCCGGGGTCGCACTCATCTCAATGCGTCGCGTATCTATATGTGGTAGGTCGGCGCTGCATCCGGGCAATAAAGACAGCGCCACCAGACAAAGCGGGCGTAAAAAGTCATATTTATTGCCAGTAAACAGGTTCACATTCCCCCCACCGATGGCTTTATGACTTGAGCCAACCCAAACAGGTGTTAACACCATCTTACGATGTTTTGGGGTGCCACCGCTACGAGTTATCGCTATGGCCAAAAGTATAAGCATGCTGCTAAGCAGCAGAAAAATATATTATACCAATCCCCCTTGATCAGTCACGATCAAGGGGGATTTTTTGTTCCCTCATGCGCCGGGCGCTGCCATCATGCTGCTTGGCTTCACGGCGCACGAGCGCCGGGCTGGCGGTCGCCAGCCTCCAAACCGCCGAAAGATCAACTTTTAGGCGGGTTGGTATTAACCGGCATCGGGCGGCGATGCCGGCCTTTTGAAGCCTTTGATGGCCTCCAGGATTCGTTTGCCCAGGGATTTGACTTCAGCCTTCACCACATCAACAAGCCGGCGTTCCAGCCCGGCAATAGCGACCGCCTGGGCCCGCTGTTCGGCAGCGATCTCGTCCAGGCGACGCAACAGCAGTTCCGGCGATGGAGGAAGGGGGAAACCCTGGGTTGGCGTAATAGCGGCAGGCACAGCCAAGCCCTCGTTGGCGGCGGTCAGGCTGACGGTCACGTGGCTTCGGGAAGCAAGCGCAGGAGGGGCCGGCGGTGCATCCGCCTCCATCCAATCCAGCACCTGCTGATAGGAAACACCCAGGGCGTCAGCGATTCGCCGATAACTCCACCCCTGTTTGCGCAGACGAAAAGCCAGCGCCTGCTTGCCGGACAGGTTCATGCGCTGCGTGTCGGGGGTGGGCCCCGGCGGTTCGGGCAGGCCGGCAATGATGGTGATATTGCCGTTCCGGCGCTCTGCCATGGCAGGCGTCTCCTCTGATAGAGGCAGACAGCTTACCAGACAATCAGGGGTCGATAGAACCGCATTCAATCGTCCCATCCTAAAGTAACATCATCCTTCACTATGGAACCGAGAGCGCGGCGGATAATACCAACCTGCCTAAAGGTTGACCCTTGGCGGATGTGATGCCGGCGACCACCGGCCCGCCGCTCATGCGGCGTCAAGCCAAGCCCGCGGATCTGGGCGCACGGCGTTTGAGTGAACACGCAACCCGGCCTTGATTGGTCAACGATCAAGCCCGGGTGCGATAAGAAAAAGGGCGCTCCCGACCAGCGGGAACGCCCTTTCTCCGTACAAACCCGGCGAACCGGAACCAAACGCAGTTAGCGCTTGGAGAACTGGAAGCTGCGGCGGGCCTTGGCCTTACCGTACTTCTTACGCTCGACGACGCGCGAATCGCGGGTCAGCAGGCCAGCAGCCTTCAGCGGCGGACGCAGGCCCGGCTCAAAGTAGGTCAGGGCCTTGGAGATGCCGTGACGCAGCGCACCGGCCTGACCCGACAGACCACCACCGGACACAGTGGCGACGATGTCGAACTGCTCGATGCGGTTGGTGACCTGGAACGGCTGGTTGATCATCATGCGCAGCACGGGGCGGGCGAAATAAACCGCCAGCTCACGACCGTTCACGGTGATCTTGCCAGTGCCGGGCTTCAGCCACACGCGGGCAATGGCATTCTTGCGCTTGCCGGTGGCATAGGCGCGACCGAAAGCGTCCAGCTTAGGCTCGACCGGAGCGAGCGCGGCGGCAACGACGGCGGCGGCAGCGCCGGCCTTCAGATCAGCGAGGCTGTTGATGGTGGCCATGATATTAGGCGCTCCGCTTGTTCTTGGCGTTCAGGCCGGCGATGTCCAGGACGACCGGCGACTGGGCCTCGTGCGGGTGGGCCGCACCGGCATAGACGCGCAGGTTGGTCATCTGACGGCGACCCAGCGGGCCGCGCGGGATCATGCGCTCAACAGCCTTCAGGATGACACGCTCCGGGAAGCGGCCGTCCAGGATCTGGCCAGCGGAACGGCCCTTGATGCCGCCCGGGAAGCCAGTGTGCCAGTAGAACATCGCGTCGTTCCGCTTGTTGCCGGTCAGGACGACCTTCTCGGCATTGATGACGATGACATTGTCACCGCAATCCAGGAACGGGGTATAGGTGGGCTTGGTCTTGCCGCGCAGGATCATGGCGATCTGGCTGGCAAGACGACCCAGGACTACGCCTTCCGCATCGATAAGAATCCACTTCTTCTCGATCTCGGACGGCTTCAGGTTAAACGTCTTCATCGGAGCACTCGGGCTTGAACGGATGAAGGCGCCACCCACCGGGGTGGCACCGAAGCGGAGTGTTGTGTACGGTCAATGACGCATCGGCGCAAGCAAAAAATGCTGTTCTCACAATGCGATGCGAAACGGTATTATAATACCATACCCATAAACCCATTGATTCAAAAGAAATTTTTCTGGTCATCTTCCAAAGCGATGATATCTCCGCCCATGAGGCAGATGCATGCCCAACCCCACGCCAACACGGATAAGGCGTGGAACCTGCGAACCGTCTGCGGCGTTCATGACGGGGCGCAGGTTTGAACGACCCCTGAGCAGGAGAATGATGATGCGTAACCAGACGACACTTGGTGCTGCGGCGGCATTGGCCACGGTGCTGCTGCTGTCAGCCTGCGGCAACAATATGGAACAGCGTGCCGCCAGCGGCGCCCTGATCGGTGCTGGCACCGGGGCGGTGCTGGGTGGCAGCGTCGGCAGCGCGGTCGTTGGCGGTGTCGTCGGTGCCGGGGCTGGCGCAGTTGTAAATGAAATGAAAAAGAAGGATGGGCCCCGTCACTGACGCCCTCACCTTCTTTCCCTGATCCAGCATGGATCCGCATCAGCGGGAAATGTGGAATTCCCAGTTCCCGCTGACAAAATCCAGCACCAGCCGCATCCGACTCAACAGGTCCAGCCCGATGGAGACCTCATGCGGGTGGGACAGATCCGGGTCTGACACCAGCGGCACCATCGCCTGGGTTCCATTGTGGAATGTCAGCAGGGCACGCTGCTCGACACCAGCAACGCCATTTCCCAGCAGTCGCTTGGCCAGATCGGGGCAGAGCCGGCTGGCCGGGGCGGCAGTGTTGAATACGGCCAGCGCTTCCACGGCGGGCCCATTCCCAACCTGCAGGTGCACCTTCAGCAAAGGGCCAAGCTTGCAAAGGGCCGCCGGTCGTTCCCTGACCTGATTACGAATCCAGCCTGCCATCGGCAGCAGGCAATCCCTGTTATCCATTTAGAACCTTCTCCCCCAACAGCCGGAAATGGCGGCATGGTGAGCAAGTGCAACGGGCGGGTCAAGCCCGGCACCCATGGTTCATGACGGAAGGCCAAAAAACACGAAAGGCGCCTTCCGCTGGAAGGCGCCTTTTCGCATGTTCCCACGGATCTGGTATATCCGTGAAGCGAGAGAATGGTCGGAGCGACAGGATTCGAACCTGCGACCCCTAGACCCCCAGTCTAGTGCGCTACCAGGCTGCGCCACGCTCCGACCTCTCGATCGAACACCGTCGGTTGGACCAGCCGGCGTTCGGGCGCGGACTATAGCCACGAGGTTTCCAGGATGCAACGTTTGTATCACCAAAAATCGCATATTTTTTTAAGATATTGATATTAAACATTTTTATTCCATTTTTCTTCCGCCAAGCCGGACAGGACACGCATTCTCCACCCCGTACAGGCAAAATTCCGCCTGCATGGGTATAGAATGCGCCACCCCGCCACCACCCACCGGAACGCGCCCATGTCCGATGTCATCATTCTCTATGTCACCACACCGGATCGGGAGACGGCCCGCCGGATTGGCCGCACGCTGGTGGAGGAAGGGCTGGCGGCCTGCATCAATATAATAGGTGGGATGGAGAGCATTTACCGCTGGCACGGCGTGGTGGAACAGGCCGACGAGTTGGTGCTGCTGGTCAAGGCGCCGGCGGCACAGGCCGAAGCGGTCTACGCGCGTATCTGCGCGCTGCACCCCTATGATTTGCCCTGCATCCTGGCGCTGCCGGTAACGGGCGGCAACACACCCTATATCGATTGGCTGGCAAAGGCGGGGCATTGATCCCCGCCCTGGCGATGATTGGCGCAGGTGCGGCATGAAGGCTTGACCGGGGCCGCAACCTGCCCCTATACCGGCCTCGCAATTGGGGAGTAGTCCGCCGCCCAGCCCCCGCAGGGTGGTGTCCACGTCAACAGACTTAGGTCCGGCATAATCATTCAGACCGGCCCTATGGCGTGGACGATGGTTCCTTGGCCGGAACCGTTCGACGAGACCGATGGCGCATCCACCCCTGACGTGGCCTGGGGGTGATTTGCGCATCGGCTTCACCCCAGGCCCCTGGATATTAGATCGTGATCGCTTCCACCACTGTCGCGCTGGCCTTCAGCCTCGCCATGGATGCTTTCGCCGCCGCACTGGGCAAAGGTGCTGCACTTCGCCGGCCCAGCTGGGGCGCGGCGCTGACCGTGGGTGCCGTGTTCGGCACCTTTCAGATGGTGATGCCGCTGATCGGCTTCGCCCTGGGTCTAGCATTCGCTGACATTATTGATGCGATCGACCATTGGATCGCCTTCGGCCTGCTGCTGCTGATCGGCGGTCGCATGGCGTGGGAGGCGTTCAAGGTGGATGAGGGGGAGGAAACCGGCCTGAAGCTGACCTTCTCCGCCCTGTTTGTCGCCGGCTTCGCCACGTCAGTCGATGCGCTGGCGGTGGGCGTGCCACTGGCCCTGTTTGAAACGCCGGTGTTGATCAGCGCCCTGGTGATCGGTGCCGTCACCTTCTGCCTGTCAACGGCGGGCGTGTTCCTGGGCCGTGCCGTGGGCCCGCTGTTCGGCCGTTGGGCCGTGGGCATCGGCGGCATCGGGCTGGTGGCCCTGGGTGCCAAGATCCTGGTTGAACATACAATGGGGTAAGGGGATGGGCGGGGCGCCTGAAACGCCCCGCCACCCGTTTACCCAACCTGGGACAGCGCCTGTTCCAGATCGGCGATAATGTCCTTCACGCTTTCCAAACCGATGGACAGGCGGATGACATCCGGCCCCGCCCCGGCGGCCACCTGCCCTTCCGGCGTCAACTGCCGGTGGGTGGTGCTGGACGGGTGGATGATCAGCGATTTGGCATCGCCGATATTGGCCAGATGGCTGAACAGCTTGACCGATTCCACCAGCTTCACCCCAGCGGCATAGCCACCCTTCAGCCCAAAGGTGAAGATCGCCCCCGCCCCGTTGGGCAGGTAACGCTCAGCCAGCGCCTTATAGGGGCTGTCCGGCAGGCCGGCATAGTTCACCCAGGCCACCGCCGGATGGGCAGACAGATATTCCGCCACTTTCAGCGCATTGGCGCAGTGCCGTTCCATGCGCAGGGCCAGCGTTTCGGTGCCCAGAATGCCCAGGAAGGCGTTCAAGGGCGCCATGGAGGGCCCCAGATCGCGCAGGCCGATGGCATGGCCGTAAACGGTGAAGGCCGCCGGCCCGAATGTTTCGGCAAAGCGCAGGCCGTGATAGCCGGGCTCCGGCTCCGTCAGGGCCGGGAAACGCCCGCCCTGCGACCAGTCGAACTTGCCGCTGTCGATCACCACGCCACCGACCGAGGTGCCATTGCCGGTCAGGAACTTGGTGGTGGAATGCACCACCAGCGTCGCCCCATGTTCAATCGGGCGGCAGAGATAGGGTGTCGCCAGCGTATTATCCACGATCAGCGGAATCCCCGCCTCCGCCGCCACCTGGGCGATGGCGGCGATGTCGCTGACGATGCCGCCGGGGTTGGCCAGGCTTTCAATGAAGATGGCCTTGGTGCGGGGGGTGATGGCGCGGCGATATTCATCGGCGCTGTCGCCATTCACGAAACTGCATTTCCAGCCAAAGGCGCGCGGGAAGCTGTTGGCGAACTGGTTCAGCGTGCCGCCATAGAGCTTGCGGGAGGCGACAAAATCATCACCCGGCGTCAGCAGCGGGAACAAGGCCAGCATCTGCGCCGAATGGCCGGATGCGGTGCAGGTGCCGCCAGCCCCGCCTTCCAGATCAGCCAACCGGCCTTCCAGCACGGAAACCGTGGGGTTGGTCAGGCGGGAATAGATGAAGCCCGCCTTCTGCAGATTGAACAGGGCGGCTGCGTCTTCCACATCATCGAAGACAAAGGAACTGGTCTGATAGATCGGGGTGGCGCGGGCGCCGGTCGCCTCATCCGGGGCGGCCCCGGCATGGATGGCCCGCGTTTCGAAACCCAGGGCAGGCGAAGAATGATCGCTCATAGGATGTTTCCTGTTGGTATTCCCCGTGGATGGGGCCGGTTGTACCGGCTTCCCGCTTTGTCGCCGGGAAAGATAGCTGCACAGACGTGCGGCGCACAGATAGAATCGATCACCCCAAAGATCGCAGCTGATCTGTCCCTTTCCTTGCCCTATCATTCTGGAAAAGCGGGGAGGAAACGAAATGCACGAGCCACAGCCGGCCATCAGCCGGGAAGAATTCATCGCCCTTCTGGATGAACATATGCCCCAGGTGCGCCAGGGTGGATTCGCCGTGCGCAGCCTGGGTTATGGCTGCTGCACCATGGACGTGGCCGCCGGGCCGGAGACCAGCCGCGCCGGCGGCACCATTTCCGGCCCTACCATGTTCGCGCTGGCCGATGTGGCGCTTTACGGCGCGGTGTTAAGCCGGATTGGTGCCGTGCCCCTGGCCGTTACCAGCAATATGACGATCAATTTCCTGCGCAAGCCGCCGTTGCGCCCCCTGCTGGGGGAGGCACGGTTGCTGAAACTGGGGCGCAAGCTGGCCTATGGCACGGTGCTGATCCATTCCGAAGGGGACGGCGACCCGGTGGCCCATGCCACCGGCACCTATGCCATTCCGGGATAAGGAACGGGCCAGGGTGGAAATTCTGGCCCCCAGCGTTTACAAATCCTGAAACGCCCCTTCCGGTGGATTTTCAAGGATAAAGCCCCATGCAGAAACGCAGCATCGGCCCGTTCCAGATTGGCGAGATCGCCCTGGGCTGCATGAACCTGAACCATGCCTATGGCCCACCGGTCAGCGAAGCGGTGGCGGAACAGGTTCTGCTGGGGGCGTTGGATCTGGGCATCGACCATTTCGATACCGCCGCCCTTTATGGCAGCGGTTTGAATGAGGAACTGGTGGGCCGCGTCCTTAGCCCGCATCGCCAGCGTTTCATGCTGGCCAGCAAATGCGGCATGACGGCGATCAACGGCAAGCGCGTGATCGACGGCCGGCCGGCCACCCTGCGCCAGACCTGTGAACAGGCGCTGCACAGCCTGCGCACCGATGTGATCGACCTTTATTATCTGCACCGCTGGGACCGTACCGTGCCGGTGGAAGAAAGCGTCGGTGCCATGGCCGACCTGATCCGCGAAGGCAAAATCCGGGGCATCGGCCTGTCGGAAGTGTCCGCCGCCACCCTGCGCCGCGCCCATGCCGAACATCCGATCATCGCGGTGCAGACAGAATATTCGCTCTGGACCCGCAATGCGGAGGTGGCGGTGCTGGATGCCTGCCGCGAACTGGGCACGGCGTTTGTCGCCTTCTCCCCCCTGGGGCGTGGCTTCCTGGCCGGCGGCGTGCCCGACCCCACGGTTCTGCGCCCGCAGGATATCCGCCGTACCATGCCGCGTTTCATGGAACCGAATTTCACTGCCAATCAGGCGCTGCTGGGCGATTTCGCCGCCCTGGCGCACGACGCCGGGGCCAGCATGGCGCAACTGGCGCTGGCCTGGCTGCTGCACAAGGCCCCGCATATCATCGCCCTGCCCGGCACCACCAGCCTGGAACATCTGGCCGATGATGTGGGCGCGTCGGGCCTTTCTGTGTCGGCGGATATACTGGCCCGTGCGGGAGCCCTGTTCGCGCCGGCCAATATCCATGGTCCCCGCTATAATGATGCCGCACAGGCGGATGTCGATACGGAGGAACTGCCCGCTTGAATGGACAGGCGGGGGGCAGCACGGCTAAGTTATTGAGAGTGCATGGATAGAAGGAAAGCCCCCCAATGCCCGCCATCATCAACCCCATGGATATGAGTGGCCGTCACCTGCTGGTGACGGGGGCGTCGGCGGGGATCGGGCGGGCGACGGCCATCATGCTGTCGCGCCTGGGCGCGCGGTTGACCCTGAATGGGCGGGATGAGGCCCGGCTGGGCGATACGCTGGCGGCCCTGGCCGGCGACGGGCACCGCACCGCCGCCTTCGACCTGTCGGATATCGATGCCATTCCCGGCTGGATGAAGGAACAGGCCAAACAGGCGGGGCCGTTCGATGGCATCGCCCATTGCGCCGGCATCCAGACGCTGCGCCCCATCCGCATTTTCCAGGCGGATTTCTTTGAACAGGTGATGCGCACCAACCTGGGCGCCGCCCTGGCCCTGGCCAAGGGGTTGCGGCAGAAGGGGGTGAAGGCAGAGCGGGCCAGCCTTGTCTATATCTCCTCCACCGCTGCCACGGCGGCATCACCGGCCAATGTCGTCTATGCCGCCGCCAAGGGGGGCATCATCGCCGCCACCAAGGGATTGTCGGCGGAATTGCTGCCGGATGGCATCCGGGTCAATTGCGTGGTGCCCAGCATCGTGATGACGGAACTGATCGAACGCGGCTTTGAAAAGCTGAACGCCGAACAGATTCAGCATCTGGAAAAGCTGCAACCCCTGGGCTTTGGCCAGCCCGACGATGTGGCCCATGCCATCAGCTTTTTATTGTCGGACGCCGCCCGCTGGATCACCGGAACATCCATGGTGGTGGATGGGGGCCGCACGGCATGACGGATGGCTGGGTGCTGCTGGGCCGTGCCGCCGATCTGGCTGAACCGGGGCAATGGATCACCGGCTGGCTGGGCACGGTGCCGGTGGTGGTGCGCAACTTTGCCGGCACGCCCCGTGGCTTCCGTAATATCTGCTCCCACCGTTTCGCCCAGATGCTGACGGCCCCCACCGGCAAGGGGCCGCTGCGCTGCCCCTATCACGCCTGGGTCTATGATGCCGATGGGGTACCCAAGGCCATTCCCTTCAACGATACGGATTTCCATTTGGGTGATACGGACCGGCAGGCACTGGCGCTGCCGGCGGTGGCGGTGCTGGTAGCGGGTGGGCTGGTCTTCGCCCATCTCCAGCCTGATGCCGACCCGGCACCCTTGATGGGCTGGCAGGTGACGGATGCGGCGATCCTGGAACGCCCCAGCAGCCAAGGGGGCTGTGGATGCTGAATTACGACCAGCCGCCGCCCCGTCGCCGCCTGCTGCCCGCCCATTGGTTTTGCGCGGCGGACAGTTTTGCCCGCGAAGGCCAGGCGCTGGCCAGCCGCCTGCCCTGGCGCTATGCCGGGCTGGTGGGGGACGCAACTGCCAATGGTGCGGATGTGGAAGCCTGCGGTGGATTCCTGTTCCACCGCCAGCGGGCGGATGCGCCGCCGCTGGCCGACTGGCTGGGACCGTTTGCGGCACGGCTGGAATTAATGTCCCCTGCCCTTTCGGCACCCGTGGGGGCCGATGCGGTGGAATTTGCCGCCAACTGGAAGATTTTGGTGGAGAACACGCTGGATGATTTTCACGGTTCCACCGTGCATCCGCACACCATCCACCCGGCGGTGGATGCCGATTGGCGCCAGCATCTGCACACCGAGCGCCATGGCCCGCACAGCCATTCCAGTTGGAAGCTATCCGCCGCGACGGCGCAATGGTGGGAAAGGCTGGTGGCGCGCGGCGGCCTTTCCCGGTTCGTCCCCCAGGACCGATACGATCATACCTTCATCTTCCCCGATCTCTATATCGCCAGTTTCCATGGCACCCTGGTGATGGTGCATCGGGTGGTGCCCCTGGCGGTGGACCGGACAAGGCTGGAATGGCGCACCTTCCTGCCCGCCCACACTCCAGGCGACCGCAAGGGCGATGCCTTCCGCCGGTCCCTTGCCACGCAACTGGCCCTTTCCGCCCGGCAGGTGATGGAGGAGGATCGGCCCTTGTGTGAAATGGTGCAGGCTGGGCGCGAAGGGGCCACCGGCCCCGGCATGTTGGGTTGGCGGGAACAGCGTATCGGCGATGTGCATGACGCCCTGGCCGCCCTTCTGGAAGCGTGAGGCTGTTTGATGACCCAATCCCTGTCCTTCCGGTTGCCTACGCCCGATGATGCTTCCCTGCTGCTGGGCTGGCGGCGGCTGCCGGAAATTTCCAGCCAATCCTTTTCCGATGTGCCAGACGACCTTGACCGCCAGCGCGACTGGCTGGCCCGCAGTGCGGCGCGCAGCGATTTCCACCACCGCATCATCCAGGTGAATGGGGTGGATGTCGGCTATGGCAGCATCACCATCACCCAACCCGATTGGGGGGTGGGCACCATCGGCGTCTATATGGGCGACCGGCGCGGGCGCATCGGCATCGGTGCCCTGAATTTCGCCCCCATGCTGAACCATTGTTTCTACACGCTGGGCCTGCGCAAGCTGGTGAACCAGATTTTCGCCGATAATGAGCGCGTGCATAAGGGCCAGACGCTGCTGGGCTATCGCCATGTCGGCGTGCTGCGCGCGCATGCGGTTAAAAATGGCATGCCGCGTGATGTGCATCTGTTCGAGATGCTGGCGGAAGACTGGACCGCCATCCGGCACCGTTTCGGCCTGATGGCGGATATGGATGGGCGGGTCTGGTAACGGGGCTGACGGGGCACCATTATCAATGATAGCCTATCCCTCATGTTCCTGGTGAGGCGTGCCGATGTCCACGATGACCCTGCATCTGTCAGAAAGTACCAGTGCCAAACTGGATGCCTTGGCCCACCGGCTTGATGTGCGTCCCGAAGCCTTGGCTGAAAAGGCACTGCAATTTTATCTGGATGAAGAAGCCCTGATTATTGCCAGCATCGAAGCCGGGATTGCCGATGCGGCTGCTGGACGCTTTGTCAGCGATGCGGTGGTTGAGGGCTTCTTTGCCCGGTTCAACGACGGAACGCTGGCGAAATAATGCGCCTGAGATGGACTGAAAACGCACTGAAAGCGTTGATCAGTATAGAATCATATATTGCTCAGGAAAACCCCGCTGCGGCCAAAAAGGTTTTCAATCTCTTACATGAACAGGCCCATGCTCTGAAACGCTTACCGAATATAGGTAGAAAGGGGCGGCGAGCAGGAACAAGGGAACTGATACTAAGCGAAATACCTTATATTATTGTTTACAGAATCAATGATGATTTCATTGACATCATTACGATAATTCATACTGCCCGGCGTTGGCCACTCAAATTCTAGCCCTTCGCCTGTGCGGAATCGCTCCCCCATGCGTTCACCTTCACAAGGATGAATGACGGAGACGGGGAATGCGATCCGGTCTGATGGGAACGCTGGCCACGCTGGCGGCATTGTTGCTGGGCTTCGGCCTGCTGCAACTGGGCAACAACCTGCAGGGCACGCTGCTGGCGGTACGCGGGGGGCTGGAGGCATTCAGCCCCACCCAGGTCGGCTTGATCGGGTCCGGCTTTTCCATCGGGCTGGTGCTGGGGTCGCTGACGGCGGGCACGTTGATCCAGTCGGTCGGCCATATCCGCACATTTGCCGCACTGGCGGCCCTGGCATCGGCGTCGGCCCTGTTGCATGTGATGCTGGTTCACCCGGTCGCCTGGATCGGTTTTCGCATGGTGACGGGCCTGTGTTTCGCCGGTTTGTTGATGTCGGTGGAAAGCTGGCTGAATGCGTCGGCCACGCCTGCCGTACGCGGGCAGATATTGGGTATCTATTCCATGACCGGGCTGATCGCTGCCGTCGGCGGCCAGATGCTGCTGCCCATGGCCGATCCGGGCGGTTTCATGCTGTTTGCCTGCGTCTCCCTGATCATCTCCATCGCCCTGGTGCCGGTGGCCCTGTCCAAATCGCAGGCCCCGGCAGAGGTGGGGGCACGGACGCGGGCCAACCTGCCGCACCTTTACCGCCAATCGCCCTTCGGGCTGGTGGCGGCCTTCCTCTGCGGCATCAGCACCGGGGCCTTTTACGCGCTGGGGCCGCTTTACGCCCAGCAGGCGGGGTTTGACGATCAGGGCATCGCCCTGTTCATGGCCTGCGCCATCCTGGGGGCCTTTGCCACCACCTGGCCGCTGGGGTTTCTTTCCGACCGGATGGACCGGCGGCAGCTGGTCATCATCGTGGCGCTGACCTCCGCCCTGTTGCTGGCCGCCATGATGCTGTTTCTGCCCCAGGGCATGGCACCGGGCTGGGTGTTCTTCGTGGTTTTCGCCTTTGGCGGGGTGGTGCTGCCCACCTATGGCATTGTCGTTGCCCATGTGAATGACAGCGTGCATCCCACGGAATTCATTGCCGCTTCCGGCGGGTTGCTGATCGTCCAGGGTTCCGGCATGGCACTGGGGCCGGTGCTGGGTGGGGCCATGATGGAAGCGATGGGACGCAACGGCCTGCCCTGGCTGGTGGTGCTGGCCCAGGGGCTGGTGGCCGCCTGGGGTGCCTATCGCATCACCCGCCGCGCGGCACCGGTGGAAAAGGAACAGTTCGTCAATATGACGGTATCCCCGGTAGGCACCACGCTGATCGAGGCGACGCAGGAAGCCAAACCGTCCTAACCCAAAGCGCCCAGCGCCCGCTGATGGGTGCGGATGGTGCACAACAGGACACCGGGGGATGGATACCGGGCCGCTTGTAAGGGCGGCCTTCAAACGAAGAATGAACTAAACCTGCGGCTTAAGACCGATATGAAGTGCTGCGATTCCACCCATCAGGTTTTCATAATTCACATGCGCGTATCCGGCATCTTGCATCATGGATTTAAATGTCTCCTGGTCCGGGTGCATCTTGATGGATTCTACAAGGTACTTGTATGGCTTTCCATTCCCTACCAGGATTTCCCCAAAGACCGGCCACAGGATTGAATAGGCATCTGCCATAATTTTCAATGGCTTCGATGTGGGCTTCGAAAACTCGATGATCGTCAACTGTCCACCAGGTTTGAGAACCCGCAGAATCTCCCGCAAAGCCTGCATCTTGTTCGTGAAATTCCGGATTCCATAGCCGATCGTGACGGCGTCAAAGCTGTTGTCCTCGAACTGCATTTGCTCAGCATTTACCTGAAGAAATGTCACGTTATTTGGAATGGAAGCGCGTGCAAGCCGCGCGCGTCCCTCCTGCAACATCTGCTCATTTATATCGCTGAGGATGACAGAACCCTGCGGCCCAACCCTTTTGCTGATAAGAATGGTCAAGTCGCCGGTACCCGCAGCAATATCAAGCACCTTGGACCCAGGCTTGATATTGCTCGCCTTGATCGCGTACCATTTGATGGCGCGATGGGTGCCGAAAGAAATCACGTCATTCATGATGTCATATTTCGGCGAGACGGTATTAAAGACCTCGGCAATCCGCCCCGCCTTTTCATTTACTCTGACTTTCTCGAACCCGAAATTCGTGATCTCGGCTCCATCATCTTCGTTGTATTTCTTGGTAATCATCTGGGGTTCCTTAACTAAGGCGTCAGATCGAAAATCCAGTTGGGGCGTACCGGCGAGGCACGGCAGCCTCAACCCACCTCCATCACCGGATAATCGGCGGGCAGTTCGGCCAGGGTGGGGGCCGGGATGGGGCCGATATCGGCCAGCACCGTGCCCCAGGACCAGCCCACCCCAAACCCCGCCATCAGCAGTTTCTTCCGCCCCGCCGCCAGTTCCCCGCCCAGCCGGGAACAGATGGCCAAGGGGATGGAGGCGCTGCTGGTATTGCCGAATTTCTCCATATCGATGATGTATTTCTCTGCCGCACAGCCGATCTTCTTGCGGATATGCTCCAGCATCATCTTGTTGGCCTGGTGCGGCACCAGGAAATCCAGATCATCGGTGGTGATGCCGCCATCGGCCAGCGCCTCTTTCAGCAAACCGGGCACGGCACGCAGGGTGAAGGAGAACACTTCCGCCCCGTTCAATTGCAAACGGGCATCGCGGTAAAGCCGCTGCATTTCCGCCTCCGACCGGGGCGGATCGCTGGGAATCAGGTTGTCGCGCTTGCCGCCGGCCTTGACGAAAATATGCTTGGCCCCCGCCCCATCGGTGCCCAGCGCCACCCGGATCGGGCTGGCCCCCTCCGCCAGTTCCAGCGCCGTGGCGGAACCGGCATCGCCGAACAGCGGCAGGGTGGCCTTGTCTTCCGGGTGCAGATAGCGGGTGGAATTATCGCCGCATAGCACCAGCGCCCGTTTCACCTGCCCGCCCAGCAGCCGCCCCGCCATCCACAGCCCATAGACAAAGCCGGAACAGCCCAGCGTCACATCAAAACAGGCGGCACCCGACGACAGGCCCAAATGGCGCTGCAGCACCGCCGCCGTGACCGGCAGCACATAATCCCCATCCTGGCTGACAAAGATCAGCACATCCACGCTGGCCGGGTCCCAGCCCACTTGAGCCAGCAGCCCCTCTGCCGCCGCGCGGCACATGTCGGAGGCACACCAGGGCCGGGGCAGCACGCGCCTTTCATAAACACCGATGGTGGCGTGCAGCTTGCGCGCCTCCTCTTCTGTGAAAATGCCGGGCGTCTCGACATAGGAATGGCGTTCACGCGGCACCACGGCGCGGATGCCGGCAATCCGCACCCCGTCGATCACTGCCTTCATCGCCTGTCCCCTTCCCCTGTCGCCTGTATCATCTGACCAACCATGCCGGCACCCCGGCAGGCAAGCACAACCGCATCACCGCATCACCGCCCGGTTGATATAAGGGTCCAGCCCCGGCTGGCGGTTCAGTATCGGGTATTTCGGGCTGAACGGCGTGCGCCAGATACCATATTGCGCTGTCACCAGCAGCCGCGACCGGGCGCGCGGCAACCGCCCGCGATGCACCCCGAACGTATCAGCCATAAAGACCGTGCCCGCCGCACCGGTGATGCTGCGCAGGGGAAGATCGGCCATGGTACGGGCCACCTTTTCGTCTTCCATCCGGTTGATCTCCACCAACCGTTCATCCCGGTGGGAGGCTTCGATAAATTCGAACGGCCCATCATCCGGCCCGGTATCGGTCAGATAGATGAACAGCTTGATGGCGCGGATATTATCCCAATCGCGGTGGAACCATTGCGTACCCTTGGCCGCATCCCGCCCGGCGAAGGACCACCAGCCGCCAAAATTATCCATGGTGGGCTTGCAGCCCAGATAAAGCTCCGCCAGCGCCAAGACCAGCGGATGATTGAAAATCCCCAACAGGCCCGGCACGGCCAGCAACTGGTCGATGCGGTAATAGCCCATATTGGTTTCAGGGCTGGGCACCGCATCATGCTGGAAATCCCCCAGATGCGGGCGATAGGGATCGTGGCAAGGCTGGGCTTGCAGGGACCGGCGCATCTGGGCCGCCTGTTCGGCGCTGACCAGGCCCAGCGGTTCCGTCCAGCCGCGATCTTCCAGCTGTTCCAGCAGGGGCATTGCGCGCGGATTGCCTGGCGGTTGCGGGCTGCGCGGGCAGGCCAAGGCCGCCAGACGGGCCAGCCCGTAACGCCGCGCCGGCCCGCCGGACAAGGGCAGCAGGTCATAGGGCAGATGGCGCCAATCCGCCCAGGTGCGGCGGGCGATCTGTTCCAGCGTGCGGTTGCGGATCGTGATGGCCATGACCCTGCCAGGATGCACCCGAGCCCCCGCCGACGCAAAGCCTTTCCAATGGCTTGGGCGCTGTTCATACTGGTCGCCATGCACAGTCCCGCCGCCTTGTCGCCCCCTGCCCTGGTCCTGATCCGCGCCGACGCCGCACCGGAGATCGGCACCGGCCATGTCATGCGCTGTCTGGCGCTGGCGGAGGCGTTGCGCGATCAGGGGGCGGACGCGGCCTTTTGTGGCAGCCGCATCACCCCGGCGCTGGTTGAACGGTTGACCACAGATGGGTTCGCCCATCACCGGATTGATGCCGGGAACGACGCCGCCGACATGCTGGCGCTCTATCACCGCATCGGCGCCAGTGCCCTGGTGGTGGATAGTTACTGGCTCGATTCCGATTGGCGGGCGGCGATGCGGCAGGCGGGCGGCCCCGTGCTGGCGCTGGATGATCTGGCCGACCGGTCCCTGTTCGCCGATCTGGTCTGGAACCCCTCCCCGCACGCCGACGCCCTGCCTTACGAAAGGCTGGCACCGGGGGCCGGGCTGCTGCTGGGGGATGCGCATGTATTGATCCGCCGGGAAATCCGCGACCTGATCAGCGCCCCCCGCCCGGCCCTGGACGAACGCCAGCGGATGCTCGTCACCTTCGGCGGGTCCGATCCGGCGGGGCTGACTGTGCCGGTGATCAAGCGGTTGGCCCCGCTGCTGCCCGCCGGTATCGGGCTGGATGTAGTGGTGGGGGGCAGCAATCCCGCCCTCTCCTGTTGCCGGGCTGCCGCCGCGCGCTTTCCCGCCGTGGCGCTGCATGTGGACACGCGGGAGATGGGGCGGCTGATCGCCGGCTGCGGGCTGGCGATTACCGCCGGCGGTGGTACGGTGGCGGAACTGGCGGCACTGGCCACGCCCTGCCTGCTGGTCGCCGTGGCGGACAATCAGGCCGCCGCCGCCGCAGACGCCAACACGCGCGGCTGGGCCGCCGTTCTGGATGCGCGGACGCTGGACAAGGCCGACGCCGCAACAGCGGTGACGGAAAAGGCGCTGCAGCTGTGGGGCGCTCTGCCGACACGGGCGGCCTTATCCCAGCAGATTGCCGGCATCGATGGTCAGGGTGCCCCCCGCGTGGCAAAGGCCCTGCTGGAACTGATTGCCGCCTACAAAGCGCGCAGCATATAGGCAGCCCCAGGGCCGTAAGAGACGAGCTTCACCCGCAGCGCCGGCACATCCGTTTCCACAAAGCCGAAGCGCGCCCAGTAAGGGGCCAAGCCATCCAGGGCCGTCAGCGCCAGTTGTGCAATGCCTTCCGCCTGCGCCACGGCAATCAGCCGTTCCAGCAGCTTTTCCCCCAGCCCCAGGCCGCGCGTGGCGGGATCAGTGGCGACATCGTGGATATACAGCACGTCACGGGCCAGGGGACCGGTCAGCACCGTATCCAGCGGCACGCTGGCATTCAGCGCCAGCGGGTGGGAAACGGCATAGCCGATCAGAACCCCATCATCCCGCTCCGCCAACCAAAGCCCCTGCGGGAACAAGGCATAGCGGCTGTGGAACACATCGGGATGTTCCTGATGGTCCTGGTGGATCTGGTTGCCCAACAACACAACGCGATCCACATCCGCTGCCTTGGCGGGGCGCAGGGTGACGGTCTGGCCGGTCGGGCTGGTGAAGGTCACGGGATTCATCATGGCGGCATGAGCTATCATATCAACGGACCAACCGCTATCGGCTGGCCAGCGCCCGCAGGCGGGCCGCCAGCAGGGAGACGGGATAGGACCAGTCCCCGGGCACGCGCTGGCGGAACTGGCGCAGACCGGGATACCAGCCGCAATCCGGCCTGTCCTTCAGCCAGCGCCAGCAGCCATCGAACCGGTTCAACAGCCAGACCGGGCGGCCCAACCCGCCCGCCAGATGCGCCACCGCCGTATCCACGCTGATCACAAGGTCCAGATTGGCCACCAGCGCCGCCGTGGCGGCAAAATCCGGCAGGTCGGCCTGTACCATCCCGCCCGGCCAGTCCGCCACCTGCGCCGCCGCCGGCCCTATCTGCAGGCAGATAAAGCGCACACCCGGCACCGCTGCCAGCGGGTGCAACACCGGCAAAGCCAGCGACCGCCGTACATCCACCGGGTTGGCCGGCTGCCCCGCCCAGCACAGACCCACGCGCAGGCCCGCCCCCGCCAGCCGATCGGCCCAGGCGGCCTGTTCCACCGGGTCCGGCGACAGCCAGATGGGGGGGCCGGGCACCTTGTCCGGCTCCACCCCCAGCGGGCCGCACAGGCTCATCATCGCGCATTGGTAATCATAGACGGGCAAGGGGGCACCGCGTGGCACCACCTGGGCCACGCCGGGCACACGTGCGATCAACCGGGCCAGTTCCGGCTGGCATTCCACCACCAGCCGCGCGCCCCAGGCCGCCACCGCCGGCAGCAGCCGGGCCAGTTGCAGCACATCACCCCGCCCCTGTTCGGCATGCACCAGCAGGGTTCGCCCTTCCAGGGGCTGGCCGGTCCAAGTGGGGCCGGGATGGTTGGCCAGCGCATAATCGGGATGGTGACGCCGCGCCTCGGACAGTGGCCAAGCCTCCCGCCAGTGGCCGGCGGTCAACAGGGTAACGGCCAGATTCCAGCGCGCGATGGCATCGCGCGGCGCCAGCTGCAGCGCGCGGCGCAGGTGGCGGATGGCGGTGGGCAGGTCGCCCAGATCCTTGGCCACCGTGCCAAGGCTGAGCAGCAGGGCCGGATCATCGGGTAGCAAGGACAGCGACTGTTCCAGATAGGCGCGGGCCTGGGCGAAACGGCCCTGGCCATGCAAGGCCGAGCCCAGCGCCGCCGCCGCACCCGAATGGCCCGGATGCTTTTCCAACACCTGACGCAGCAGCAGTTCCGCCTCTGCCACCCGGCCCAGTTTCACCAGGGCCCCACCGAGATTGGCGCCATGCGTGGGCTCGTCCGGGGCCAACCGCACGGCTTGGGTGAAACGGTCTGCGGCCAAGCGGTAGCGCCCCAAGGCTGCCGCCACCACACCACCCAACCCCCAGAGCGGGGCGGGCGTAGCATCGCCCAGCAGGCCAGCCAGCACCGCCTCCGCCCGGTCAGGCTGACCGGCATCCAGATGGGCAAGCACGGATTGGATATTGGCAGGGGGCGATGCGTTCATGTGCGGCAGAGTGCGCAACAGGGGGCTCGCCATGCAAGGGTTGCTTGCACCCTACATCCGGGCAGGATATCCCGGCGGGACAGGCCCGGCAGTCGACGTCAGGCCGCAATTCGGGGGCCGCCCGCGCATGATCGCCCAACCCGCCCTGCTCCACCCCACCGATTACCTGGACCCGGCCCGCCATGCCGCCGAGCAGGCCGCCATCTTCGCCCGACACTGGCAGTTTGTCGGCTTTTCAGACGAACTGGCGGAACCAGGCCGTTTCCTGACCCGGCAGATCGCCGGCGAGCCGGTGCTGGTGATCAATATGGACGGCGATCTGCGCGCCTTCCGCAATGTCTGCGCCCATCGATTCGCCCGACTGAAGGCAGCGGAGACCGGGCGGGATAGCGGCTTGCGCTGCCCTTATCACGGCTGGGCCTATGACCGGGAGGGGGTGCCGCTGGGCATTCCCGGCAACCGGGAATGTTTCGGCCTGGACCGGACGGCAAGGGAAAGCTTGGCCCTGAAACGCTTCGCGCTGGACCAGATCGGTCGCTTCATCTTCGTGCGCATTGCCGCCGACGGCCCGGCCCTGGCCGATGCGGTGGCCCCGCATGGGGAATTGCTGCAACGCCTGTCGGACGGGTTCGCCCCCCCCTTCACCCAGGTGGCACAGCCATGGGATGCCGACTGGAAGATCGGCATCGAAAACGTACTGGAGGTCTATCACGTCGATGCCGTCCACCCGGAGAGCTTCCGCACCGTGGTGGATGGCAGCTGGCGGGTGGAAAGCCAGGGCGCGCATTCCATTGGCTACGCCGGCATGCGGGCCGGGGCGCTGCGCTGGTGGGAAGGCGTGGGCAAACAACTGGGGCTGGCGGCGGTGACCGGGTCCGGCCATTATGTCCACCTGCACCTGTTCCCCAACTTGGCCATCGGCATCACCGCCGGGCGCATGATCTCCGTCCAGACCTTTGAGCCCACAGGCCCCGGCCGCTTCACCCTGCGCTATCGACTGTGCCTGGCCCTGGGGGGAAAGATGGGAGCGGCCCGCGCGGCGGTGGAAAGCCACCTGACGGCGCTGAATGAAACCCTGCTGGGGGAGGATCGGTCCATCGCGTCGCAAGTGCAGATCGGCACCGCCCATGCCAACCGCCCGGCCCTGCTGGGCCGGAACGAAGAACGTTTGATGCATTTCCATCAAACGGTACGCGCCTGTGCTACGATGAAAGTGGAGGCGCAAGCGGGAGGACGCTGACATGAAGGAAATGCGCACGCTCGGTTTCAATGAGCGAGAAGCGGTGCAGGCCATTATCGACCTGATGCGCAAACAGAAAATGCCCATCCCTGTCGGTCAGGTGGTGGCCCTGGAATTGAGGGAAGATCCGGTTGCCGCGACCATGGTGATACAAGATGATGACGGGAAACGGACCGATGTGCCGCGCTCCGCCCCGGAACTGGCTGCCTCCTTGGTCAATTACTGCATCGAACGCAAGATCCGGCTGCCCAGCTCTGGTGACAAGTTCGTAGAGGTGATCGCCGGCGCCCTTAATCTGGTGATCTTCATGGAAGAGGTTCCGGGTGGCCGTCGGTCCATGGTAAGGCAAAAAAACATGCCAACGCGCAGTTAATACACATCACTTTAAGCATTAAACCAGGAAAATGCACGTAAAGGCGGTGATTTACCAAAATATGCACAATTAAATTTTACCATGCTTTGATCTATGCACGCACTTGAATGAAACGAGTTTTCTGAAAAGGACATATCAAGGTAATATCAGCATCAGCACCTGCTCTTTTGTTTGACCCTTCATTCGCTTATCCGCTACCTTGCCGGTCCTTTCTGGAAAACAGGGGCTTTTAGGGAATGCAAGGGCGGATCGGCGCCATCATATTGCTGATGGCAATGGTATACGGGCTTCCTGCGCACGCCCAGCAAGGCAACCTGATCATGGCTTTCGGCGATTTCAACGAACGCCCTTATGCCATCATCGAAGAGGGAGAGATTGCCGGTGGCTTCCTCTTCGATCTGGGGCGGGCGCTGGCAGATAAGATGGGGCTGGAGCCAAGGTTCCGCCATCTGCCGCGCAACCGGATTGCACCGGAGCTGGCCAGCGGCAATATCGATCTTTATTGCCTGGCTGCGCCTGAATTCTATGCTGGTTTTACCCCCAGTTCCTTCAGCACGTCCATCTTTGTCGAAAACGATATCATGATATTCGCGCGCCATTATGCCGGTGCACCGACATTGGAGGGCATAAAGGGCGCGCGGATCGGCACTGTGCTGGGTTACACCTACATGCCGAAGATCGAGGCCCTGTTCGTCGATGGCAGGGGAATCAGGGAGGATGCCCGCACCGCCACCACCAATCTGCGCAAGCTGGCGGGTGGGAGGCTGGATGCGGTCATCCTGTCGGCCCTGGTATGGCGGGAGGCTATACGTCAGGATCCGGAATTGGTTAAGGCTGCACGGGTTGAAACGCTTACCCTTGCGGCCCAGCCCCGGGCCTGTCTGGTCTCGCCTGTCAGCGCCGTAAGCGTGGAAGAGGTGAACCGGGCCCTCGCTGCCCTGCGGAACGATGGCACGCTGGCCAGTCTGATCGTCCGGCATGAACTGACCACAGCCAGTGCTGCGCTGACAGATCTTCAGGCCGTCACCGCCGCACCTGTCAATCCAGCAGACCACCAATATCGGTGATCAGCCGCCGCCGGCGGCCAGCCACAACAGGCACACCGTCCGTGGAGGCCGGTGGCTGCGGTTCGACCTGAATTTCGGTCGGACCGGGCAGTGGCATGGGAACCGGTTCACTGGCCACCGTCAGCAGGTCGGCGACCATCGCCCGAACCTGGTCCCGTTTATCCTGTGGAACCCAGAATTCCAGACGCACCAAGCCTGCCGCCTTGCGGCGTGCCCTGGCCCTGATCTGCCGCATCGCGTCACTCATCTGCCCGCCTTCTCCCTGCCGGCACCACCCACACGCCCAGATGAATACGACTTTATAGGTAAAGCGGAAACCCCAAGCGATAGGCGGTGCGTCTGGTCGCACTGTACAGCACGAGCCTGTATAGGATTTCCAGATGTTCTGAGCACAGAAGGCAAGGAAGGGGAAGGGGAAGGTGCCGCCTGCTTCTTCACCCTGCCCATCTGGAAAGGAGCGGATTGATCATGGTGGAACTGAAACCGATCCCTCTGGTTGAGGACAACCCCAAGGATATTAAACTGACATTGGCGGCTCTGGAGCGCTGCGGGCTGGCGGCCGATGTGGTAGTAATGCTGACCTCCTCGTGGGAGGAGCGGGATCTGCTCACCTCCTACCGGCGGGGGGTAAATGCCTTTGTCGTCAAGCCTGTGGATTTCCAGGCGTTTTTCAGCGTTATCCGCGATCTTGGCATGTTCTGGGCCGTGTTGAACGAGCCCCCTCTGCGCGAATCGGCACGCCTATGAGCCTCTCCCATCCGGCATTGCGGCCCGGTGCCGCCGAAACCGTACGCATCCTGCATGTAGAGGACAGCTTGGCCGACGCCGAACTGGTGCGTGAGCGCGTTGCGGAGACGGGCCTGACGGTCGAGATAAAGCGGGTGGTAACCCGTGCCGCCTTCATCCAGGCGCTGGAAGAAGGTGGCTTCGACCTGATCCTGTCAGACTATGCCCTGCCCGGCTTCGACGGCAACACCGCCCTGGCACTGGCGCGGCAATCGGTGCCCGATGTGCCCTTCATCTTCGTTTCGGGCATACTGGGAGAAGAAGTAGCAGTTGAATCGCTGCAAAGCGGTGCCGTCGATTTCGTGGGCAAACAACGGCTGCAGCGACTGCCCGCTGCCATTCTGCGGGCCCTGACGGAGGCCCGCCGCCGCCAACAGCACAAGGAGACGGAAGAGGCCTTGAAAGCCAGCGAAGCGCGCCTGCGCTTTGTGCTGAATGCCAGCAACCTGGGCAGCTGGGAGTTGGATGTGGAAGGCAGCCGCGTTGTGATCTCCGATGTCTGTGCCCGCCATCTGGGCCTGGGTGACGACAATCATATGCCGGAATCCGTGACCAGGGCCGCCGTGCGCGCCGCCATCCACCCCGATGACCTGCCCCGTGTGGTGCAAAACGTTAAAGCGGCCTTGGAAAATGGCACCGAACTGGCGGTGGAATGCCGCGTGCCCCGCCCGGATGGCAACATATGCTGGCTCCAACTGCGCGGACGCGGCACCTATGATGCGTTGGGACGACCGCTGCGGATGGCCGGCATAACGCTGGACACCACCGAACGCCGCGCGGCGGAGGAACGCCAGACCCTGCTGATGCAGGAGGTCGATCATCGCGCCAAGAACATGCTGGCCGTAGTGCTGGCCATGGTGCGGCTGACCCCCATGACGTCGCGCGACAGTTTCGTACAGACTATCGAAGGCCGTATCGCAGCATTGGCCCGCGCCCATACGCTGCTGGCGCGGTCGCGTTGGGAAGGCGCGGAACTGGGACAATTGGTACGGGAGGAAATGGCCCCCTATGCCAGCAATGTCAGCGCTGATGGACAGCCGCTGTTGCTGATGCCGGAGGCGGCGCAGGCCTTCGCCATGGTGCTGCACGAACTGGCGACCAATGCCGCCAAGCACGGGGCGCTGTCGCTGCCCGGTGGGCAGCTTTCCATCAACTGGAGCTTTGTCGACCAGGGGCGGTACCTGACCCTGGAATGGCGGGAAAGCGAGGGACCACCCGTGCAATCACCGGAACGCCGGGGTTTCGGCACGCTGGTCATTCGCCAAAACATCGAACACCAACTGACCGGCAAGGTGGATATCGACTGGCTACCGGAGGGCTTGCGGGTGCGCATGCGGGTGCCGACAACCGCCGTTGTCCGCCGGCGGGGACCGGGTGATACCCATCCGCCCAAAGCTTGACCTTTAGGCGGATATGATGCCGGCGACTGCCGGCCCGGCGCCCGTGCGCCGTTAAGCCAAGCAGCATGACGGCAGCGCCCGGCGTCTGAGGAAACAAAAAATCTGCCTTGATCGGTCACGATCAAGGCAGATTTGTATAAGGTCAACCTTGGGCGGCCACGGCCTCTTCATAAAATGTCAGCAGCTTTTGCAGCAACTGGTCATGGGGCAATACCTCTACCGCTGCCTCCCGCAGTTCGGCCTGTAAAAGCTGATGGACCGTCAGTTCCAGCCCCTCCCGGAAAAGCCGCTTGCAGGCAACGAAATCCTGCCCCCCCGCCATCAATTCCGCCGCCAACTCCCGTTTCCCCAGCCGTAGCGCAATCAGTGCGCCGCGATCCAACGTCCAGCCGATGGAATAGGAATATTGGTGGCGCAGCAACAAGCGTAGTGCTGCGAGCGCCTCCACAATGGCGGCGCTCAAGTCGCCCTTCACCACCAGATATGACGCAAGATTTGCATAAAGAGTCGTTTCGAGTGACGGGCTGAGCACTGGCGCCTTTGCAAGGGTCTCCCGCGCCACTGCCACGGCGCGCTCATAGTCGCCGGCGGCGAATTCCACGTCCGCCATACGCAGGGCGACCAGCGAGGGATAAAAGCCGATTTCCATCCCAAGCGCCATGGCCAGTTCCAATGACCTGCGGGCTTTCACAAAGTCACCCGAATTGGCGGCTGCCCAACCTATCGTAGACAGGATGGCGGATCGCATATTGGCCATGTCGTAGCGTTCGCTTGCGACCTCCGCCTCCTCCCAAAGGGCCTGCCCGTCTTGGATATCCCCAGCGTAACGTAACAGCCAGCCGGCACTGATCATGGCATCGACAAACCAACGGGGCTGTTGGTCCATCGCGGTGCGCAAGGCGGCAACAGCGTGGTCGAATTCTTCCCGCACATATCGGGGCCGCTCCTGGTGATGCGGCAATTGCAGCGGCAGGCCCTCCCCATAGAGCAACAGGCCGATAATACCGCGAAGGGCGGGGGGCGTGGTATCGCCACAGGCATCCCAGGCCCGGATCAGATAGCGTGCCGCCTCCGTGTACATACCGCGTGCATTCCAGATGCGGATCATGGAGACGACCAGTTCCTGGGCGCGCTGGATATCCTGGCCAGCGAAAGCCCATTCCAGGGCTGCCCGCACGTCGGCGAAATCCGCAATCGGTTCCGCCCGCAGTTGCCCCACCTTTTCGGAAAGGACGTGGTATTGTTGCGATGCGTCCAGCAACCAGGTCATCAGGGCATGGTTCAACCCTTCGCGCTCAATCCGCCCCGGATCGCGGGCAACGACATATTGGCGGATCGTTTCCAGCAGACGGAGCCCTGGCCCTTGCGTCTGCAATGGCCCGGCCACCAGGGAACGGGAGACCAGCCCCGCCACCAGCCCAGGCACTGTTTCCGCCATCAGCGGTGCCGCACCACACACCGCCACCGCCGCCGCCAACGGCCAGGAACCGCTGAACACGGCCAGCCGCGACAATAGCAGCCGTTCATCGTCGGACAGCAGATCGAAGCTCCAATCCAGCATGCGGGCCAGGCTGTCATGGCGGTAACGGGTCGCCCCTTCCAGCGGCAGGTGCTGCAACCGCCCTTCCAGCGCCGTCGAGACATCCGCCATCGCACAATCCCGCAACTGTGCTGCCAGCAGTACCAGCGCCAGCGGCAGGCCATCCAATTGGCGGCAAAGTTGCGCCAGTGCCTGCATCTGGTCATCCGGCAGTGGCGGCCAACCAGCCTGGGCGTGGTTGCGCAACACCAGGGTCACCGCTGGATAGCGGCGGATGGCGGCGGGGTCCGTTTCTTCCACCGGCGGGCAGGCAAGCGGACAGAGATTCAGCAGCAATTCGCCGCTGATATTCAGCGGCTCCCGGCTGGTCAGCAGCAAGTACAGGTCCGGGCAGGTGCCCAGCAGGTTTTCCGCAAACTCCCCCACCTCATCCAGCAGATGCTCGGCATTGTCCAGCAGCAGCAAGGTGGGCTGGCCGGTCAGCGCTTCGCGGATGCTTTCAATGACATCGGCCTTCAACAGCCGGATGGACAGGGCCGCTGCCGTCACCACCGGCACCAGCCCCGGCTGACGCACGGGTGCCAGTTCCACATGCACGACGCGCAGGCCCTCGCAGGCCGCCGCACCGCCCAGGGCCAGACAGGTCTTACCCACCCCGCCGGGACCAATGATGCTGACCAGCCGCGACCGGGCCAGCAATTCGCGCAGGCGATCCAGGTCAGCGGCACGCCCGACCAGGGCTTCCACCGGTGGCGCATCGGCACCCGGCGCCACCGGATCCAGCGGCAGGGTGAGGCGATATCCGACACCCGGCACATTATCCACCGCGCCATCGCCCAGCGCCTTGCGCAGGGCCCGCACCTGTACGCGTAGATTGCCGGCACTGACCGTTACCCCCGGCCAGACAAGGGCCGTCAGTTCATCCGCCGACAGGGCCCTGCCGCCAGCGTTGGCCAGCGCCAACAGCAGATCGAAGGCGCGGTCGCCCAAGGCAACGGGTTCCCCGTTGCGCAAAAGGCGTCGGCGCCCCGTGTCCAGCAGATAATCGGTGGCACTCTCGAAAGGCATATGCACACTCGGCAAGAATGCGGGGCACAGGATGCGGCGTTTAGCTTATCCCGCCTTTAGGCGAGAACTGATTTTATGTCTTTTAACACGCCCAAATTCTTTTTCCGCTGAATAGTTCCGCTGTCGATTGGGGTATGGAACATCCGGCTCACTCCCTCGGCAGACAGCAACCGGTACAAAGGCGGAGAATGGCCATGGGTACGATCACCACCGATGATGGCACGCAGATCTATTACAAGGATTGGGGCAGCGGGCGCCCTGTCGTGTTCAGCCATGGCTGGCCGCTGAACGCGGATAGCTGGGAGTCGCAGATGCTGCATCTGGCCTCCAACGGGCTGCGCACCATCGCCCATGACCGGCGCGGCCATGGCCGTTCCAGCCAGCCCTGGCACGGCCATGACATGGATACCTATGCCGACGATCTGGCCCAGGTGCTGGAAGCCCTGGATATACGCGATGCGGTGCTGGTTGGCTTTTCCACCGGCGGCGGGGAAGTCACCCGCTATATCGCCCGTCATGGCCGTACGCGTGTTTCCAAAATCGCGCTGGTGGGGGCGGTGCCGCCGCTGATGCTGAAGACGGATGCCAACCCCACCGGCACCCCGATGGAGGTGTTCGACGGGCTGCGCGCCGCCAGCCTGGCCGACCGCTCGCAGTTGTACAAGGATATCGCCGGTGGCCCCTTCTTCGGCTTCAACCTGCCGGGTGCCAAGCCGTCGCAGGGCATGATGGACAGTTTCTGGATGCAGGGCATGCTGGCCAGCCACAAGGCGACATATGATTGCATCAAGGCCTTCTCCGAAACCGACTTCACCGAGGATCTGAAGAAATTCGACGGGCTGCCCACCCTGGTCATCCACGGTGATGCCGATCAGGTGGTGCCCATCGATGCCGCCGGGCGGGCGGTGAAGAAGCTGCTGCCCCATGCCGAACTGAAGGTTTACGAAGGCGGCCCGCACGGGGTAACCGACACCCACAAGGATCGGCTGAGCGCCGACCTGCTGGCCTTCGCCTCCAACTAAGGTTAATGTTGTGGTTCTGCCACCCGGTGGGATGGCAGAACCGGTATCTGGGCAGATGGGGGGCGCAATGCTGCCAGGAACGGGGGATGGATTGCCGGATGCGGGAACATCGGAAATTCCGATCGGGGCTTATCGGTTTCATCCGGCCAATGGCCGGCTGACCTGTCGCAGCGGTATGCCCGTACCGCTTGGCCGCCGCGCCACCAGCCTGCTTTCCATTCTGGCTGAAAATATCGGTCGCGACGTTTCCCCCGCCCTGCTGCTGGACCGGGTATGGCCAGGGCAGATTGTCGATCCCGCCAATGTGGCGGTGCAGATTTCCGGCCTGCGGGCTGCCATTGGCGACAGCACAGGTTCCATCATCCTGACGGTTCACGGGCGTGGATACCGGCTGGCCATGCCCGCCGCCGGGGCCACCCGGCCCATCGGCAATATCCCGCATATGCTGGGCGCCCTGACAGGGCGGGATGTGGAACTGGGCAATGTGCTGAAACTGGTACGCCGCGACCGGTTGCTGGTGATTTCCGGCCTGTCCGGCACCGGCAAGACCCGGCTGGCCTGTACGGCTGCCCGCTTGCTTGCCGATGATTTTGGCAATGGGCAATGGATGGTGCCGCTTTCCGGTATGGCCATTGCCGATGGGGACGCACTGGCTACCCGCATCGGCATTGCGCTGGCGCTGGGCGGCAGTGCCGGCCCCGTGCCGACCCTGCTGGAACGGATCGGCGACCGCGCCTGCCTGCTGCTGCTGGATGGGGCGGAACTGCTGGGCGACGGCGCGCTGGATTTTGTCCGCCGTCTGCTGGAATCCTGTCCGCAGGCGGCTGTGCTGATCACTTCCCATGTTGCCCACCGCCGGCTGCGGCCCTTCTGTGTGCGGCTGTCGCCACTGGGCATGCCGGGGGCGGACGGTGCCCACCAGCCCAATGCCGCCACCGCCCTGTTCATGGAGGCGGCCAGCGCCGCCGGGCTGGACTTCCAGCATGATGCCGGGGCCGCCAAGGCCATTGCCAATATCTGCCGCCATTTGGGCGGGGTGCCGCTGGGGGTGGAAATCGCCGCCCGGGCCAGCGGCCTGCTGGGCCTGACCGCCACCGAACAGGCCAGCCGCGACCCCGTGCGCGCCCTGCCCTGCATGCGACGACCGGGGCCCGCCCGGCATCAGTCGGTGGGGGCCGCCATGGGTTGGGCCTTCAACCTGTTGAGCGGGGTGGAAAGGCGGGCGCTGCGCGTGCTGTCCGGCCTGCATGAGGAATTCAACCAGGACGAGGCCGATCAGGCCCTGGGCAGCGACAGCACCACCCGCCTTGCCGGCGGCCTTTCCCTGTTGCAGGAAAAATCCATGCTGGAACGGGTGGGAGACGGGTTCAGCCTGAACCCGCTGGTGCGCGCCTTCGCCCAGGGCATGCGCGCACCATTATGAAGAAAGCAGCGTTTGCCGCCCTGGCGCTGACCCTTGCCGGGTCGACGGTTGGGGCGGAGGTATTGCGCATTGGCATCGGACCGGAACCGGAAACACTGGACCCGCATCGCGGACTGACCCTGGGGGCGGGGCGGGTCTTGCTGGAACTGTGCGAAGGCTTGCTGACACGCGACGCGTCGGGACAGACGGTGCCGGGCGTGGCAGAGCGCTGGGAGCAAAGTGCCGATGGTCTGGTCTGGACCTTCCATCTGCGCAAGGACGCAAGCTGGTGGAATGGCGACAGGCTGACGGCCAATGATTTCGTGCGTGGCTGGCGCCGGGCAGTGGATCCAGCCACGGCATCGGGCATTGCCGATCTGCTGGATGGGGTGGAAAATGCCCTTGCCATCCGCCGGGGCCAATTGCCACCGGAACATCTGGGCATCCAGGCATTGGATACGGACAGGGTTCAGGTCAGGCTGGCCCGCCCGCTGGCCGATTTCGACATGGTACTGGCCCACCGCATCACCCTGCCGGTACATGGGCCCACCTTGGCCAAGACGGGAAACGGGTTCGTGGCGGCAGATACACTGGTCTGCAACGGGCCCTATCGGCTGGCCGGGCATCGGCTGCACAGCGCCTACCATCTGGTCCGCAACGATTATTACCGCACACCGGCAGCGACGGCAGCGGTGGAACTGGTGATCAGCGACGGGCCGGAGATGGAACTGAACCTGTTCCGAACCGGTGCCCTGCACGTCACCAGCAGCCTGCCGGGCGCCATGGTCGCCTGGGCCCGGCAGGAGATGCCGGAGAGCCTGCATATCCATCCCTGGACGCTGCTGACCTATCTGCGGGCTAACCATAATGGCCCCGGCTGGCGGGACAATCCCGCCTTTCTGGAGGCGTTGGCCCTGGCATTGGACCGAGACCAACTGACCGCCCCAAGCCAGGGCCGCGCCATGCCGGCCCATGGGTTGGTGCCGCCCGGCCTGTGGCGGGAGGGCGGGACGAACGGGGCGCAGGAAAATGTCGCCAGCCGCCAGCAGACTGCCCGTGATGCCTTGGCCCGTGCCGGATATGGCCCCGACCGGCCGCCGCCGCGGGTGGAAATCCTGCATGCGGCAACCGAACCGGTGCGGCAGCGCGTGGTGGCGATTGCCGCGCAGTGGAAACAGGTGCTGGGGGTGGAAACCGAACTGGTGGGTCAGGAATCCCGCATCGTCGCCCAGCGGGATGCCAGCGGCGATTTCAACGGTTTCGTGCTGAACGCGTGGATTTCCTACGCCCCCTCCTACGCGCTCGCCACCTTCCTGCCACTTGGCACGGCGATGCCGGCGGCGGAGGAGGGGCTGAAGCGGCTGGAACGGCAAATCCTGGACAGCCGCCGGATCATCCCGATCAGTTTTGGCAGCTCCCAGCGGCTGGTATCGCCTGCCCTGCGTGGCTGGCAGGATAATGTCTATGACATCCACCCTGCCAGCCGCCTGTCACTGGCGACGGATTAATTCCCCTTGGCCGGCACATCCGGTGCCAGATGGAAATGCAGGTTGAACAGCAGCCGGTCGCAGATCGGTGCATCGCGGTTGGCCATGCAGGCGATGGTCAGGTCAGCCGTTGGATAGACGGCAAAGGCCATGCTGGTGCCCAGTGCCACGCCGCCATGGCCCCAATGGGGAAATTCCGCCGGACCGGAGGAGACGAAGCCATAGCCGTACCATTCCGTCTGCTGGCGCGTCGCCTCCACCACCATCGCCGGGGAGAGCAGCGTGCCAGCCTGCAACGCCTTGGCAAAGCGCAGTTCATCGGCCACCGTGGTCACCCCGCCCCCGGCAGGTGTGCCGCGCCAGGGCAACTGGTCCAGGGCGGGGGCAAGCTTGCCGTCCTCTTTGGTGGTATAGGGGATGGCCACACCCTTCATCTGGCCCAATAACGGCCAGGAAGTGTGTTTCATGCCGGCAGGTTCCAGCACATGGGTGCGAACGTAATTGTAATAATCCTGTCCGCTCGCCTTCTCCACCACGGCACCCAGCAGGATGAAACCGTAATTGGAATAATCCATCTTGCTGCCGGGCGGAAAATCCGGTGCACGGCTGCCATTGAGCACCAGAATGTCGGCGATGCTGTTCACCTTGGCCCGGTTCGGCCCCTCATCGGCCTGTAGAATGCCCATATCCCCAGTGCCGCCCGTGTGGGTCAGCATCTGGCGGATGGTGACCTTGGCCATTTCCTTGTTGGGATAATCAGGCAGATATGTCGACAGCGGGGCGTCCAGCGCTACCTTGCCCGCCTCCACCAATTGCAGGATGGCAACCCCGGTCAGCATCTTGCCCTGAGAGGCAAACAGCATCGGCGTATCCAGCCCCATCTTCACGCCGGCATTCCGGTCGGCCAGCCCATAGGCCTGCTGGAACAACACGCGCCCCTTATGGGAAATGGCGATGATGCCGGAAAACTGGTCAGCCGCCGTCAACCGATCGGCGAACTGCGCCATATTGGCGATGGCATCGGCCTGGGCCATGGGCAGGCCGCGCCCATCCAGGGTGCAGGGCGGAGAATCCTTGCCGCAGGTGATGGAAAAGCGGCGAAGCGCGCCGCCATTGGCCTCTTTCAGGATAGCGGAATAGGTATCTGGCCCGTCCTTTTCCACCCGTACCAGTTCCAGCGGCCCGGTTTCCTGTCGCACATCGCGCCAGAACATCATGTCTTCCCCACCCAGATAGCGGGTGGAGAAATCGGCCATCCCAGTTGGGTCGGTGGCGTTATAGGCTGTCTGCCATTCCTTGAAAACCGCTGCGGGGACAGGCTTGGCTGATGCGGCAACCGCACCGGCCAAGATGGCAAGACAGCCGACAGCCAGAACCGATGCGCGCATTCCCCGTCTACCTTGTTCAATTTTTCTGAAGGGGTCGGTCGTCGGTTTCCACCGACGAACCAACGCCATTCTGTTGAACACGCAGACAGGGAATCCGCAACGGGATTTAGGTGGTTATGGATTTAAAAATTGTAGGAAATGCCCAGACCACCGAAGAACTGGTCGGCACTGCCATCACCATCCACCAGCGGGCTGTCGGCAGCATCACCCAACAGGCGGCTGTAACCGGCCAAACCGGTCAGCGACCAGTTCTCCGTCAGGCTGTAGCTGCCGAATGCCATCAGCCCGGCATCCTTGAAACCCGCCTCAGCCTGATAGGCGGCACGACCAGAACGGGTGGCCTGGCTGGCATTGATGCCGAAATAGCTCTGCATGTAATTGTCGCTGGCCCAGGTGACGGACGGGCCGACAACGATCATCAGCCGATCGCTGGGCGTCATCACGTAGGAGAAGCCGAGATCGATGGTGGTGCCGTCATGCCCATCGCCCAGCAGGTCGGTATTGACATCAGCATTCAGCACCCAGCGGCCAATCTGGTAATTGGCAAAGGCACCGGCCACCGCCGTATCACCCACATTGCCCAGACCGCGCAGGGCGCTGTTGCGCTTTTCCTTGCGCCCGCCATCATAGCCCACCGTCACGCCCGCCGTCAGCGGACCAGACTGGATCAGGTTGGCACCCAGGCCGCGGCGATCCAGGAAAATCGTGTTGTCATAGGTGATCTCGATATCCGGCATCGGCTTGACCCGATATTCGTCCGACCCTTCATAATCGGGCATGGCAGCACCCAGCACGCCCAGCCGAACCTGCCAGCCATCCTTGTCGGCAGCCGGCTGCGCATGGGCACTGCCCAGCGCCACCACACACATCGCCACCCCTGCCATCAGGGGAAACAACAGCTTCGTGGACATTTTTTCAATTTCTCCAACTGCCGGATGGGCCTTTGCCACCGCGCAGGCGTTTCTTTGTGGTGAATATCCGCTGCGCGCTATGATGGCGATCACCATCGGGAATGTTTGCCCCTTCCCCATTGGAAAAGTTCGCCCTAATCTGTCCGGCAGATGGCCGCGCCATACCCATGTAAACGGGTTGGCGCTGCGTCAGGAGCAAGGGACCATGCCGATCATCAACCGTATCGCCGATTTCCATGCCGACATGACCGAGTGGCGTCGGCATATTCACGAGAATCCTGAAACTGGATTCGAGGAATTCAAGACCTCCGCCTTCGTGGTGGAGAAGCTGAAGGAATTCGGGGTGGAGGTGCATACCGGCATCGCCGGCACCGGCGTCGTCGGCGTGCTGCACGGCCAGGGCGGCGCTACTGGCCAATCCATCGGTCTGCGCGCCGATATGGATGCGCTGCCGATGCAGGAAGCGAACGAATTCGCCCATGCCAGCAAGGTGCCGGGCAAGATGCATGGCTGCGGGCATGACGGTCACACCACCATGTTGCTGGGGGCGGCCCGCTATCTGGCGGAAACCCGCAATTTCAGCGGCACGGTGAATTTCATCTTCCAGCCGGCAGAAGAAGGGCATGGCGGCGGTCGCCGCATGGTGGAAGAAGGGCTGTTCCAGCGCTTCCCCTGCGACATGGTCTTCGGCATGCATAACTGGCCCGACCTGTCGCCGGGTGAAATGGTGGTGAAATCCGGCCCGATCATGGCCGGTGCCGACCAGTTTGAAATCAAGGTGGCCGGCAAGGGTGGCCATGCGGCATTGCCCCACCACACGATCGACCCGATCGTCATTGCCGCCCATATCGTGACGGCGGTGCAGAGCATCGTCAGCCGCAATGTCAGCCCGATTGAAAGCGGTGTCATCTCCGTCACCCAGATCCATGCCGGCAGCGCCTATAACGTGATCCCGGAGGAAGTGGTGATGCGCGGCACCGTCCGCGCGCTCAGCCATGAGGTGCGGGATATGCTGGAGGCGCGCCTGCGCCATATCGTGCAAACCGTGCCGATCACCTTTGGCAGCAGCGCCACCATGACCTATCGCCGGGGCTATCCGCCCACGGTGAACCATGCCGGCGCCCCCACCGATCTGGCCGCCGCCGTGGCCCGGCAACTGGTGGGCGAAGACAAGGTTTACAGCGATGTCGGCCCCAGCATGGGGGCGGAGGATTTCGCCTTCATGCTGCAGGAACGGCCCGGCTGTTATGTTTGGGTGGGCCAGGGCGGTTCGGCGCTGGGCTGCCAATTGCACAACCCGCGCTATGATTTCAACGATGATATCCTGCCGCTGGGGTCCAGCTATTGGGCAACACTGGTGGAAACAGCGCTGCCGAAGGCAGCCTGACGTGATGATCCCGGCGCGCTGGCGGCGGAATGGCGGGTGGGGCAGGGCCATGGCCCTGCCCGCTTTGCTGCCTTTCCTGCTCACCGCCTGTGCCTCTGACCCCTCCGCATGGCTGGCGGGGGAGACATTGGCGCCCAGCATGAGCGATATCGGCGGCAAGACCCCGCCCCTGGTGGGGCGGGCGCTGTGGTCGGGTGAAACCAGCCGAGCGCAATCGCAGGCCTATCTGGTGGCGCGCAACCAGGCGGAATGGGAAGCGCTCTGGGATCTGATCGGTCGCCCCCCGCCGGGCAATCTGCCCAAGGAACTGATGGCGCTGGGTATTTTCCTGGGCACCCGCACCACCACCGGCTATTCGGTGGATATTGTGCGCGTGCGGTCGGAACGCAATGTGGCCCAGCGCGACCGGCTGGTGGTGGAGTTCAAGGAAAAATCACCCCCGGAAGGCCAGATGACCGCGCAGATGCTAACCTCGCCCTATGCGGTGATCATGGTGGACCGCAGCGATGCGGGTGTGCGGTACAACAAGCTGCCGTGAATTTAGGTGGTGCCTACCTCTCAGTTGAACAGCCAGCCCAACAGGCCCTTGGATTTCTTCGGGGCAACCTTCGCCTGGGGATTGGCCTGTGGCAAAGGCGGCTTTCCCTGCACATATTCGTGGCGGAACCGTTCAAAATCCTCCTTCCGACCGAATTTGAACAGCACCATCAAAACCTGGCTGCGCAGGCCGGTATCCACGCTCATCTGTTCCTGCATGCCCAGGAATTCCAGCGCCCACAGACCTTTCACGTTGGCCTGAATCCAGTCCTCCGCCTTGTCCATGTCGCCACGATTTTTGAATTTCAGCGTAGTTTCGAAATTGTAATTGGCCATGGGTAAGGGTGCCTTAATCCAGCAGATGGAACAGGATGACAACGCCCACCAGGGCAATGACCAACGCCATCACCGGGTTGTAACGCAGCCAGGTCACCAGATCCCGGCTGCTGAAATTCAGTTCCGCCTTCAGGACACGGACGTTGTCCGACTCCGGTTCGGTTTCCGTTGCCGCCAGCCTGGCTTCCAGTTCGGCAACGCGGAATTCCAGACGTTCCAGGCGTTCCTGATCGACGGATGGCGACGGGGGCGGCAGGGCGTCGATATCGCTCATGGGGCAAATACCTGATCTTGTGGAGTGCCAAAGGTTGGGGGACAGGATAGCCGTCCATGCGGCAATGCGAAAGATCATTGAGCAATAGCCCCCTGCCGGCTTGACCTGGAACGGGTGGCACCTGTTTGATGGCCAGCCCGTGGTGCCCATCCGGTCGCCCTTGTGAAACCCGGCAGTAAAACAGCGCCCGAGATGATCTTGCCAAGATTGCGTATCCTGATTGCAGCCGCCCACCTGCTGGCCAGCACCCTTGGGCTGGCCGGCTGTGCCAGTGGCGACACCCTGCCCCGCTCGGCATCGGTGCAACTGGTGGAAACCGAGGGGTCCGGCGCGCAGCCGAAAAAGGTCGGGGAACTGGCATTCCGGGGGGCCGTTGCCCTGCAAGGCCCGCGCAAGGCCATCGGCGGGCTTTCATCCCTGCGGGTCAGCCCCGATGGCGGGCAGTTCGTGGCCATTTCCGACCGGGGCGGCAAGGTTGCGGGCCGGATTTCCTACAATCCTGATGGCACCCTGGCCGGCTTGGGGGATTTCACCCTGGGCGACCTGCTGGAAACCGACGGGTCTGTGTTGCAGGGCGGCAAAAACGATACCGAATCGCTGGCCATGATCGGTCCCTGGCCGGGCGATGGCTGGATCGTCGGGTTTGAACGGGAGCACCGGCTGCTGCGCTATGGCCCCGCCCTGGCCGGGGTGACGCCGATACCGGTGGAAACGCCAGCAGAATTGAAGGAATTGGATTTCAACGCCGGCCTGGAAACGGCGTTGATGCTGGCCGACGGTCGCCTGCTGCTGATCGCGGAGGGGGAAGCACCGGGGGAAAAGGGCCTGCACCGCGCCTGGGTCGGTCGGTCCGGCAACTGGGTGGAGTTGCGATACCAGGGCCATCCGCCCTTCCTGCCGGTGGATGCCACCCGCCTGCCCGATGGCGGTATTCTGGTGCTGGAACGCCGGGTCGGCATGTTGGGCGGCTGGGGCAGCCGTATCGTGCATATCGACGCCAAGGCCCTGGCCACCGGAATCGTGGCGGGCGGCGCCCTGGCAGGCCGGGAGATCGCCCGGCTGGACCCGCCCCTGCTGACGGAGAATTTCGAGGGAATCGATACCCGCATTGGCCCTGATGGCGGCGTGTTCATCTACATCATTTCCGACGATAATTTCTTTGTCCTGCAAAGAACGGTGATGATGATGTTCGAATGGAAGCCCTGAACGGGCTTCACAACCGGTGTCCCTGGACGGCGGCCCCCTGCTGCCCCTATAAGGGCCATGCACTCTTTGTTCCCCCTTCACGGCTTCAACTGGCGCTGTCATGCACGACCTTCGTTCCATCCGCGACAATCCCGATGCTTTCGACCGTGGCCTGGCCCGGCGCGGACTGTCCGCCCAGTCGTCCGACATCCTGGGCCTGGACCAGCGCCGGCGCGCCCTGCAGACCGAATTCCAGGAATTGCAGGCAAGGCGCAACGAAGCGTCCAAGCTGATCGGCACCTATAAGAAGGAAGGGCGCGACGCCCAGCCTTTGCTGGATGAGGTGGCGGCGCTGAAGGAGAAGATGCCCGCCCTGGAACAGCAGGAAAAGGAACTGGGGGCCGAACTGGATGGCATCCTGGCCAGCCTGCCCAACCTTCCGGCGGATGATGTGCCGGCGGGCAAGGATGAGCATGACAATGTGGAAATCCGCCGCATTGGCACGCCGGCAGAGATCGCCAACGCCAAGCAGCATTTTGAGCTGGGCGAAGCGCTGGGGCTGATGAGCTTCGATCTGGCGGCCAAGCTGTCGGGTGCGCGCTTCACCGTGCTGCGCGGCAAGTTGGCCCGGCTGGAACGCGCGCTGGGCGATTTCATGCTGGATATCCACACCAACGAGTACGGGTTTGAGGAAGTGTCCCCGCCCCTGCTGGTGAAGGATGATGCGGCCTTCGGCACCGCGCAGTTGCCCAAATTCACCGAAGACCTGTTCCAGACCACCAATGGTTTCTGGCTGATCCCGACGGCAGAGGTGCCGCTGACCAATCTGGTCAATGACGCCATTCTGGATGCAGACGAACTGCCGCTGCGCCTGACCGCCCGCACCCCCTGCTTCCGGTCCGAAGCAGGGTCGGCCGGGCGCGATACGCGCGGCATGATCCGCCAGCACCAGTTCTACAAGGTGGAAATGGTCTCCATCACCCGGCCCGACCAGTCGGTCGCCGAGCATGAACGGATGACAGACGCCGCCGAAACCGTGCTGAAGCGGCTGGGCCTGCCCTTCCGCACCGTGACGCTCTGCACCGGCGACATGGGCTTTGCCGCCCAGAAGACCTACGATATCGAGGTCTGGCTGCCCGGCCAGGGCATGTACCGCGAAATTTCCAGCTGCTCCAATTGCGGGGATTTCCAGGCCCGCCGCATGAAGGCCCGCTTCCGCGCCAAGGGGGACAAGAACACCCAGTTCCTGCATACGCTGAACGGGTCGGGCGTGGCCGTGGGCCGCTGCCTGATCGCCGTGCTGGAAAATTACCAGCAGGCCGACGGCTCCATCCTGGTGCCCGAAACGCTGCGCCCCTATATGGGCGGGCTGGAACGGATCACCGCATAATGAGCAAACCCAGCTTCGATTTCACCGGTGCGCGCATCCTGATCAGCAATGATGACGGCATCCATGCCGCAGGGCTGGGCGTGCTGGAGAAGATCGCCCGGACGCTGAGCGATGATGTGTGGGTGGTGGCACCGGAGACGGAGCAATCCGGTGCCAGCCACAGCCTGACCATGCATCGGCCCCTGCGCCTGCGGGAAGTGGGGCCCAAGCGCTATACGGTGGACGGCACGCCCACCGATTGCGTGCTGCTGGCCATCAACCATCTGATGCAGGATCGCAAACCAACCCTGGTGCTGTCCGGCATCAACCATGGCAGCAATCTGGGGGAGGATGTCACCTATTCCGGCACGATTGCTTGCGCCATGGAGGCGACGCTGCTGGGCGTGCGCGCCATCGCCATGAGCCAGCGGACCAGCCCGGACAGCCCGCCCGACTGGTCGGTGGCCGAACGCCATGGGGCCGATATCGTCCGCAAAATCATGGCGGTGGACTGGCCGCGCCATGTGCTGATGAATGTGAACTACCCCGCCGTGCCGCCGGATGATGTGACCGGCGTGCATGTGGTGCGCCACGGCAACCGCAAGATCGGGGATGAGTTGGATGAGCGGATCGACCCGCGCGGTCGGCGTTATTTCTGGATCGGGCTGGCGCGCGGGGAAACAGAGGTGCCGGCGGATACCGATGTGCATGTCGTCTCCCATGGCGGCATCTCGGTGACGCCGATCTATCTGGACCTGACGCATTACGCCTGTCTGGAGGCGTTGAAGGGGGCCTTGGCGTGAACCGGGCGGCCAGCAAGATCAGGCTGCTGATGTTGCTGCGCCGCCTTGGCATCACCGATGTCGATGTGCTGCGGGCTGTGGAAATGGTGCCGCGCGAACTGTTTGTGCCGGCCCCGTTCCGCGATCAGGCCTATGAGAATACGGCCCTGCCCATCGGCCATGGCCAGACCATCAGCCAGCCACAGGTGGTAGGGCTGATGACCCAGGCGCTGGCAGCAGGGCCGAAGGACAAGGTGCTGGAAATCGGCACCGGAAGCGGCTATCAGGCCGCCATCCTGGCCAAGATCGCCCGGCGCGTCTATACGGTGGAACGGCATCGACCCTTGTTGCAGGAGGCAGAAGCCCGTTTCGCCGCCTTGCGGTTGCACAATGTTACGGCCCGGCTGGCGGATGGTCTGCACGGCTGGCCGGAGGCGGCACCGTTCGAGCGGATCATCGTGACAGCCGGCTGTATCGGCTATCCACCGCCCGATCTGGTGGATCAACTGGCACCGGGTGGTATCATGGTCATACCGCTCGGCCCTGATCAGCGTGCGCTGAAGGTCGTCTGTCTCAGGCGGCCTTTGGCGGATGGGGACGGGGAAACTGGATTGCAGCGAGAGGAATTGTGGCCCGTTCGATTCGTTCCCCTGTTGCCGGATATCGCCCTTCATCCACCGCAAAGCGGGCTGGGATGAGCAAGCGACTTGGCGGCCTTGCCGCTACCCTGCTGGTGCTGGGCCTGCTGGCCGGCTGTTCGACGGAAGGCGACCTGCCGCGCAAGGCACCGCCGCCGGCGCCCAGCAATGCGATTTTCGTGTCGCGTGGCGACACGGTGCAGACGATCGCCGACCAATACCATGTTCCCACCCAGGATCTGATCAGCCTGAACGGGCTGGCGCCGCCCTATACGCTGCGTCCCGGCCAGCGGTTGACCCTGCCGACACCCCACACATATCAGGTGAAAGCAGGTGACACGGTTTATGGCATTGCCCGACAAATGAACCTGGATATGGCGGAAATCATTCGCCTGAACGGGTTGCAGCCGCCTTATATGCTGCGTGTGGGGCAGAGCCTGCAGATGCCCGGCAGCAGCAGCAGCGGCCCCCCGGCGCAGGTGGCAACCGCCAACCCCGCCCCGGCGCCGGCCCGCAAACCGGAGATGCCGCCAGCCACCAGTTCCGCCCCACCCGCCCGTGCCACAAGGCCCAGTGTGGAAGCCGCACCGTTGGATCCGCCGACACCGGTGGCCGCCAAGCCCGTCACTCCCGCCCCGGTGCCAAGCCACGCCGCGGCCCCCAGCCCGGCACCTGTGACCGGCAAGCGGGGGGTTGAAGCCGAAAGCCTGGCACCGCCGCCATCCGTCACCCAGCCCGGCGGTGGTAACGGAAATGCGACAGCCAGCAGCGCCACCCCGGTGGTGCCGGCCGCCCGCCAGCCCGCCCCCACACCAGCGGCACCGCCCCCATCGGCGGTGGTACCAGCCCAGACCCCGGTACCCCAGGTAGCCGCTGCCCCGACCCTGGCCAAACCGGACGAGGCGCCGCCGCCACGCACGGCTGCCCGTTTCATGTGGCCGCTGCGGGGGGAGATCATCTCCACCTATGGCACCAAGCCGGGCGGGTTGCGCAATGACGGCATCAACATTGCTGCCGCCCAAGGCAGCGGCGTGGCAGCGGCGGAGTCCGGTATCGTCGCCTATGCCGGCAACCAGCTGAAATCATTCGGAAATCTGGTACTGATCCGCCATGATGGCGGCTGGGTGACAGTCTATGCCCATCTGGCCGATATCGGCGTGCAGCAGGGCCAGCGGGTGACACGCGGCCAGCCCATCGGCACCGTGGGCCAGACGGGCAACGTGCGCAGCCCGCAACTGCATTTCGCGGTGCGCAAGGGCGATCAGGTGGTGGACCCGATGGGGCAGTTGGAAAAATAATACCAGTTTCCCTTGATCGTGACCGATCAAGGGAGGTTTCGTGTTCCCTCAGGTGCCGGGCGCTGCCTCCGGCAGCTTGGCTTACGCGCCCATGGGGGCGCGGGCTGGCGGTCGCCAGCCTACAACCTGCCTGAAGGTCAAGCTTTAGGCAGACTGATATAAGCCCTACAGCGCCCAACCAACCTCCACCCCCACCAGCGTGGTGGTGTCATCCCCGCCGGTGCGGCGCAGATAGGGGCCGGGTTTGAAGGTGGAGAGCGAGGCGCTGACGGCAAAGCCGTCCCCTTCCCAGCCCAGTACCATTTCCCCCTGATGGCCGATGTAGCGACCGGCATCAGGGCTGGCGGGGCGCAGCAACTGGCCGGGCAGGCTGTACACCCCGTCATGCCGGTTTTCCCGCCAGTAGAACAGGCCCGCCAGTGACAGATCGAACCCGTGGCCCAAATTCAGTTCCAGGCCCGGATGCAGGTTCATCATGTTGCGTGGGCCAATGGGCGTCAGCTCGCCAAAATATTTGGCGCGGGGATAGAGTGGGTTGAAGCTGCCCAACCGGGCATCGCCCGGATCATCATCGCCGCTGGCGATATTGGCCCGCAACAACAGACGCGGAGCCAGCGTCAGATCAGCGAACACATACCCTGTTTCGCTGGCCAATGACCAGGCACGGATGCTGTTGTCGGCGAATTGCCCCCATTGGGCCATCGCTTCCCAGTTCCAGGACCAGGGGCCTTGCTTGCCGGACAATCTTATGCCCACCGTGCGCCGGCTTTCCCGCCCTGCCCCCTGGGCATAGCGGGCTGTTCCCTGGCCGGTGGCCAGCAGATAGGCATCCATCACGCCCTGCGCACCCTGCAGCGTGGCGTAGAACCCGCGCAGGAAACGGCCCTGGCCGGGCTTGTCATCAAAATCATCGGGGCCGGTGATGATGGGCCGTTCCCAGAGCGCCTGTGCCGCCCAGCCACTGCCGGACAGGATCAGCCGCCCGCCATCGAAGGGCTGGGGCACATTGGCACCAAAGCGCCGGCCCACCAGCCGTTCCGAGCCTAAGCCCAGCAATTCCCGCCCGCCGCTGGCCGACAGGGTGACCGGCCCCGCCTGTGCCAGATCAACCGCCAATGCGGCCTGCAACAGGTCCGCCCCGCTGCGGTCGGGGGGGCCGGGATCGGCGCGCATACCGGTGACCCCGGAACCGATCAACTGGGTGAACAAGCGGTACCCGGCCCCCTTCACCGAAAGCGACGGCATGGCCCGTTCATAAAGATAATGGTCCGCCCCCTGGCCCCACTGGTCATGGGCCAGATCCTCCCAGCGCAGGCGCAGGTCCAGCCCCGCCGTGATCTCCGGACTTTCGGCAATGGCTGGCGAGGTTGCGGCAAAGGCCAGCGCCAGACAGGCGACCCGCCAGATCATGCCGGGGCGATCAGGTGACGGACGACAGGCGCCTCTGGCCCCAGATGAAAGGCGCGCACCGCCTCCTGGTTCTCCCGGTCGGCATGGGTGACGCGCTCATGCTGGCGCAGATGTTCCAGCCAGCTTTCCAGCACGAAGCTTTCCACCATACGGCCCGGTTCGGCCGCATCCTCATACAGGCCCCAACTGATGGCACCATCGCGGTGGCGGATGCGGCGCAGCGCCTGCATGGCGGCGGTGAAATCCACCCCCCTGGCCGGATCAACCCGATATTCCACCGTAATCATCACCGGCCCCTTGTCCACCGGCATATCGGCGGCGACCAGCGGGGCGGGCCAGTGGGAGGATGGGGCCAGATTGCCCGCCCCTTCCCCGCCGATCCGCCAGCGCAGCGCCAGCGCCAGGGCCAATATCTGGCCCGTTGCCGCCACCATCAGGGTCATGGGGATGCCCAGATGCCCGGCCAGCGCACCCCACAGCGTGCTGCCCGCCGCCATGGAGCCCTGGAAGACCAGCAGATTGACGGCCAGCGCGCGGGCCTTCACCCAGGTCGGCACCGCCATCTGGGCGGCAACGTTAAAGCTGGAGAGCATGGCGATCCAGCCCATGCCGGCCAGCGCCATGGCGCCTGCCGCTTCCACAAAGTTGCGCGCATGGGCCAGCCCGATGGCAACCAGGGCGAACAGGATGGTGGCACCGATGGTCAACCCGTTGGCCCCCGTCCGTGCCCGCACATGCGGCAGCAGCACCGCCCCCAGCACGGCCCCCGCCCCCATGCAGCCCAGTAACCCGCCATAGGCGGCCGGGCCCAACCCCAGTTCGCGCCGGGCGATGATGGGCACAAAGGCCCACAGCGCGCTGGCAAACAGGAAAAAGCCGATGGAGCGGATCAGCACCGTTTGCAAGGCCGGCGAATGGCGGGCATAGCGTGCCCCGGCCCGCAGCGCACCGAAGAAGCGTTCCGCCGGCAAGGTGGGGGCGGCCACCTGCCGCCGCCACGTCACCAGCACCACCATCACCCCCAGCACCGACAGGGCGTTCAGGGCGAAGACGGCGGGTGTACCGGCAGCAGCAATGATGAACCCGCCCAGCGCCGGGCCGATGGCGCGGGAAATATTGATGCCCAGGCTGTTCAACGCCACCGCATCGGGCAAGGCCGGGCGCGGCACCAGTTCCGGCACGATGGCCTGGAAGGCGGGTGCGGACAACGCCGCCCCGGTGGCAATGGCAAAGGTCAGCGCCAGCAGCACCAGCGGCCCGGTCAGCCCCATGAAGGTCAGGACCGCCAGCAACCCGGCACAGGCCAGCGCCCAAAGCTGGGCCCCGATCAGCAACCGGCGGCGATCCACGATATCGGCCAGCGCACCGCCCGGCAGGGCGAACAGGAACATGGGCAGGGTGGTAGCCGCCTGCACCAGCGCCACCATGATCGGCGCTTCGGACAGGCTGGTCATCAACCAGCCGGCCCCGGCATCATGCATCCAGGTGCCGACATTGGACACGATGGTGGCAATCCACAACGCCCGGAACAGCGGCAGGCTCAAGGGGGCTGGGGCGGCAGATGGGGACGGCGGCGGGGGGGCGGATGGCAATGGGGCAATGGCCATGTCACACCCCCCGCCGCCGGCATGACAGGATGGCGGCCAGCACCAGCCCGCCGATCAACCCGCCATGTTCCAGGAAAATATTGCGTTCGTGAAAGCGGACCATCGGGTCGGCAATGGTCCAGAACGGATGGGCGATCAGGGTGGCAAGTGCCGTGAACACCCCAAGCGCACCAGCACCCAACCAGGCAAACCGCCCCCAGATCAGCAGCGCCGATCCGCCGATTTGCACCAGCACCGTGGCAATGACGGTGAGCCATGCCGGCTCCAGCCCGAAATGCGCAGCCTCCGCCAGGGCACCGGATAGGTCGAACAGCTTGGCGATGCCGCTGGTCCAGAAGGGCAGCGTCAGTAACCCGCGCGCGGCCAGATCAAACCAGGGCGCGGTGAGAAGGGTGGCCAGGGGGGCCGGCGTGTCGCGCATGGGTGGGGCTTTCGGTTGGGGAGGGCTGTTCAGATCGGCCAAAAGGGCTTGAGCAGTTGTTGAGCCCTCTCCATTTATCGATCTTCGCGCAAGCCAATCCTGTCCGTCATTCCCGCGAAGGCGGGAATCCAAACAACAGAACGGGTTATGGATTCCCGCCTTCGCGGGAATGACGGTTAGAAGGGTAAAAGCGGCGTTAGAGACGATAAAATCGTGAAAAGAAGCAGAAAGGTGGACTGTACTCCCGAGGCCAGCCCCTCACACCGCCCAGCACCCGCAGCCGAACGCACCCCAGAACCCGCCGGCATCCGCTGCCGGCACATTGGCCCCCAGCGCCGCCGCATGGTCATGCCCATGCACCCCGCAGGCCGACGCACAGCCGCAGAGCGAGCCCATTTTCAGCAGCTTGCCATCCTTGTCCCGCGCCGGCTGGTAATAGCCGCCGAATGTCGCCACCGGTGACCAGTCGGGCATCGGCTTGGGCAAAGCCGGGGCCAGCGGGCCGTAATCACCGGCCCCATGCACCACCTTGCCGCCCAGCAGGGTCAGGACAGAGGTGATGTGCAGGATTTCGCTTTCCGGCACGCTGAAATAATCGTCCGACAGCACCACCAGATCGGCCAGCTGGCCCGCCTTCACCTGCCCCTTCTTGCCTTGTTCGTTGGAGAACCAGGTATTGGCCTCCGTCCACAGGCGGAGCGCCGTTTCCCGGTCCAGCCGGTTGGTGTTGGGGTAGAGCGACAGGCCGCCGACCGTGCGCCCCGTCACCAGCCAGGAGAGGGATACCCAGGGGTTGTAGCTGGCAACACGGGTGGCATCCGTACCCGCCCCCACCGGCACGCCGGATGCGAGCATTTTGGCAATCGGCGGCGTCGCCTCGGCGGCCTTGGCACCATAACGCTCAACGAAATATTCACCCTGATAGGCCATGCGGTGCTGCACGGCGATGCCGCCGCCCAGGGCCGCTATGCGATCGATATTGCGCTGGTCGATGGTTTCGGCATGGTCAAAGAACCAGTGCAGCCCATCGAAAGGCACATCCCGATTCACCTTTTCAAACACATCCAGCGCGCGGGTGATGGTTTCGTTGTAGGTGGCGTGCAACCGCCAGGGCCAGCGGTTTTCCACCAGCAGGCGCACCACCGGTTCCAGGTCGCTTTCCATATTGGGCGGCATCTCCGGCCGCTCCACCCGGAAATCCTCGAAATCGGCAGCGGAATAGACCAGCATTTCGCCGGCGCCATTATGGCGATAGGTGTCATCGCCCTGCCCCGGCTTTACCTGTTTCGACCAGCCTGAGAAATCCGCCAATTCCTGTTTGGGCTTCTGGGTGAACAGGTTGTAGGAGATGCGCAGTGTCAGCTCACCATCACCATGCAGCTTCTCGATGATCTGGTAATCGTCCGGGTAATTTTGGAAGCCGCCACCGGCATCAATCACCCCGGTCACGCCCAGCCGGTTCATTTCCCGCATGAAATGCCGGGTGGAATTGATCTGATATTCCGGGGCCAGCTTCGGCCCCTTGGCCAGCGTCGAATAAAGAATGGTGGCGTTGGGATTGGCCAGCAGCAGGCCCGTCGGCTCCCCATTGCCATCGCGGATGATCTCCCCACCCGGCGGGTTGGGTGTGTCGCGCGTGTAGCCGACAACGCGCAGGGCGGCCCGGTTCAGCAGCGCCCGGTCATAGAGATGCAGGATGAAGACCGGGGTTTCCGGGGCTGCCTGGTTGATCTCCTCCAGCGTCGGCAGGCGCTTTTCCGCGAACTGATGTTCGGTGAAGCCGCCGACCACCCGCACCCATTGCGGCGGTGGCGTCACCTCGGCCTGTTTCTTCAGCATGGCCATGGCGTCGGCCAGGGTCGGCACCCCATCCCAGCGCAGTTCCATATTGTAATTCAGCCCACCCCGGATGATGTGCATGTGGCTGTCGATCAGGCCGGGGATGACGCGGCGGCCCTTGGCATCAATGATTTTCGCATCGGGGGCGGCGGCCGCGCGGACCGCCGCCTCAGACCCGACGGCCAGGAAGCGCCCGTCGCGGATGGCGACGGCCTGGGCCTGCGGGTTGGCGCGGTCCAGCGTGGTGATCTTGGCGTTGGTGAGGATCAGATCGGTGCCGGGCATCGCGGCTCTCCCAGGGTCGGCAAGGAACGGGGTGATGAAAAGGGATGCGGCACCCGCCAGGGTGCCGCGACGCGTCGGCCCGCTCATGTCGGGCGGCCTTCATTGTCCTGCGCGTCCGGCAGGCGGCCCATCACATGGTTGGCACAACCGGTTCGCAGGTAGGAGACGACGGACTCGCCCCCAAACAGCCGCTTGGCCACGGGGACAACCTGTTCGCCCAGCAGGATGCCCAGCAGCCCGATCAGCGCAATGGTGGGCGGCGCGGGGGAGCGCACATTCATCAGGCTGTAGATCACACCAACCAGCAGCCCGGCGGCGAGCGAGAGAAGATAGGGCTTCATGGGCGGGGCTCCTGGTTGGGGGGAATAACTGCCCTCCCTTTCCGTCATTCCCGCGAAGGCGGGAATCCAAACAACGCTTCCACCGGATCGCATTGGGCAGATGGCACTGTCGTATGGATTCCCGCCTTCGCGGGAATGACGGTTAAGGAGAGCGAGAACAATTTATTAGACGGGCTCGCAAAAGCAGGCTTGGCCGGAGACGTAGCGCCCCCACCGGCCAAGCCCGCAAAACCCCTCAGTGCCCGCCTTCGGACGCGCCGAACATCGACTTGGCGTAGATGATGCCCAACCCATAGGCGCCACCGAACTTCTTGGCGATACCGGTGGTCATGTCATAGGTCTCGGTGCGGGCCCAATCGCGCTGCAATTCCAGCATGTACTGAAGCGAAGTCATCGGGCGGACACCGGCCTCTACCATGCGGTCCATGGCGCGGTCATGGGCCTCGGTGGAGACGTCGCCGCAGGCATCGGCGATCACATAGACCTCATAGCCCTGGGCCAGCGCCGACAGGGTGGGGCCGACGATGCAGACCGACGTCCACAGGCCACAAAACACCAGACGATCCTTGCCGATCTTGTTCACTTCCGCAATCACCGGGGCATCTTCCCAGGTGTTCATGGAGGTGCGATCCAGCAGCTTCTGGCCGGGGAAAGCCTCGGTGATCTCGGCGAACATCGGGCCGGAGAAGCTCTTCTCCGCCACGGTGGTCAGGATGGTGGAAACGCCGAAGCCCTTGGCGGCATGGGCCACCAGGGCAGCATTGTTGCGCAGTTCCACCGCGTCGATCGACTTGGTCGCAAAGGCCATCTGCGACTGGAAATCGATCATGATCAGGGTGTGATCCTTCGGGGTCAGCAGCAGCGGACCGGGCGTCGGGGTAGCGATGATGGACATGGGGTCAGTTCCTTGAAATTGCGGGCATGGGTGCGCCTTGCCAGAAGCGCCAGGCCCTGATCATTGCGGGTTCGTGCATGAAAAGCTGAACAAGTGTGTTTGATTCTGTTCGCCGCTGATCTTAACCAGAACTGGCGCGGTTGCTTGCCCGGAATGACGGGCTTTAGAACTTTTAACAGCGAACCATTCCACACACAGACCATTGGCATATGCCCGTGGTGGAGACCGGCACCCATAAAAAGGGGCCTGCGACACCGTTTGCATCGCAAGCCCCTTGATTGATGACGTCTACAAACCAGATCAGCGCGGATTTGGCGGGATCAACACTGCAAGATGATCAATGTCAAACCTGCAGGGAGAGCCAGACATTCACCCCGTCATGCATGGCAGCCACGGGCACGGGGTCGCCCTCTTCCACCATGAACGGGTTGGGGGGAAGGAAAAATCCCGGTTGCCAGCCGCTGGCGGGGCTGTCGTGGAAGGGGCTGTTCTCGAACGTGATACCCTGGCCGAAATCCAGCCAGATCCATTGCGCCAGTGCCGCACAGCGACCCGGGATGGTGGCTGTCAGCGTGAAATCAGCCCGGCCCTGCTGGGGCAATGTGGGGGCGGTGAAATCGAAGCTGAACGGATCGGCGGTGCCAGACAGCGCCTGAGGCTGCACCAACCGGGCATCGTACCGGGCGGCACGCGGAAACAGCCGGTTGAAACCACTGAGATCGAAGCCGTTGATCAGACCGGTATAAAGATGCCTTTCCAGCAGCGCCCCACCCGCCAGCGCCACCCGGACGCCACCGCGTTCCGGCAGAATGCGGGCATCGGGGCAAAGCAACCGGGCCTTGGCATCCGTCACCGCCGGCAAAACACGCTCGGACAGGAAATCGCTGGCGATGATTTCCGACATCAACACATCCGCCGGTCGCGGCAGGTCAACCCCGATCTGCAGCGCGGTGGAAAGGGCATTCACCACGGTGATGCGATCGGACAGGCCATTCTGGGCGATGATGCGGCGGGCGGCATCGGCGATCCAGGGAACGCTCTCGCAGGTAACCACCTGGGCGCCGGCGCGGGCCGCCATCATGGCCAGCAGGCCGGACCCGGTACCGATTTCCAGCACCAGGTCACCGGGCCGGACATGCACCTTGATCGCCGCTTCATAGGCATCGTTGCGCGGCGCATCATTGACCATCGGCACATGCCACAATGGCAGCATGCGGGTGCGCAGCTTGGTGCGCAGCAGTTCCGCATCCAGAAAATCAGGTTTCAGTTCCAGCGCGCGTTCCACCTGGAACACCGCATCCTCGAACCGTTCCAGATCACGATAGGCGGCGGCAAGGTTGAAGCGGCACACGGGGTCTTCCGGTTCAATCTCCACAGCGCGGGCAAAGCTCGCCGCCGCCGCATCCGTCCGGGCCAGCTTCTGCTGACAAAGCCCGATATTGAAATGCAGGCCCCGGAATTTCGGGTCGGCCTTGCCGGCCCGCTGGAACGCATCCAGCGCATCGGCCCAACGGCCTTGCGCCTTCAGCACCACGCCCAGGTTCCAGCAGACCGGCGCCAGACCCGGCTGCTTCTTTTCGATTTTGCGGTAAAGTGCCTCGGCCCCCGGCCAGTCGCCAGCATTCTGCCGTGCCACAGCATCGGCGAAAATCGCATTCAAATCCATGATCAAAACCCCGGCGGCCACAGCAGGAACAGTTTTTCCTTTCTAGCCCCGTCAGGCAATCCGGTACAAGCAAAGCCAATGACAAGGAACGACAAGGACAGTAAGGAAATGATGCAACCAGACCCGCTGGCCAATGCCGAAGACGCCCAGCGCAGCCGCCAGCGGCGCAGCGCCCTGATCAACCATATGCTGGCCTATATGGCGGTGGCCGTGGTGCTGGTGCCGGTCAATTTCCTGCTGACGCCGGACAATGTCTGGTTCTACATCCCACTGGTGGCCTGGATGGCGCCCTTGGCGCTGCATGTCGCCTATGCCATGGGGCATTTGGACAAGAAGCAGGACTGATCCATTCCATCCGGGGACTTGACCGCCATGACCACACCCGTTTCCCGCTTCTATTTCGCCAACCGGCTGCGGCTGCATTATGTGGAATGGGGCCGGCCCGACAGGCCGACGCTGCTGCTGGTCCATGGCGGACGCGACCATTGCCGCAGCTGGGATTGGACGGCGCAGAAACTTGCCGCCGATTACCATATCCTGGCGCCAGACCTGCGCGGCCATGGCGACAGCGCATGGGCGCCGGGCTGCGGCTACACGCTGACCGACGCGGTGGCCGATCTGGTGCAACTGCTGCGCCAGCGCACCCAGCCCAAGGTGTATGTTGTCGGCCATTCCTTCGGTGGGGCGGCCAGTTTGCTGTTGGCGGGACTATACCCGGAACTGGTGGAAAAGCTGGTGGTGGTGGAAGGCACCTGGCAATGGCAGATGCTGCAGCGCCCCTCCAGCTATGCCGAACGGATGCGGGATTATGTGGATACGGTGTATAAACTGGCGGCGCGCCCACCCCACAAATATACCAGCCTGGCAGAGGCAACCGCCCGCATGCAGGCGGAAAACAGCCGCCTGACCCCGGCGCAGGCCGAACATCTGACCATCCATGGTGCCCACCAGAACGAGGATGGCAGCTTCAGCTGGAAATTCGACAATCACGTCCGCGCCACCTATCCGCCCCGTATAACGAAGGAGGATTTGCAGGCCGTCTGGTCATCGATCACCTGCCCCACCTTGTTGATGCGCGGGGGCGACAGCTGGCTGGAAGACCCGAAAACCAACGGCGTGCTGCCGCTGTTCAGCAATGCCGGCACCGTCACCATCCCGGATGCCGGCCACTGGCCCCACCATGACCAGCTGGACCTGTTTTTGGACAAGGTGCGGGGCTTTCTGAAACCCTGACACCGGCCAAGCAATATATCCGACCGCCAGCCAACCGGCTTCGGTGGAAGATGCTGTCAGCCGCCCTTATTCCCGGCAACCCTACCCATTGGCTGACGATAGTCTTTTTGCACAAGGGGCGCTGGCCGGGCGATGGTGCCCAGCCCCAAGACGACCCCGGATGAACAGGATCGGGTTATGAAAAAGCTGACACGCACCGCTCTGGCATTGGCTGTATTGGCCGGGTTCGTCGCGGGCCTTCCGGCACAGGCACATGGTATCTGGTTTGCCCAGCGCGCCAAGCAGACGGCACTGATCTATGGTATCGGTGCCGATGATCTGGACATGGTGAAACGCCTGCCGTTGATCACCGCCGCCAGCGGTTACGATGCCAATTGGCAGCCGGTTGAAACCACCCTGCGCGCCGCCGGCCCCATCGTGCTGGCCGACAGCAAGGGCCAGACCACAGCCCTGGCCGCGATCATGGATAATGGCAACTGGACCAAGACCCCGGATGGCAAATGGCATAATGCCGGGCGGGACAAGGTGCCCGATGCGGTGAAGGCAGAACATACCTTCAAATATGCCGTCCACCTGACCGGTCGCACCGAAAAGCCGATGCCCGCCCTGGCTGGCCATAAATTACAGCTGGTGCCAATGGAGGCGATCCCGGCAGAAATGGGCAAGACCCTGAAATTAAAGGTTCTGTATCAGGGAAAGCCGCAGGAAGGCGTTTCGGTGCAACGCGATTTTCTGAACGACCCTGACCAGACGCCGCAGAAGACGGATGCCAACGGCATGGTCACCGTGACCATCCGCAACCAGGGGCTCAACGTCATTGCCGCCACCTATATCGCCACCCCGGCAGAGCCCAAGCTGGTGGATCATGAGGAACATCTGGCCACGCTGTCCTTCGCATTGCCCCACGCGGAGGAATAATACCAACCTGCCGAGGGTTTGACCTTTA
>Ga0209373_10000393_pt1 | contig 74074 bp, 55 predicted proteins | sample Higcelweek5metaG_FD_187173 | JGI IMG/M metagenome (GOLD analysis project Ga0209373, IMG submission 187173) | Freshwater pond sediment microbial communities from the University of Edinburgh, under environmental carbon perturbations - High... | ecosystem: Environmental > Aquatic > Freshwater >...
TGGGCAAAATATATTGTTGATATTTAGCAAGAAAAAAACGATAATTTTCGTCTTCGGTAAATATATTTTCAAACCCGTTGGCATGATTGAAAATATGATACGTACAGTTGGGCGTAAGTTTTTCCATACTTATAGACTATTTTGGTAGATTATCTTTTCCAAAGTTTAAAACTTTGGAAAAGATAGGGTTGATTAAATAGAAATATTGCCAAGACGGTCGACTTTGAGTTTAATAAGCGATTCTTTTTCTTTTGTGAATTCGATTTTATTTAGTTGAGTATATTCCAACTTATTTACAACTGATGTTGCAACTGAATGAGGAATGCAGGAAAGCCTATTCCCAGTGAAACTTACAACTTTATAAATATTTCTTCGTTGCTCCTGGTTAAATTCGCGAGGATTAAGATTCTTTATATTTACCCTCTCATCCTCATTTGGCACATATACCAAATCATTCGGAGTTAGGTAAAAGTCGTTTTCATTCTTCAAGTCAACTGGAGGTGCCCCCTGCTTTAAACGTTCTATTACCACATTCAGGGGAATTGAATCGTAACTCCGTTTCCCTTCTTTTGATTCATAAACAGCAAAGTATAAGTTTGTTCCCTTGTCTGCTTCAACCCATTTGTGTTTTGTTGAAATCTTGTTTCCGACACAAAATCTACCACTTCCACTTTCTCCAATTGGTAGTTTATATATAGGAATTTTTCTCTTTGAATTAAAGCTTTCAATACCTTCTGGACTAAATGCTTTGTCTAAATCTTCGTTGCATTCTTTTAGGTGCTGTAATAAATCTTTCCGAATTTTGAAATCAACAATTTTATCTATTACTTTTTTTGCATCTTCAATATTTTTTACTCCTCCTTGCCCACGATTTGAGAGTAGAGAAATTTGTTGGCGTCTTCTGAACTTCTCAGTGTCAATTCGAAATGCAGTTTGAATAATTGGATTTCCATTATTATCAATTAATGGAAACTGTTTCAATCTTTTTTGTGCTTCGGTAATTTTTCCATTGCATTCGATCAGAACTTTTTCAACTTTTGCTTTGATTTCATCATCAATAATATATTCTCTTTTACCGACGGATTCAGCTATTTTTAATAAGTCAAATGAATAAGATTTTTTGCCATAAGGCATTGGAGTATGTAATGATTTCCTTATTGCCCAGTTCGTTCCTTCTTGCTTTACTTTGGCTTTAACTTTTTTACCTTCTTTTTCAACCCATTTCTCGTAATTATTGGTTGCTTTATTGATTACGCGAAGATTTTGCTTGAAACTTACCACGACGGTTTCCAATTTATTTTTTGCATCAATAGTAAAATCATTATCAGCTTTAATGAGGGCTTCTGTTTCTATCTTAGACCAAGGTTTTTTCAATTGCCATTTATAATTGCCTTTATCATCTAGTTTGGTTTTAAAACAAAGTTTGTTTTTCAAATCATACCTAAATCCTTTTTCATCATTAGTCCCTTTTTCGTGAGCGTTTTTATTGTTCAGGTAATTTACATGGTCTCTTGTCATACAAGCAATCACCAATGCGTCCATAGCGTGATGGCGATGGTCAATGCGTTTCTTTTCAATTTTCACCTGTTTAGAATCAATATTTACGCTATCTATTGGTAAATACTTTTGATATTGTTCATTCCAATAGGTAAATACATCAGTGTTAGTCAATTGATTCATTCTTTCAAACCGAGGCAATATCAAATCGTTCCAAACGGCATCCATTCCCCAATCTTTCTTCAGAATGGTTGTAATTTTCCCATTTCCAGGAATCAGATTTTTTGAATTGATACCGTCATCTTCTTTGTCTGCACGAACAATATTGGAAAGCAATGACGAAATGAACTTGCTGATATAGCGGGTATCGTTCATTTGTCGGGCAATCATTTTCTCTGGAATTTCTTCCAATAACAAGTTTTGTCGCTTTGTTTTGCTTTTGGCGTAATGATCTTTTACAAAAGTTTGATATGCTTCTTCGGAAAAAATTTCCACAACTTTACCCATTCCACATTCTACTTTTTGCCCGGGATACTTTTTAATAAACTCCAATCCAAGCAGTTTGTCCTTTAACTGATTTACAGCTGATTCACAAATCACCTTATTATTAAAACTATCGTCAAAATAGCGTGACTTAGGGATAATGTGTTCGATTTGATAATCTTCAGTAAACAAGCGCCCGAGTGGAATCATTTGCCCTGTATACGGGGAACGATATCTTTGTTCTAACCATAATTTATAACGTTGAAGCTCTGATTTACTGGGCTGTGACGATTTGCTGATTTTGACAATATCTTCGGGCAATTCAATTGTGGAGTTCAACACGCCATCTTCGTAGATTCTCAATGCATCTTGCTGCATCGGGGAGAAGGGACGAACATTTTCAACCGGAAGTTTTCCGTCTGAATTTTCTTTCAATTCCGCTAATAGTGCCTTTATCCGCAGATTTGTGACTTCATTGTTGGTCACTTGGTCAGTCAGTCGTTTGCGATCATCGGCAGTATTTTTCATTTCTCGTCCCAACTCAACATGAATTTCATCAAAATAACTGTTATAACTCTTTACGTTTTTCTTTTTCTTTTCATCATAAATCAGTGAGTATGGAATATGATTCAGTTCTGCAAAGTGTTCCCAGACATCTTTTACAACACGTAATGTTTCGGTTATTACTTGTTCTACTATTGGGTTACGAAGTTCATGTTGCTTGAAATAATATAGATATTCTTGCATATCATGTGACATGTGCCATTTATCAATACTTTCAACCTCCGAGTGCCTGTCGTAAATCACGTAGCTCGCCAACCAAATAGGCAACCCTTGAAAATGATTATTATCAATAAGATTTATTGCTTTTTCTCTGACACGGGTTTTAATGTTTTCATCGTATTCGCCTGTAATTATTTTTTCAATCCGGCTTTGCGTTTTAGTATCTATAGCATTCCAGCTCCAATACTTACCGAGTCTCATTAATGGCAAAAGTTTTTTGATAGCCTTTTCGGAATAAGCGCCGTATTCGCTTGGGAATGGTTGAAACTTCCTGAATTTTTCAACAAATGAGTTTTCGTCCAACTTATATTTGTTTGCGAACGATTTTAATGCTGCTTCATATTCCTTCTTATCGGTTACTGAATAAATGACATGCCACAAGTGTTGTTCTATTGTCGGAGTAAGAAAACCATTTGGAACATTTTCTACTTTTTTCAATTTTTCACGGATTATGAAACCAGTAGAGTTGCAAGGATATTTCTTCGATTTGTCTTCTTCTTTTTCTTTTGAATCATCAAAAACATAATTCCAACGATATTTGGCAATTTCTTTGTCCACTTCTTTGTTGAAGGCGGCTGGTTTTGCATTTGGAAATTTCTCTTTCAATATTGGGTTAACCAAATGTTTCAAAATATCTTTATGTCCGACTTCCTTCTGTTTCATCAAAAACTCAAAAAGATTGACAACATCCTCAGTGTTTTTCAGAAATTCAGTAGTAACGTCCGCATCATCCTCTTTCCTGTATATTTTGAGGTTCGAGAGCCATTGCCACACACGAAATTCCTGATAAAGTGGGTGCGATTTGGAAATAACTTTTAAAGGAACTAAAACTGGCTTACCGTTATCATCTCTAACTATTTTACCGTCTTTATCTTTAATAGGATGTTTTTCTAATGTGCAATTGCCAATTGAGGACTTTTGGCTTCGAAGTGGTCGTTGGTAAAAAATAATGTCTTCAACAAACAAATGCACAAAGTCACGTTTGCTCAAAACGAACTGTTGTGCTTCGTTGTTCCGATAAAGTTCACGTACGCAATCATTGTATAAATCATCGGTAAATAACTCCGGTTGTAATTCAATCTGTTTTTTCAATATGGCGACTAATTCTTCCTTGTAGAATTTTCGTTCAATAGTGCGAACCAACTTACCCCGAATCTTTTGCGAAGGGTTTTGCAATAGGTTTTCGTAAATGTAGGCACCTACTGTTGCATTAGCATCTTTTATTTCTTTCTCAGTTTTGATTTTTATGAGTTTCCATTTCTTCTCCCAATCTTCTTCCGTTGGAATAGAAAATCTCCTCTTTAAAGTTCCATCGTCTTCAAATCTGTCATTGCCATCTTTATCCAGGTCAATAGTTGCAATAATATTTTTTTGTAATCCAATCCAATTTGGAACTTCTTTGGAAAAATACTTACCACTATCTCCATTTGCGAGAGTAATTTGTATAACTTTCAAACCTTTGTAAACAGAACCTGTGTCAACTATACTATTAATAATTTGAGTATCAAAATATATTCTTGTTTGTGCCGTTCTTGTTGCATCTGCATCATCTTCACCTCTCAACTGGTAATACCCCCGCTTTTGGTTGAAATTAAGAATTATCCATGCCAATTCTTCTTTTGCTATTTTTTGGCTTAAGGCTTTCTTTCGTAAATAATAAATCGTCCAATCATAAGGGATTTTAGTCTCTTTCCCATTTGGTTTTGTATAAAACAATTGAGGTTGCGACTGCTTGAAATCACTCAACATTTCTTCAAAAGAGCTTATAAATATGAAATTTCGATTATTGTAAGTCAATTTCGGTTCGGATTCATCCACAAACTGGCCGAAATGCTTATCGAAATCAATTTCCTGAACATAATGCTCAGGTAAAAACCCCAATACATTTAACACACGGTGTAACCGTTCACGACGCAACAAATGACGCTCGCGAATACGGCGAATTCCCCGATAGCTTGTTCTGGCAGCAGTTTGTGTTTCCAGGGGCTTTCCACCACTAAAGGTATCTAAAACATCCTGAGTCATCGGTATTATCCGACTTCCCATACCTAAAATAATCTTCTCGTCTGCATCCACTAATGCCCACCCAATACTGTTTGTTCCTAAATCCAAACCTAAAATTTTCTTCATAATGCATTGATTTTAATGGTTGTTAAATCGCGCTAAAGTTAAATATAAAATTTTATTAAACAATATGTTTGATTACTAAAATTAATATTATATATTTGCCGTACAATTTTTGAAGCAAATCACAATAAGGATTATTCCGTTGTGAAAACATTTAAAGCGGCCTTGTAGCAATACAAGGTCGCTTTCTTTTGTCACCTTGAGAGGTACATCTTAGCAAAGTCGATTCAATTTTAAACAATTGCTTTTAATCTACTATTGATCGGGTGACTTTGTGTTGGTTGAATGGCTTTGAGTCACCCGATCAATGGGTTCCATCCGTTCAGTTGGTATAATTTTAAATAATTGCTTTTAATGGAAGTATTGTATTGAGGGTGTCACTTGGAGTGACGCCCTCAATGAAAACAGACTAAGTCGGAGTGCGACTTTAAGTCGCGCCCCAACTGACCCGTCAATTTCCAACTCAAAAAGGAATCTACATTTCACATTCTACTTTCTCTTCGTTGTGATTTGCTTTGACTACGTCGATTTTCAATTCAAAAAATTGTATCTTTGACATCACAAACAGCTTTCATCGTAGAATAAACCCGTAAACAATGTCCCGAAATATTCAACATATACTTGCCTTACTGGTATTTTTAATTAGCCCGATTGGATATGCTGCTGCATTGCCGATAACCGATGTGAGATATCTGACTCATTCCGATGGGCTGAGCAATCACAGAGTATTTACTATTATTGAAGATCAGTACGGTGCTGTATGGATAAGCACAAAAGCCGGCGTTGATCGTTACAATGGCCATACGATAAAGAATTATACACTTACCGGAGATTTCTATTTCGGAGATATGGCCGGAAGAACAATTCGTTTGTTTCAGGACAAGCATGGAGATATTTGGGCCTATGACAATATCGGACGAATTTATAAATACTCGCCTGTCTATGACCGCTTCGATCAGGAACTGAAGCTTGGAGACTTCGTTCACGAGAGCATAATGCTCAACAAATATGTCAGAAGCAGCGATGGAAAAGAGCTATTCGGACTTACAAAGGGATTGTATATTAAAGATAAGTCAGGAAGTGTAAAGCCGGCTATAACTGGTGTTGTGGTAAATGATATGGTCGAAGCAGGCAATACATGGTTTATTGGTACAAACTCAGGTCTTGGAGTGTTGAAAAATGGGCGGAAGGTATCTATGCACCCCTCATTTAAAAACACGAATATTCAGACTTTATTCTACGACAAAGAAACGGCAAAATTGCTGATCGGGACATTCAATGACGGGCTGCGTCTAATGAATATGTCCACGCAAAAGGTATCGCACGTCAATTCCGAGATTGATATTTTTACGAACCCGATACGGTCTATATTAAAACTAAATGCCCATACGATGGCAATAGGTATAGATGGTAGTGGAATTTACACGGTAGATCTTCGTAACAATAAAGTAGAACTGCTTATTAATTCCGAAGACAATAATAGCTTTAGTCTTCATGGTAACGGAATATACGCCATGCTTAAAGACCAACAAGGCAACCTGTGGGCCGGTAGCTACACAGGTGGAGTATCGCTCATTGGACTTACAGATTCTCCCTCACGGCTTATAACTCATGAGAGGGGCAACCTTAATTCATTGGCGAATGATAATGTAAACGCCATAGCCGAAAACATAAATGGCGACATTTGGTACGCTACCGATCGGGGTGTAAGCATATTTCTGAAGTCGGGACGATGGATTCACACCTTGAACAAGTATGTGGGTGTAACCTTGTGCTCTTCCGAAAACGGTAATATGTTGCTGGGTACTTATGGCGAGGGTATTTTTATGCTGGACAAAAACGGGAAAGTGCTGAAACTGCTGAACAAACAGTCGGGCAACCTGACTTCCAATTATATCTTCTCCATAAAAAAAGATCACTCCGGCGATTATTGGGTGGGTGCACTGGACGGGGAACTAATGCATCTTGATGGAAATGGAAAACTGAAGCAGCGATATCCCGTCAATCAGGTGCTTTCAATTACTGTAATTGACGACCACCGGATTGCGGCGGCTACGGTGGACGGGTTTTATATTATTGACAAGAACAAACACACGGCAGAGCGGTATGCCTCTTCGCAGGAACAGATACACAATAATATAAGCGCCTACATTATACCAATGTTATTCAATGCCAACGGGACTGTGTGGTTAGGCACGGAAGGAGGTGGGCTGAATCTTTATAACCTCAAAACACGGAAGATATTGCGCAGCTACAAATCGTCCGACGGATTGCCTTCGAATGACATATACGGCATCCTGTCCGACTCGAAGGGACGCTTGTGGGTAAGCACCGGTAACGGAGTTGCTGTTATCAATGATTCTGTGGTGTTATCATTAAACTATCTCAAAGGCGTAGAAAAAGAATATAACAAGTCGGCAGCCATCCGCTTGAAATCCGGCGATTTTATATTCGGTGGTATCTCGGGAGCCGTACGGTTTTCGCCTTCCGAGATCAATTTGATAGATTACTCTGCCCCTTTACGGATTACCGGATTTACAATCGACGGAATAAGTGAATCGAAAAAAGATAAATTAATGCTTTCGATTCATGAGGGACTGGAAGACGGGCACATTACCCTTGCCTATAAGCAAAATACTTTTACCGTCAATTTTGAATCCATAAACCTGCGTTATCAGGAAGATATAGCTTACCGATACATATTGGAAGGCTATGACAATGGATGGAGCGAGGTATCAGTAGCCGGTACTGCCACCTATAAAAATGTAACTCCCGGCAAATACCTGCTACGAATATGCAGCGTACGCAAATGCGACGGCAAACTAATCAACGAGAAGAAAGTGGAAATAGTCGTTTCACATCCCTGGTGGAGTTCATGGTGGGCATGGATTGTTTATGTTTTGCTTGTCGGTATGGCGGGGTACTTTATTTTTCGCTATAAATGGTATCAGCTCCAAAAACTACACAACGAGGACAAAATACGATTCTTTGTCAATACAGCCCACGACATTCGTACCCCTGTCACACTGGTAATGGCACCACTTGATGATATCCGCAAAGATGAACAGCTTTCTTCAAATGCTGCTTATTTGCTCGATGTAGCCCGACAAAACATCCGCAAACTGAATACTATCACTACGCAGCTGCTGGAATTTGAAAAAATCGACTCAGGTAATCATTCATTAAAACTTAATACTGTTGATTTAAGGGATATATTGCAAGAAGAAATCAGCAGTTTCCAGAATGCGTGCGACAAAAAGAATATACAATTATCACTGACCTTACCCGACTCCCCGGCAAATATGCTCGGCGACAATCATCTGCTTGAGATGATATTTGATAATCTGATATCAAACGCATGTAAGTACACTAATGCCGGTGGATACATCAGTGTAGTGCTTAGCGCAACCAAAAATAAGGTCACGGCAGAAATAATTGACAGCGGTATAGGAATTCCTCAGAGCGACCATAAACATACTTTTTCTAAAGTATTCAGGGCACAAAACGCAGTGGACACGCAAGAAATTGGTACCGGATTTGGGTTGATACAGGTAAAACGCATTGTGAAAATGCTTCATGGCACTATAGAATTCAAGTCGGTAGAAGGAGAAGGTACCACTTTTACAGTCAGCTTTAAACGGGTTTACGATGAAGCAATAAATACGTCAAGACAAACTCCCGTCAACAGTTTGTCTGATGATGGTGATTACCCATTATCAGGCAACGTCATCGAGTCGGATCACAATAAAGATGTAACTGTGCTTATTGTGGAAGATAATGACGATTTGCGTCAATATCTCGGAAAAACATTTTCACCGGAGTATAATGTTATTTTAATGCCTACAGCGGATGATGCGTTGTCCTACTTGTCGGAGGAATATCCGGATTTGATTATCTCCGATGTAATGATGCCCGGAACGCAGGGCGACGATTTTTGCAGAGCTGTAAAAAATAATCCTGAGACAGCCGGCATTCCGGTGATACTTCTGACCGCCAAAACCGGTCATGATTCCATCGTGACCGGACTTCAAAAGGGTGCTGACGATTATATTGCCAAACCGTTCAGCACAGAGATTCTAAAACTGAAAGTCCGGGGAGCCATTGAGAACCGGAATCGCTTGCGCAGTTATTTACTCAAGCAAGCCGTAGTAAAGGTAACCTCCGATAAGGCGACTAATGTGATAGACCATGCGGATGAAAAAAGAATAGAGCCGGAATTATCGGCCAGCGACCGCGAATTTATGGAAAGAATCACAGAAATTGTAGTGAGTAATATGAGCAACACAGACTTTAGCATTGACATACTCTGCCGCGAAATGGCAATGAGCCGAACTCTCTTATATGGCCGGCTGAAGTCGCTAACAGGAAAAGCTCCGCAGGAATTTATCAGGATACTTTGTCTTGAGCGGGCAGCTGAGTTATTGCGTCAAGGAATGTCTGTTACAGATGTAGCCGAAGCAACCGGTTTTATAAACGCTAAATATTTTAGCACCATTTTCAAAAAACATTTTGGGGTACAGCCCAGCAAATTTATCGTAAAAGGATAGTTCACCCAATAAAATACTCTTCGAACCTACAGGTTTTTTCATAAAACTAAAAGAAACCTCCACTCTACAGCCTTTGACATTCAGCTATTTATTAAATATGTCAGCAATCAAACTCTAAATGTCGGCAATCAAACCCGATAAGAAGTGTGAGCTTACTATTTTTGCGCCAAGTCTGCCGGATTTACTTTGGCAGAAGCTTTACAACTGTGTTTAACTTTAAAGCTATTTTGGTAAGCAAATGAACAAATTCACAACACTCCTTATCACCCTCGCGTGGGGAACGTGTACAGCCTGTTCGTCGAATAGAGATGAACCCGATGTATCTCCACCCCTGCCAACATCGAATGAAATCGTCGTATTTCAAGATGAGTTCAAAACTTTCAATACCTCATTTTGGAATAAAGAAACCCATGCTGCCGGGTGGACCAATCAGGAGTTGCAATCCTACGATCCTTCTCATGTAACTGTTGGGAAAGACGGCGACAAAACAGTACTGATACTAACAGCCGAACGTAAAAATGGCCTAATTATGTCGGGCAGAGTAAATACAAAAGCTAAGAAAAGTTTCAAATATGGAAAACTTGAAGCAAGTATTAAACTGCCCAAAACAGCCAACGGACTTTGGCCTGCATTGTGGTTGATGGGCGACAATAACAAAGATTGGCCTGCCTGTGGTGAAATAGACATTATGGAAATGGGAGATGCGGAAGGAATGAAATCCGGAAATGCATCGCAACGTGTCAATACGGCTCTTCATTTCGGGCCTGATGTCAAAAATCACGAACAGAAATATTTTACGTCTAATGCTACTGCGAATCTGCAGGACGGCAATTACCATCTATACACAATGGTTTGGGACGAGAATAAAATTGCAGTGTCTATTGACAGCATTCCCTTTAATACATTTGATATAAAGGATAACCCCTATTTTCATGGCAATTTTTTCATTTTGCTAAATCTTGCAGTTGGTGGTGCATACACCGGTATAACCGATATGTCGGGAATAACTGCGTTGAAGGATGGTGAAAAAGTAGCCATGTATGTTGACTGGATAAAAATTATTGAGACTAAATAATCATAATACACATGAAAGAAAAAGTAATTTCAAGAACAGTGTTGTGTGGAGCATTGCTTTTAGGTATCGCAACAATGGCTACGCCAGTTGTTGCGTTTGCCCAACAGGCTACTACACAGAATGGTGTCTCGCTAAAAAAAGTGGCGGGAACTGTAAAGGACGAAGGAGGCCCGGTAATAGGCGCTTCTGTTATGGAAAAAGGGACCACCAATGGCACCACTACGGATGTCGACGGCAGGTTTACACTGAATGTAAAAGCCGGTGGAACCTTAGTGATTAAATACTTAGGTTACAAGAGTGCCGAGGTAAATGTGTTGTCTGAATCGATTTCAGTGAAATTAGAACAGGATAACAGAGTTCTGAATGAGGTTGTAGTTACTGCATTAGGCATTAAACGCGACCGCAAAGCTTTAGGCTATGGTTTAGAGGAAGTGAAAGGCGGAGTATTCGAAAAGGCGAAAGAAACAAATGTAATCAATTCGCTTGCAGGTCGGGTAGCCGGTCTTGTGGTGAGTCAAACAGCAGGTGGTGCTTCCGGATCAACCCGCGTAATTCTTCGTGGAGCAACAGAAATGACAGGTAACAACCAACCGCTTTATGTAATAGACGGAGTACCGTTGGATAACTCAAATTTTGGTTCGGCAGGAACTAGTGGTGGCTACGACCTGGGCGATGGTATTTCATCAATCAACCCTGATGACATTGAAAGCATGTCGGTACTAAAAGGTCCCGCCGCTTCAGCGCTCTATGGTAGCCGCGCAAGTCATGGTGTAATTCTTATTACCACCAAAAAAGCCCGGAACGAACGCTATTCGGTGGAATATAACGGAACGCTTACTGTTGACAACCAATTGTCTAAATGGAATAACATTCAGCAGACTTATGGAATGGGAAGCAATGGTAGTTACAGCATTGATGCCGTATCCAATACGAACAAGAGCTGGGGTCCAAAAGCGGATGGTGGCAATATGTTACGATATTTTGACGGTACCGAGCATCCGTATCTCATAATACCGGACAATACTTCGGGATTCTTCCAAACCGGTCTGACTGCCAACAACAGCGTTACAGTATCGTCCAGTACCGGAAATACCGGGCTGCGTTTTACGCTTACTGACTTAAGGAATAAAGATATAGTTCCAAAAACAAACATGGGTCGTAACATCTTTAATCTTAGAGCAAACACTACATTAAAGAAGGTTGATCTTGACTTCTCGGCCAACTACACGCATGAAAATGTACAAAACCGTCCGGCATTGGGCGACAGTAAGTCAAACATTGGTAAGAATCTTATGACGCTTGCTAACACTTACGATCAGGCCTGGTTGCGCACCTATCAGGATGAAAACGGAGAATATTCTAATTGGAATGGTATGGATCCATACAATGTGAATCCTTACTGGGATGTGTACAAAAACTCAAACGAGTCGAAGAAAGACCTGTTCCGCCTCCATGGTTCGGCCGTATGGAACATCGGGTCGCATCTCAAAATAAAAGGTACCGGTGGTGCCGAACTCAACTGGTTCAACTTCCAGGACTTCAAAGCACCAACTACGCCCGGGTACGAAGCCGGTTATCTTCAGAACAACCAGTTCCAGAATAAAATGTACAATTTTGAATTGATTGCCACCTATAACAACCGATGGAAAGATTTTGATTTTACAGGTACTGTGGGAGCTAACTTGTACAAAATTGATAAACAAACGTCCATAATCACTGCACAGGATATGCAGATACGCGATGTGGTAGCCCTCATGAGTTTTAACGAAACCAGTCTTCAGGAAAATAGCTACCGCAAGCAAATTAACTCTGTTTTCGGAGCTGTGAATTTAGGGTGGCGTAACCTTGTTTACCTGGATGCTACAATTCGTGGAGATAAATCATCAACACTTCCTGTAAACAACAATACTTATGTTTATCCTTCGGTATCGGGTAGTTTTGTATTTTCCGAACTACTTAAGCGCAACGATATATTACCTTACGGAAAGATGAGAATGTCGTGGGCACAGGTTGGATCAGATACAGATCCTTACAAACTAGGGCTTGTATACTCTAAGTCTAAGTTCACTTATCCTGGTTATACTATTGGTTACATCGACAATGAAGTGATACCTAACAAAGACCTTAAACCAACGAGAACCAATTCGTTTGAAGTAGGTTTTGAAACAAAATTCCTGAACCAACGTTTAGGCTTGGACTTTACTTATTACAACCAGATTTCACGAAATCAGATTATCGGTATGGCTTCGAGCTGGACAACAGGTTACCCTTATCGTTTGATTAATGCTGGTGAAATCCAGAATCAGGGTATTGAGGTAGCACTTAACACACGTCCGGTGCAGGCTGGTGATTTTTCGTGGGATTTGAATCTGAATTTTTCGAAAAATAACAATAAGGTAAGGGAGCTTACCGATAACATGGATATGTTTGAGCTTGAAAAAGCATCGTGGCTTGATGTGCAGGTAGCTGCAAAAGTAGGTGAGAATTTTGGTTCAATCGTTGGTCCTGATTTCAAACGCAATGCTGATGGGCAAGTTCTTATCGATCCTGCTACCGGTTTGCCTGTGTACGACAAAAGCAACCATGTACTGGGTAATGCCTCATGGGATTGGACAGGAGGTCTCAATACAACATTTAAATATAAAAATATTGGTTTGACAGCTTTGTTCGATGTAAAAGTTGGAGCTGATCTTTATTCTATGTCGCAACGTGCGGCCTATGAGTCGGGCAAGAGCTTAGCTACATTAGACGGTCGTGAGGCATGGTACAAATCGGAAGAAGAACGTCAGGCAGCCGGAATTGCTAAAGGTTCAGCTTCGTGGAATCCAACCGGAGGTTTCGTTTCTCCGGGTGTAATCGATAATGGAGATGGAACTTACCGTCCAAATGACATCAAAATCAATCCTGAAACTTATTGGATGAGTGTGAGCCGCAATGCTCCGGCGATGTTCATTTATGACAACTCTTACGTGAAATGCCGTGAAATCACCCTTAGTTACCAGTTCCCTAAAAAATGGTTAGGCAAGGTCGTTCAGGATATGTCACTCTCTTTTGTAGCACGCAATCCGTTCATTGTATGGAAAAATATTCCTAATATCGATCCTGATTCCAACTACAATAACACGACCGGTATGGGACTTGAATATGGTTCACTACCGTCACGCAAAAGCTATGGTGTTAACCTTTATGTAAAATTTTAATCATCTGAAAAAATAATGAAAACTAATATACGAACATATATATTGTTATTGCTGACAATATTCGCTGTTACGGTCAGTTCCTGTAGCGACAGCTATATGGAAAACTTAAATACCGACCCGTCAAAGGCAAACAGCATCGATCCTAATGCACAGCTGACAACAGCCGAATTGCAGACCTACGGTGATCTTGGAATGGTGGAAATGTACCGAAATTACCATTATGCTTTCGCACAACAATTGATGGGTTGTTGGAACACCACAAATTATGGAGGTCGCCACACTATCGACAACAATGAAATGGGCCGTATGTGGATATCTTTTTATCCAAAAGCGATTAAAAACCTGACAGACGGTATAGCCCGTAGCAATGAAAATGCATCATTGACAAATGTCAATGCAGCATTACGCATATACCGGGTTTACATGATGTCATTAATGACGGATGTTTATGGTGACGCTCCTTGTAGCGAAGCCGGGTTGGGTTATCTGGATGGAAAATTCAATCCGCGTTATGATACGCAGGAAGAAATTTACACCTGGTTTTTCAAAGAGTTGAAAGAAGCCAGTACAGCCCTTCAACAGTCCGGAGATAAAATAACGGGAGATGTGATATACAACGGAGATGCTTCCAAATGGAAAAAATTTGCCAATTCGCTTCGTCTTCGCTATGCTATGCGTATTTCTGATGTAGCACCTGAAAAAGCACAACAGGAATTTGAAGATGCTCTGGCGGCTGACGGAGGAGTATTCACCAGTGCTTCCGACGATGCATTGATTAAATACATGGAAGTGCCATTCAGCTTCGGACAGGAATCTTATACTGATTATCGTGGCAATGCGTTGTCAAAACTGCTTTTCGGTAATGACCCGGCTAACAACCCAAGTTATTTGTGTTCTACATTTTTCAACCAGATGAAAAACTCGGGTGACCCGCGTACCTATCGTATCGCACGTTTCTATTACGACGGACTGATGAGTTCTACCAGTACGAACAATCGTATCGATCTTACGGAAGAAGTACTGGCGAAAGGTGTGACTATGAATCCACGCGATCCGGGAGCATTTTCATGGGAACCATGGCCTACCGGTTACGAAAGTGATATAATGAAAGAAATAGCTTTGACCAATCCGTCGGTGGCTACAAGTATGGCCAGGGAAACAGAACCTAAGTTGGCAAATAACTTTTTAAAAAGTGACAATCCGGGTGTTATTATTACTTCTGCCGAAATAAATTTCCTTATGGCCGAAGCAGCTTTGAAAGGATGGAATGTAACCGGAACGGTTGCCGATCTTTACGCCAAAGGTGTTCGGGAATCAATGGATTTTCTGTCCAACCACTACGATTGCGATAAAATTACGGATGCAGAATTCAGCACATTTATTGCCAATAATGGTATCGGTTATACGGATGAGCAGAAGAAAGCTGCCATTAACACCCAGGCATGGATACTTCACCTCACCAATCCGGCCGAAAGTTGGGCTAACGTACGTCGTTCGGGTTATCCACGCCTGAAATCTCCGGCCGAATATGATTTCGCACAGTTCCTTACAGGCGGTGCAGATATTCCGGTTCGCCTTTCTTATCCGGTTCTCGAATCTTCTTACAACAAACAAAGTTACGAAGAAGCCCTGAACCGTATGGGAGGAGAGAATAGTTGGAACACACCTCTTTGGTGGGATGTGAATTAATAGTCATCAATTAAAGCATATTATATGAAACTTATATATCGAACATTAATAGCGTTGTTTTCCATGAGTGTCATGCTCAGCTCTTGCAACGACGAACAGCCGTTTTCGGTAGCGGGTCAGGACGACGAACCGCATATTCTTGCACCGACCTTTCCCGATCGTGTTAACGGAGAGTTGCCTACAGTGGCAACTATCAACAGGGATGCCAATTTTACAATGGAATTAACCGTCACACCTTCCGATTTTGTTGAGGTGGATTGGTATCTTGATGGAAACAAAGTGGCAGCGGGTAAAAAAATAGACATGCCTTTGCTTGCCGGGGTATATGATATGAAAGTAGTAGTAACCACTACTGCCGGAAAAACCACTTCTCGCGAAGGGATTGTACGTGTCAATCCTTTGGACGCTGATCCATCGACTACAAAAGTCAGTTTTGAGGGTTTCGTAGCTCCGGGTGCTCAAGCTGTTCTGTATGGCAAAAATCTTGATCTGGTAAAAGGTATCAAAATAGGTAACTTCGCTGTCACCACCATGACTGTTGTGCCGGATAATGGAGGTGCATATATTTCATACACTGTTCCTGCGGAAGTTCCCGAAGGCAAACAACGGGTTGTACTGATTGGTACTGACAATGTGGAATATGGAGGCGATGTGGTTACCGTAAGTTCAGCGGCATTGGTTACAACCGGAGCCGATAGGGCTACAGCTAATGCCACCTGCGTTATGACAGGTATTAACCTCGACAAAGTGGCATCGCTGGATTTTGGTGGTACAGCCGTAACTAATTTTGCTGTGAAAACTGCCGGACGATTAGAGTTCACCTGCCCTTCACTCAATGACGGAGAATATACTCTGACAGGAAAAATGACCGACGGAAAGGATGTGACTTTCTTTGCAAACAAAGTGGTTGGAAGCAGCACTAAGATAGTAATATCATCAGAGCAAACACTCTGGAGCGGACACCATTACGTATCATGGGATTTTCCGGATGGCAATCCGAACAAAACTTTCAACCTCATTGGTTCGAGTGTTTTTGCATCAATTAAGCCAGGTGCGGTAATGTCTATTCACTATTCGATTGAACCTTCGGCTGAATACCATCAGATACGCACTACTTCCGGATGGTGGAATGATTTACCCGGAACAGGAGTAGTTGATGTATCAACCGCTGGTGTGTTGAACGTTACCCTTACACAAGCAGTTCTCGATGCGATTAAAGATCAAAGCGGATTCCTTTGTGTAGGTCATGGCTACTTCGTTGATCTTGTAACTGTAAAATAATAACTGATAATGCGTTTGAATAAAACATTTATTATCGGAATTACTGCAAGCATTGCCTGTCTCGGACAGGTGGTGTTTGCTGCTAATCCGAAAAATTCAAAAATAGAAGCTGCTGTTGAAAAAAAACTAAGCAGCATGACTTTGGATGAAAAAATAGGTCAGATGACCGAGCTTTCTATCGATGTATTGGGAGAGATGAAAAATGGTGAATTCGTTCTTGATAAGGAGAAACTTCATAATGCCATTGCCAAATACAAGGTAGGATCAATACTGAATGCACCCGGCCCTGTTGCGCAAACGCGTGCGAAATGGCAGGAACTGATCGGTATGATACAGGATATGTCTATGAAGGAAATAGGGATACCATGTATCTATGGGCTTGACCAAAATCACGGTACCACCTACACGCTCGAAGGCACTCTGTTTCCACAGAATATAAATCTGGGCGCCTCGTTCAATCCTCAGCTTACATACGATGCAGCGAAAGTGACCGCTTACGAAACTCGTGCAGCCAACTGTCCCTGGACGTATTCACCAACTGTTGATATGGCACGGGATCCACGCTGGTCCCGCGTTTGGGAAAACTATGGCGAAGATTGCCTTGTCAATGCCGTCATGGGAAGTAATGCCGTACGCGGATTTCAGGGAGACGATCCCAACCATATTCCGGCTGACAGAATAGCAACATCGGTAAAGCATTATATGGGCTACAGCATGTCACGTACCGGTAAAGACAGAACTCCTGCCTATATTCCTGTGTCGGAACTTAGGGAAAAGTGCTTTGCACCTTTTAAGGCATGTGTAGAAGCTGGCGCGCTTACCGTGATGGTAAATAGTGGAAGCATCAACGGAATTCCCGTACACTCCAGTTACGAGTTGCTGACGCAATGGTTGAAAAAAGATCTGGCGTGGGATGGTATGTTGATCACCGACTGGGCCGACATCAATAATTTGTACACCCGTGAGCATGTGGCGGCCAACAAAAAGGAAGCCATACAAATTGCTATCAATGCCGGAATTGACATGGCTATGGAGCCATACGATTTGAATTTCTGCACGCTGCTCAAAGAACTTGTAGTAGAAGGAAAAGTACCGATGAGTCGTATTGACGATGCTGTGAGCCGTGTTCTCCGACTGAAATATCGCCTCGGACTTTTTGATAAACCAAATACTTCTTTATCCGATTATCCTGAATTTGCAAGTAAAAAATCGGCTGAATTAGCTGTAAAGGCTGCTGAAGAGTCAGAAGTGTTGCTGAAAAACAAGGATGCACTGCTTCCTCTGAAAAAGGGAGTGAAAATTCTTGTTACCGGTCCAAATTCCAACTCTATGCGTTGTTTGAACGGTGGTTGGAGTTATTCGTGGCAGGGACATCTTACCGACCGGTTTGCCGGAGCTTATAACACTATCTTTGAAGCTGTACGCAATAAGTTCGGCAATGAGAATGTAGTGCTTGAACAAGGAGTGACGTATGTGGCTGAAGGTAATTATTTCGAAGAAAATACTCCGGAAATAGAGAAAGCTGTAAATGCAGCCAAAAATGTGGATGTGATCATAGCTTGTATTGGCGAGAATTCCTATTGCGAAACACCCGGTAACTTGTCCGATTTAGCCATATCTGCCAATCAGAGTAATCTTGTAAAAGCACTTGCTGCTACCGGAAAGCCGGTTGTTCTTATCCTGAATGGAGGGCGTCCGCGTATTATCAACGACATTGAACCTTTGGCCAATGCGATAATCAACATTCTGCTTCCGGGTAACTATGGTGCCGATGCTCTTGCCAATATTCTTGCAGGCGATGCGAATCCTTCGGCTAAAATGCCCTATACTTATCCCCGCCATCAGGCTGAACTGACTACTTACGACTATCGTGTAAGTGAGGAAACGGATAAGATGGAAGGAGCCTACGATTATGATGCGGTGATTTCTGTTCAATGGCCTTTCGGTTACGGACAAAGTTATACTACATTCAAATACGATAAGTTCAAATGTTCAAAGCTGAACTTCAATGCAGGCGATGAACTGACCTTTAGCACTGATGTGACCAATACAGGTAAAATGACAGGCAAAGAAGTGGTCATGCTGTTTAGTCGTGATATAGTAGCATCGCTGACTCCCGAAAACCGCCGTCTCAGAGCATTTAAGAAGATTGAACTTCGCCCGGGAGAAACACAAACAGTTTCGTTGACTATCAAGGCAAGTGATTTGGCTTTTGTTGGGGCGGATGGTAAATGGATTCTCGAACAGGGTGACTTCAGAATGCAGGCAGGCAACCAGACACTGAACATAAGCTGTGACAAAACAAATAAATGGATGACTCCAAATAAATGAGACTAAATTAAAAAAAGGTGATAATAAAGATTGTGTAACTGTTTGAAGAAGGTGAGTTGGACGAAAAAGTGGTTGTTCGGAAATTCCGAACAACCACTCAACACAGTGCTATGCCAGGAAAAACGCAGCAATCAGAAGTGAAAAGCTACAATCGTTATCATTTCATCTTACTTAGTGCCTGAGAAAATACTCCTCGGGGATAAAATACACTTAACAGTTTAAGCGGCCTTGTAGCAAAGTCGGAGTGCGACTTTTAGTCGCGCCCCGACTTGGTTCACATAAATCATCCGTTCAGTTGGTTCAATTTTGAATAATTGCTTTTAATGGAGGTATCTTATTGAGGGTGTCACTCGACGAAGTCGGAGTGCGACTTAAAGTCGCGCCCCGACTGGTTCACACTGGCTAGAATTTTCAGTCGCACCCCGACTTGGTTGCATAAGTCATCTATTCAATTGCTTTACATTTCAGGGTGCTCTTCGGCTTCCCCAACTTTTTTCTGGAAGTATTCCGAAGGGGTTGAGCCTGTGAACTGCCGGAAATTGCGAAGGGCAGTGCTGCGCGAACGGAAGCCGACATAGAAGAAGGTTTCCTGAAAATTCAACATCTGTCCGGATTCAATCTGTTGCAAAAAGTCTTCGATGCGCAAGCGGTTGATGTAGTTGCTGTAGTTTTCGTAGTCACTCTCGCGCATGGCCTGAGCAAGGCTGGTGCGGTTGGTGAAAAGCTCGGAAGCAAGGGTGTTGAGCGATAAATCGGGATTCCTCCAGGCTTTGTGTATTTTCATATAGTTATCCAATCGCTGTATCAGAACGGAGTCTTTCTTATCGTTGCTACAGTTCTCAGGACACAAAGAGCTGTCATCGGTTTCATCTGTCGTTTCCTCTTTTTCTTCTGCTACAGCAGCTGGTAGCGTTTTTACGATCAGCCTGTCGAACAACTCCATATATACAATATAAAGACTACAGCCTACACTCACATAATAATAAAGGATATTGAATTCAGGGTGATTAAACATTAGCACCAGCATATAGGCAAGCATATTTACCGAAAGTGTAATGACATACTTTCTTACCCATATATGGTCGGAATTGCGATAAAGTCGGGTTCGGTGAATAAAAAAGACAATCAGCGCCGGAGCAAAAATTAAAACCGAAAGCAAAAGCCGAAACCAGACTTCGAAACTGCCTGAATGCGCCAACAACCCGAGCAGTGAACCATAAGGTGTGTATTCCACCCCTAGCTGTAAAGAAATTAAGTAGACAACAACAGCCAGTACCCAGTAGCCGTATAAACTTAAAATTCTACGGAAACCAAGCCAACCGGGAGCAATTACTTCGATGGGATACAATATATAACCGAGCACCATAAAGTTGGCCAGTAACAACAATTTTACAGAAACCACCAATTCGGGAATTTCGCCATTGCACAGTGCAATAAACCGCGTAATATAGTTAAACACCGAAAAAGACACAATCACAGCCAGAATGACCCGCGAGCGTTTCGCCTCTTTACGACGGACAAATAGTAAGATCGAAGCGAGTAAACACACATATGCACCGGCAAAGACCGTGGCTAAATATAAGTATTGCATGCAGCAAAGCAGTTATTTTATTTTAAATCAGGGAGAAATTATTTGCCATAAGAAATGAACCAATGGCCTTGAGGGGCACCTCACACTAAAGAAAATTTAGTTCGCAAAGATATAAATTCTGAAGAATTAAATTTGGTTTCAGTAACTGAAATTTTCAAAAATTTTTCGGTACCTATGCGGACGACATTTCCCCGACAAATCAATAGAACCTGTAAATATGCAACATTAGTTTTGTAGAAATGCAACATTTCGGAGCCGTATTTTAAATACATTTGTATAGTTATTCCAGCAATTTGTTTGTTGGTAGTGTACTTGTGAGAAAGACCATTTTGCCTGACCTTTAGCTATGATGAAACGAGCAAAACAAAAAAACTAATCTGCTTTCATTTTTAAAAGCACAGATAATTTTTGTTTTGCGAGTTTCGTTTTTTGAAAGCACGAACCATCAACACAAAGAAGACAAGCAATAAGCTGCCAATAAAAAAGGAGTACATGACAAAAAACACAAACACACAATATTTAAACCACATTAGATACATTAGGGCTTTGTCTGTGAACTCTGTCTGCTGTGCGCTTCATTAAACGCAAGGCTTTAATTAATAGCTATCGGGGTGACCATTTACCATTTTAAAAAAGAAAATAAGCAGTATATTAGTTGGTTTTTTATACAACATTGAAGTATTTTCTATTTTGTAATTGACAATTTAGTATTTAAAAGAAAATAAGCAGTATATTAGTGGCTTATTTATACGGCATTGTATTGTTATTATTTTTAAAAAACACATAAACAATAAATCACATGAAAAAAAACTATTTTCTGCTTTTATTGGTTACAGTAGCCTTTCTCTTAGGATCGTGCACCACGTATGAAGAAACAGTTTCTGACAATCCTTTCGATACAATTAGTGCAAACACCAACAATGCCCGCGACAAGATAGTTGTTATCAGCGATTTGCACCTTGGCAACGATTTGGCTTATTCTGAGAATGTAAAGCATCTGAAACGTCTGGAGGAATTCCTCAAAGAAGTACGTTCGTCGGCAACAGTGAAGGAACTTGTTATTGGCGGCGACATGTTCGACGAATGGTATGTGCCAACGCGGGTAGACACCTACAGTGGAGGAACACAAGCCGATTTCGTAAGGAAAACAGTGGCAGCCAATCAGCACATTTTTGATGTACTGAACGGCATTATCAAGGACGAAAAAGTAAAGCTCACCTACATTCCGGGCAACCACGACATGGGATTTACGGCTGAAAACGTAAACATAGCAATGCCCGGAGTGAACCAGGCCCGCGATACCGGCAATAAGTATGGCGTGGGGACCTATCATCCTGATGGATTTACCGAAATTGCCATCGAACACGGACATCGTTACGATTTTTTCTGTGCACTGACTCCGAATGCCAACGAAGCCGATGCTCCGGGCTCGCTCCTTCCTCCGGGTTATTTCTTTTCGCGCATAGCAGCCAACTCGTTCACCGACCCTACTACACACGAAGCGGCTACCAAAGTGCCCGAAGTGAAACTGAACGATGCGACTAACCCCGAACAATATACAAAATACATTTATTACAACCTGTGGAAAAAAGTGATTCAGGATGTGATTTACGTGAAAGATAATTTCGGCGATCCCATTATAATCACTAAGGTAGGAAATTACACAAAAACTTATGCGATCAACGACATTCTTCCACAAAATAGTACGACAGATGGTAGCATTCAGATGAATTTGTACAACGGATTATTTACGCAAAGCAACTGGGAATCGCGCCTGAAGTTCAACAACGTAGAGGTTATGACAAAAATCAACGAAGCCCTAAAAGGCAGTCTCGAAACCGAATTTCTGGACGAACAAGCCAGCGTTCAGTATTTCAAAAACCCTTTGTCGAATGTGCGACTTGTGGTGTTTGGCCATACTCACAAGCCTATGATAAAAACATATAGCAACCTCAACGACAAAGCCTGTATATATGTGAACTCAGGCACCTGGGAAGACCAAAAAACACGCGATAAAAATGCGGCAATAGAACAGGACGGCCTGAAAATGCACTTTGTAGTAATTGACCCTTTAAAGGCAGATAAGAAAAAACTAAGCATAAGCTTGTACCAGTACCGATTCGGCAAACACGAGCTTTTGGATAATAAAGAGCTGGAATTGTAAAAGCCGAACAGCTTGAAACTCCCCTTAAACCCGGAACGAATAATGCCTTTACAGGTTTCGTTCCGGGCTTTTTATGCGTACAACTCCTTTTCGGGGAATTAGACTTAACACCGAAACAATAAAGTTTTAATGCTGCATCCTCTACTCCTTGCCTGACGAAATATTAAAAACATTTCAACGTCGTTGCATCTATCAATTAACTGCCGATCAACCGCATCCGTTTTAAACTTCGAAAAAGTCGGTTCAATCCTCATTAATTCCATTTCGACAAGAATTCATCTTCAAGGACATGTTTTTGAACATAATTTTGTATCGTAAAAACTATACGAATACAAAACATGAAAGGAAAGATTATTTCAATAGCGGTGATGCTGTTGGTAGGCCAAATGACATTTGCACAGGAAAGCAAAATCACTGAATTGACCTTGCAGCAATGCGTGCAGATGGCAGTGGATAAAAACATAAATGTGAAGACATCCCGCATCGACAAAGAAAAAAGCAATTACAAAAAGGAAGAATCGCGTGCGGCATTGCTCCCGAAAGTAAATATCAGCGCTGGTTTTACCGATAATTTAGCGCTGCCAACAACAGTGCTTCCGGGCGAGTTCCTGGGAAAACCGGGCACCACTATACCCGTACAAATGGGAAGTCAGTTCAACACAAACGCCACACTGAGCATCAGTCAGATATTGTACAACCAAACGGCATTTACAGCTTTGAAACTCACCAATAAATCGGCCGAACTAAGCAATTTGAGCGTTGAAAAAGCAAGCGAAGAAATTGCATTCGAAGTGGCTAAGCTCTATGCATTGGGGCAAACCACTGCCGAACAATCTAAATTGATTGGTGAAAACATAAAACGCACCGAACGCCTGAGAGATATTACTAAAATAATAGTTGAAAACGGGGTTGGCAAACAAGTTGACCTGGACAGGGTAAATGTAAATCTCGAAAACCTGTACACTCAACAAAGCAATACGCAGTTGGCACAGGAACAACAACTGAATATGATCAAATATATGCTCGATGTACCGATCGAACAAACGATTGTACTGACCGATACAGCAGCCATGCCGCTATTGGCGAACGAACCCATACTTCAGTCGGACTTTTCGGATCATGTGAATATACGCCTGCTCGAATCACAAAAGGAGCTAAATGTCTTAAACAAAAAGCTGATTTACAACGGTTATTTACCTACACTTTCGCTGTCGGGACAAGCAGCTTATCAGGGACTTCGCAAGGATTTCAGCACTTATTTCGAAAGTGGCGAAGCAAACAAATGGTATCCAATGGCCAGTGTATCAGTCAACCTTTCGATACCGGTATTCGACGGATTCGAAAAGCGATCGAAAGCGCGTCAGGCCACAATGGACCTGAAGAAAACGGAGGCTACACTCGAAAGCACCAAAGAAAACTTCAGCATGAATTATAAAAATGCGCTGAACAATTATATGAATAACAAAGATATCGTTCGTCGACAAAAGTTAAATCTTGCTTTGGCCGAAAAGGTGTACAAAGAAACTGCGCTGAAATACCGCGAAGGACTTGCCGGCATGAGCAGCTTGTTGCAGGACGAAATGAGCCTGAGCAGTGCGCAGGGCGGTTACCTCACAGCTTTGTACAATTTCAAGGAAGCCGAACTTAAAATCATGTCGCTCAACGGAGGCATCAAACAACTGTTCAACTGATAAAGGCGCAGGCAAAGGCCGGGAACGCTGAACTATTCTAAAAAACTTCAATACAAAACAACAATAATACGGTATAAAAATGAAAAAGAAATCGATAATAGCAAGTATAACCGCCGTTGGACTACTTGGAATTATGACATGGACACTGGCTTCGAACAAAAAAGCAATCGATAGCAGTAAAGAAGTAAAAACAACACAGAGCGATGTTACTGTCACAGTAGCTTCGGCTGAAATGACCGAAACAAACGGAAGCCTGGAACTTGTAGGTACTACCCAAGCCTGCAAAGAAGTGAATATTGCTTCGGAAAGTGCCGGTAAGATTGTTCAGGTAAATTTTAAAATGGGCGATTTTGTAACCAAAGGAAAAGTGTTGGCCAAAATAGATGATACTTACAAACGGTTGGCGTATGACAATGCAAAGCTGAGCTACGAAAAATGCAAAGACGATTACAACCGTAACATATCTTTACATCAGGGCGAAGCTATTTCGGACACACAACTTCGCGACATTAAAATGGCTTTCGAGAATGCCTCTATACAACTTGAAAATGCAAAAAAACAATGGGACGATACCAAAATCACCGCTCCTTTCAGCGGCTATATCACAGCTCAAAATACCGAACTCGGCGCTTATGTCAATCCGGGAACTGTAATTGCCGGCATCGCCGATATCTCTGAATTGAAAGTAGTTTTAGATGTGTCCGAATCAAATGCCTACGAACTGCGTGAAGGACAACAGGTGAACATAATTGCCGATGTAAATACCGAAGCCAACTTCTCAGGCAAAATATCGAACATTAGTCCCAAAGCAAGCGCCTCGCACACTTATCCTGTCGAAATTATTATTTCTAACAACGGGAAAGACAAACTGAAAGCCGGAACTTACGTAAACGTGAGCGTGAACATGGGCAAAAGCGGAAAAGCATTGATGATACCACGCGATGCTATTGTAAGCAGTGTAAAAGATCCTTCGGTGTATGTAGTGAACAACAACGAAGCCAAATTGGTAAAAATCACCACAGGTCGTAACTTTAACTCCAAGCTCGAAGTAGCTGCAGGTCTGAAGGAAGGCGATAAAGTGGTAACGAACGGCCAAATCAACTTAACTGATGGCGCCAAAGTAGCCATTTTGAACTAATGCTAATGTGCTAATTTGCTAATGTGCCAATGAGGAAATTCAGGCAAAGGTCAACAGTCTCCAGACTCCAGACTTTAGACATTAGACTTTAGACTTTAAACATTAGACTTTAAACATTAGACTTTAAACCCGAAACGCAAAACAACAACCCAATGAATATAGTAGAAACCTCTATAAAAAAACCTTTGATCATCGGCGTAATTTTTACTCTGTTGACGATTGGAGGTATTATATCGTACACAAACCTCAATTTGAACTTAATGCCTAAGTTTGAGTTGCCTATGCTGACGGTGCAAACGATTTATCCCGGCGCCGGAGCATCCGAAGTTGAAACTTCGGTGACCAAAAAGATTGAAGACGCCCTCTCCACACTTGAGAACCTGAAAAAGATCAACTCCACCTCTATGGAAGGCGTGTCGGTGATCGCCATCGAGCTGAATGCCGGTGCCGATGCCAACCTTGCCGTTCAGGAAGCTCAACGTAAAATATCGGCCATCAAGTCCAACCTGCCTACCGATGTAAAAGAACCTTCCATCAGTAAAATTGCACCGGATGAGAAATCAATCATGAGTGTGGCAGCATCTTCATCCATGCCTTCCACCCAATTTTACAAATTAGTGGAGGACCGTATTCAACCACGTCTGGCAAAACTTCCCGGTGTCGGCGCTGTAAAACTCAGTGGTGGTATGGAACGCCAGATCAGAGTGAACATGGATGCCGAGAAACTGAAAGCGTACAAACTTTCGCCTTTACAAGTGCTATCGGCCGTTCAGACCGCCAATATGGAAATTCCGGCAGGGAATGTAGAAAACCATGAACAGGTGTATTCAGTACGTATGGCTGCCAAATACTCAAGCCTGAACGAATTGCGCAACACAGTGATTGCCACTACTCCCAACGGTGGCAAAATAAAAATAATGGACGTGGCCGAAGTGGAAGATGGAGTGGCCGAACAAAAACTAATTAACCGTATCGATGGTAAGGATGCCATCGGTATTTCCATTCAGAAACAAAATGATGCCAATGCTGTGTTGGTGGCCGATATGGCAAAACAAGAACTGAAAGCCGTAGAAAAAGAATATGCGGCCAATGATGTAAAATTTGACATTGCCACCGACGATTCGGTGTACACAAACGCTTCGGCACATTCGGTAGTCATCGACCTTGTGCTTGCCATTCTTATTGTAGCATTTGTCTGCTTTATTTTTCTCCACAATGTGCGAAGTGCATTGATAGTAATGGTAGCTGTGCCGCTCTCCATCATACCGGCGTTTATCAGCATGTATTTGCTGGGCTATTCGCTGAACATGATGTCGCTGATGGCATTGTCGCTCGTAGTAGGTATTTTGGTCGACGACTCCATTGTGGTGATTGAAAACATGTTTACCCATATGGAAAAAGGGAAAACCAAATGGCAGGCCGCCATCGATGGTTGTAAACAGATTATGTTTACCGCCATGGCCATTACCTTAGTGATTGTAGTTGTATTTTTACCATTGGCCTTAAGCGGCGGTATGATTGGTAACGTACTGAAAGAGTTTGCTACGCCTATTATTATTGCTACACTGTGTAGTTTATTGGTTTCATTTACAGTAACACCGCTGCTGATGTCTCGTTTTGGTAAAATCCCCGACGACACCCGCCCTACCCTTTCGGGACGTTTCTCCCGCTTTATCGAGAATGCATTCGATGCGCTGAAAGAATGGTATGCAGGTATTCTGGTTTGGGGTCTGAAACACAAAGCAACCGTATTGTTGGCCACTGTTACAATTTTCATTGCTTCGTTTGCACTGTTCTCTTCGGGACTTATCGGATTCTCTTTTGTTCCGACCACCGATCAGGGCGAATATACAGTAACATTGGACATGAATCCACAGGTAACTGTTTATCAGAACAACCAGATTACTATGGAAGCTGAAAAAATAATCAACAGCATTCCCGAAGTGCAACGTGTGTACACCAATGTGGGTATGTCATCGACCACAACGAAAAACAACATTACAACCATCACAGTGAAGATGGTGGACAAAGACAAACGAAACATAAGCGTACAGGATTGTGCCAATCTTACAAAAGAAAAAATAATGACGCAGATTCCGGGCGTTCGTGTACGTGCTTCGGTAGCCAGTTTAGGAGGTGGTGGTCAGGAACCTGTACAACTGATCGTTCAGGGAACCGATTACGACAAGGTACTCGAAACAGCAGCCATGGTATTGGATGTAGTACGACGTACGCCGGGAGCTTCGGATGCAAAATACTCTATCGACGATCCCCGTCAGGAAGTACAGGTAAAACTCGATCGTGAAAAAATGTCGGCCCTAGGTTTGTCGGTAAGCGAAGTGGGAATGACCCTTCGTACGGCGCTGAATGGTAACGACGACAGCAAATACACCGAAAACAATACAGAATACAAAATCCGTATCGGAGTGGATAACTTCGACCGCACCAAATCGGATGATGTTGCCAAACTCACTTTTATCAACAAAAGAGGAGAACTGATTGAATTGAAACAGTTTGCAAAAATTGGTTATGGATTAGGTCCATCGGCGCTTGAACGTACCGACCGTATCTCGTCCATTACTGTAAAATCGATGGTCGTTGGTCGTCCTTCGGGAACAGTAGGCGCCGAAATTGAAAAAGCACTGGAAGGTAAAATTCCGGAGGGAATAAGTGTTAAGAAGAGTGGAATGATGGAACAGCAGTCGACCGCTTTCGGGAGCCTTGGGTTTGCTTTTATTGCAGCTATTGTGTTGATTTATCTTATTATGGTAATCCTTTACAACTCGCTCACCGATCCACTTATTGTATTGTTCTCCATTCCGCTGGCCATGATTGGCGCCTTTCTGGCATTAGCACTGACAAGGCATAACCTGGATATTTTCAGTATCATTGGGTTGATTGTGCTTATCGGGTTGGTGGCAAAAAATGCGATTCTGCTTGTCGACTTCACCAACAAAATCCGTAAGGAAGATGGGCTGAGCACTTTCAATGCTTTGATTGAAGCTGGGAAAGACCGTATGCGTCCTATTTTGATGACAACCTTCGCCATGATTTTCGGTATGTTACCTATTGCACTCGGTTCGGGCGACGGCGCTGAAATGAAAAACGGTATGGGCTGGGTAATTATCGGCGGTTTGGCCAGTTCGATGCTCTTGACATTGGTAGTGGTTCCTGTGGTTTATTATATCTTCGACCGCTTTGCGTTCAAAAAACGGTTGCGTCGAAGAAAAAGACTTGTGGAAAAAGTAAAAACCAGACAGTTACAAGCAAGCTTAAGCTAATATTTAGTCGCACAAAAAAATAATTATTTGTTTTTTGTTATTGAAGAAAACAACGACTCAACTTCTGTAGAATAGTCGTTGTTTTTTTATTACTTTTAGCATCAAAATAATTTGTGAGTAAAATCAATACTCCAATCAGTTTTAAATACTCAATCATTTTTGCGATGAGACACAAACCCTTACATCACTTTTCGAACACTTTAGCCCTCAAACTATCAATAACATTAAGTATATTTCTGGATTGTGTTTTGCTGCTGGGATATGTATACGGTAACAGAATAGGAGATTCAATCGGCTTACGGCTGATTTATGCTTTCCTGTCAGATGTTGTATTGTTTTATTCATTATATAGTTTCGCTTTCAAAATAATACAGCTGGACATAAAGAAAAATGCAAAATTCAGCTACATCATTCTGGGTTCGTTTGCCATTGTTGCCGTATTAAATTCTATTTTTACCAAAGGTACCATACATTTATTTCATTCAAGTCTGGTTTCGATCAACTTTCTGATTGTAGGGAATATTATGAAAGATCTTATCGTGATGCTTATCGTGTTATTATCAACATTGTTACTTCATTCCATCATTCAACGTCAACAGATGTTGCTCGAAAATGAAAGACTTACTGTTGACAATATTCGTATTCGTTATGAGATGCTTAAGAAGCAGGTGGACCCTCATTTCCTTTTCAATACGCTCAATACGCTCGATGGTCTGATTGGAATTGATGTTAATAAAGCCCATGAATATGTTCAGAATTTGTCGCAGGTATTCCGCTATACAATTGGTAACAAAGAAATAATGCACCTCGACGAGGAGCTTGATTTTACCGAATCGTACGCCCGATTGATGAAAATACGCTATGGCGACAATTTACAGATAAAGTACAATATCGACGATAAATACCGGAACTATTATATTATTCCCGTAAGCCTGCAATTATTAGTTGAAAATGCCATCAAGCACAATGTGGTCAGCAGTAAACATCCACTACTGATAACAATTGAAACAACACCCAACGACAGTATCAGGGTGACGAATACAATACAGCTCAAAAGCGACGTGGAACATGGCGAAGGCATCGGTCTGGCCAACCTGATCGAAAGATATGAACTATTGTTTCATAAAGAAGTAATCATAACCAAAACTAATATTTTTTGTGTTGAAATTCCATTGAACAAACAACAAGTAGATCATCCGATTAAAAATACAAAGCAAAAATGAAAGCAGTTATTGTAGAAGATGAATTTATAGCCGCTCAAAACCTGCAACGCCTCATCAGTCAGGTTGCCGGCGACATTGAAGTGATTGCTATACTGCAAAGTGTGGAAGAAAGTGTGGAGTGGTTTGCTAATCATCCTGCCCCAGATCTTGTGTTTATGGACATTCACTTAGCCGATGGATCGTCGTTCTCCATTTTTGAAAAAGTAAATATCAGCTGTCCGATCATTTTTACAACTGCCTACGACGAATATGCACTGAAAGCCTTCGAAGTAAACAGCATCGACTACCTGCTTAAACCCATCAATACAAAAAGTTTTGAACGCGCTATCGCTAAATTCAGGCAACTGGCATCGACAAACGACAATACCGCCGCATCGATTGCCAAACTGCTCGACACTTTCAAAAAAACAAAAGCTGCCTATAAATCGCATTTCCTTATTCCCTACAAAGACAAATTAATCCCTTTGCCAGTGGAAAGGATAGCCTGCTTTTATGTCGAAAATAAAATGGCAAAGATTATCACCACCGACAATGAAAACTTTTTTATGGATAGTTCGCTCGAAGATTTATATCTTCAGCTTGAGCCAACAGAATTTTTCAGGGCCAACCGCCAATACATAGTGGCGCACAAAGCCATCAAAGATATTTCCATTTGGTTTGGCAGCAAATTGTCCATCAACCTGCTGGTACCTGTGCCTGAGAAAATAATTGTGAGCAAAGCCCGCGTTGCAGAATTCAAAACGTGGTACATGAAGATATAGGCGAAGGCGAAGAATTAGAGAAAGGCTCAGGCACAGGCGAAGGCACAGGTGATGAATTAGGATTAGTTTTTTCCTTCTCTGCCTGAGCCTATGCCTGCGCCTACGCTTCCAGCAACCTCATCATTAACTCAATATCCTTCAGTCCTTCAGCGAAAGTACTTTGAGGAGCTGTTCCCGAAACGATACAGTTGTAGAAATCGTCGAACTGACAGAGATAACTATCGGATAAATCGGTAGTCGCCAGCAACTCAACCTTATTTTGTACATAAAGCTTCAGTTCATCGTTTTCAAAGCAAATGCTTCCGTTTTTTCCCAGCACCAGCAATCTGTTTTGCTCAAAGCCATTAGTACTGTAACAGAGATTCAGATTACCTGTCACTCCGTTTTCGAAAACAAGTGTCGATATCAAAGTATCAATTGTTCCAATTTCGGGATTCACCGATTTTGTTGCCGACACTTCGGTTTGCACATCACCAAAAATCATTCGCAAAGTGGCCACATTGTGAATTCCGCCATCGAAAATAAAGCCTCCCGGGTATTGATTGTTCTTTCGCCAGGCGGTTGCATATTTATTATCAATATGCAGACTTTTGTAATCGTTCCAGCAAAATGAAATCACTTCGCCTATCGCATTGTCGGCCATCAACTCTTTTATTTTCGTAAAGGCTTTGTGATATCTGAAATTTTCGGCCAACAAAAGCACCTGACGATTTTGCGGAACCAGGTCGCGCAGTATTTTTGCTTCGTCGAGGCTTGCAGCCAGTGGCTTTTCGAGCAATACATGCTTACCGCTTGCGATAGCAAGCCGCGCCATCCCGTAGTTCAGTTCAATGGGCACTGCCACCACAACTGCATCCACATTTTTATCGGCCAATAACTCATCGGCCGTATCGTAAACCATCGTGGCATTACATTTCAGCGCAAAAGCTTCGGCTTTGCTCCTGCTACGGTTACACACTGCAGCAACATTAAACTTGTTGCCGAGCTGTTCTATGGCCGGCCAGTGCAAATCGTTGGCAGCTATTCCGGTACCAATAAATCCGAGCGAGATTGTTTTCTTTTCCATTTGTATATCCTTGTGTTATCTGAATGTTGGAGCAAAGATAGCAAGTAACTTTATCAGTTCAAAGCAATATCAGAAGAACATCAATAAGTGTGAGTGCTCGCCGGGTACATAAGTACAGCTTCAATTCAACGCAAAAAAAAAGAGAGTATAAAAACTCTCTCTTTTTTGTATGCTTTATAAAACTTACGACTATTATTTCAAGGCCAGTTTTTTCTTCACCAGAGCAGTGATATCGTTCGATTTAGGCGATTGGTAAATAATGCTTTGAGCACTTAAGTCGAAAATATAAGTGTAATTGTTTTCGGCAGCAACATCGTTGATCGCTTTACGTACTTTGTCGATGACAGGAGTTACCATTTCTTGTTGTTTTTTCTGTAAATCGCTGTAAGCAGTCTGCTGAAAAGTAGTGATTTTTTGTTCAATTTCCTGGATCTCACTCATTCTCATCTGTTTGATACCATCAGGCATACTGTCTTGTTTTTGTTGAAATTCTTTAATTTTATTGTCGTATTCTTGACGCATTTTCACTATTTCACCTTCCCATTGTTTACCTAAAGCATCGACTTTCTTTTCGATTTCAGGAATTTCAGGCATGATTGAAATAATTTCTTTTGAATTGATATGGCCCAGTTTTTCTTGAGCAAAGAGTCCTAAAGGTAATGCGCAAAGCATTATGAGAGTTAATTTCTTAAACATGATTGTTGATTTATTTTATTATTTATTATTTCGTCTTTTTATAAGGGCTACAAATTTAAAAAATTATTTTGAATAGCCCAACTTTGTTAAAATCAAATCGCTGATATCTAATTTTGGCGAAGTAAAAATAACATTCATTGATGAACTTTTGTCGAACACAAGGCTCAGGTCTTTTTCTTTACTTACATCCTGAATGGCTGCATAAACCTCGTCCTGAATAGGTTTCATCAAACTCTGTCTTTTTTTAAAGAGTTCACCTTCGGTACCAAAATAAGTGCGTTTCAGTTCCTGAGCAGCTTTTTCCTTGCTCACTATTTCCTCTTCGCGTTTCACTTTCATGTCTTCCGAAAGAAATACGAGTTCGGTCTGATAGTTTTTGTACATACTTTGTACTTCCTGCATTTTTGTTTCCACTTCCGATTGCCATTTTTTCGAAATCTGATTCAATTGTTCGTTTGCAGTTTCGAAAGCCGGAATATTCTTCATAATATATTCCATATCAACCATTGCAAATTTCTGAGCGTTTCCTGCGAAACTTATTCCTGCCAATAAGCAGAGCGTGAAAATTACTTTTTTCATATTGTTCTAATATTGAATTTAAATAACAAATCCGGATTGATGAATATAATACAAATATTCTGCCAAATTAAACCGACAAATTAAACAAGATATAAATCACAATAAATCAGCAAAATAAAAAAACAAGATTTATAATTCCTGACCGAGTACAAAGTGGAACTGACTTCCACCCTTGTTGCCATCCACACCTTTGTCGAATCCATACGCCCAGTCGATACCCATCATACCGAACATAGGAAGGAAAATACGAACACCGACACCTGCCGAACGTTTCAGGTCGAAAGGATTGTATCCTTTTATCGAACTAAATGCATTACCGGCTTCGAGGAACGTGAGTGCATAAATTGTGGCCGATTGCTCAAGCGACAAAGGATAACGAAGCTCCATTGTAAACTTATTGTACAAATAACCGGCGTACGAACCTGTAGTATTACTGTAAGGAGTCAACGATCCACTTTCGTAACCACGCATGGCCACATAATCGGTTCCGTAACTTGTGTACGACGACATTCCATCACCTCCCATATAGAAAGTTTCGAATGGCGATTTCACATTTTTGTTGTAATGACCAAGGTATGAGAACATCACTCTGCTCATCAGTACCAGCGATTTATCGTTGGTGGTAAGCGGTGTAAACATTTTCCCTGAGAATGTCCATTTGTGATATTCGATCCATTTATACCGTTCCTGATCTGACAAATCGGAAGTATAGTCTTTATTGTTAAAGCTCGAATACGGAGGAGTAATCTTCAGTCCCAGCGAGAAAGAAGATCCCCGGCGGGTATAAATTGGGTTATCAATTGAATTACGGCTTAATACAAGATTCAGACTAAGGTTATTAAAATGTCCCTCTGTCATTGGGAACATCGATTTATACCAATCGTTCAGCATAAAGAGCTGATACGACATTTCGCCATAGAAAGAAAAGAAGTCATCAGGCCAGCTCAAACGTTTACCGTACCCTATAGTAGCTCCGATCGTACGCATGTATTTGTCGGGGTCGGTTTCACTGTCGTACACCGACGAGTTACCATAACTGTTACCGTAGCTGCTTCCGTAACCACCGTAGCCTCCATAACCGCCGTAGCCCGAATAAGAACTCATACTATTCAAATACCTATCGCTGATGGTGGACTGACTTGAATAATAGATGGACGACGACAATGAATTAGGTCTTTTACCTCCCAACCATGGTTCGAGAAACGAAAGACTTACCGAAGAATAGGAAGATCCGTTTGTACGTGCATTGAGCGAGAAAGTTTGTCCTTCGCCCTGAGGTACGATACGGTAAGTTTCGGGACGAAATAAATTTTGAATAGCAAAGTTGCTGAATTTAAGTCCGATGCTTCCCACAATACCTGTAGAACCCCAACCTGCCGAGAATTCAACCTGGTCGCTCCCCTTTGTTTCGAGTTCGTAAGTAACGTCTACTGTACCATTTTCGGGATTGGGCTGAATGTCCGGTTTTAGTTTTTCCTGATCGAAATGTCCCATTTGAGCTAACTCACGCAACGAACGCATAATATCGGATTGACTGTAAAGCTGACCCGGTTTTGTACGTAACTCGCGGCGCACCACATGTTCGTAAACACGCGTGTTCCCTTTGATACCTATTTCGTTGATTGTAGCTGGTTTGCCTTCGTAAATACGCATTTCGAAGTCGATAGAATCATTGTCAATTTGTACTTCCACAGGCTCGATATTCGAAAACAAATAACCGCGGTCCTGATAAAGCTTACTCACCGCTTCGTTTTCGTCGGTTTGTATGCGTTCCATTAAATGCTTGTGATTGTATACATCTCCCTTTTTAATTCCCAACACAGCATCGAGATAATCGTAAGGATAAATTGTATTACCAATCCACTTGATGTTGCGGAAATAATATTTCTTGCCTTCGTTTACAGTAATATAAACGCTCACGGTTTTATCGTCGAATCGCACAACACTATCGGCTACAATGTAAGCATCACGGTATCCGATTTCGTTATATTTATCAATAAGTGCAATCTTATCTTTTTCGTATTCCTCCTTGACAAACTTTTTGGTACGGAAGAAGTTTCTCCAGTTCTTATCGTTTGTCTTCTTCATTGTTTTATTGATCTGATTGAACGACAAAACATTATTTCCGGTGATAACAATCTGGTGAACTTTTGTTTTTAGTTTTTTATCAACGTCCACATCCACTATCACATGTCCGGCCTTGTTCGGGTCGTTGCGCTGAAAAACTTTAGCATCTACATTGAAGAAACCTTTTTCTTCCATGTATCGCTCAATCACCTTTTTGGCACGATCTGAGATATTGGGAGTAATCTGATTGCCTTTCACAATACCGAGTTTTACCTCAAGGTCTTCTATTTCTCCTTTTTTCAATCCTTTAAAATTGATTTCGGAAACTCTCGGGCGCTCCTTTAAACTGATATTCAACCATACTTTGCCATCTGCAATTTTAGTCGCATATATTTTCACGTCCGAAAACAAACCTTGTCTCATAAAAAGTTTTACTGCTTTGGAAATGGCTTCACCGGGAACACTTACAATATCGCCTATCGAAAGACCCGAAAAACCAACAAGAAGAAAATCCTCATAATTATCGGCTCCTGTAATTGTAATCTCGGCAATTTCATATTTCGGATTGGCATTTGAATAAACAATTTCCGGTAGTTTTGAAGTATCATTTTCATTCACTGTCTGACCAACAAGAATTTGTCCAAAAGCCATGAAAAATGTAAAAAGAAAAAGAATTTTGTATTGCATAAAGGAGGTTATGATAATTCGAAGTGCATGTTATGATTTAATATTTTATTTTCCGAACCTACGTTCGCGTTGTTGGAAATCGCAAATTGCTTCGTAAAAGTTTTCTTTTCTGAAGTCTGGCCAATGGGTCTGCGTGAAATACATTTCGGTATAAGCAATTTGCCAAAGCAAAAAGTTACTGATTCTGAATTCGCCACTTGTACGGATCAGCAAATCAGGATCAGGAATTGATTTCGTAGTGAGATACGAAGAAACAATTTCTTCATTTATTTCGTCGACTTGCAGCGTGCCTTTACATACATCAAGGTTTATTTTCCTTATCGCATCCATAATTTCCCATCGGGCCGAATAACTCAACGCCAACACCAAACTCAATCCATTGTTTTTGGCCGTATCGTCGATACAACGTTGTAATTTATCGCAACAGGATTGGGGCAAGCGGCTTAAATCACCAATAGCAAGCAGACTTACGTTGTTTTTGTTCAACGTTGGGGTTTCCTTCTCGATTGTATCGATGAGTAACTCCATCAGCGCATCCACCTCCTGCTGAGGTCGTCCCCAGTTTTCAGTCGAAAACGCATAAAGTGTCAGGTACTTAATGCCAATTTCGGCTGCAGCTTCCGTCACTTCACGCACAGAAGTTACACCATTCTGATGTCCGAAAATCCGATCATAACCACGCTCTTTGGCCCAACGACCATTCCCATCCATTATAATGGCAACGTGCTGTGGCAGACGGTCAGCATCAATTTTTTCCTTAAAAGTTGGCATATCTATTTTATGTTCTTTTTTTTATCGAAATTAAAAAATCAGAATGACTGACTTGAGCAGTCACACTTCTTTTTCCATATGTTCAATGTTATCCCTACACTCAGTGTCGACAACATATCGTTATTAAAAATATTTGTTCCGTTCAGTCCCGCAGGTTCATTAAACTCTGGCACTCCCTCCAGATCATCCGAAAACATCAGTCGATTGCTCCATATTATATTCAGGTTCAACCGATCACCAATCATCATTTTAAAGCCCAGACCAAAGGGTAAACTCATTGTAGCCACCGAATTGCCTAACACTCCACCTACTCCTGCAAAAACAAAAGGTGTAAACGTTTTACTAAAAGGCAGATATTCTTTTCGTTCGTAACTGAAAAAATTGAATTCACCGGCCAAATCAAAAGCATTTACCCTATTGCTGTATGGAAAAGAAGTTCCATTTGTAATTAATCCATCTCCGGCAACAGTTGTAGAATTCCAACTCAAATGAGCCGCTAAACGCGGATTAAACTTTTGACGGTAAATTAATCCATAACTTAACTGAGCGTTTTTAAACAAAACGTTATTTGCATCGCCCAAATAATACGAAGATCCACCATGCACGCCAATTTCGGCGAAGTAAGTATCTTCCTGAGCATTCACCAGCCCTGCTAACAGTAATAAAAATCCTGTTATTGCGTACCTAATTATTTTAAAATTCATTTTTTGTGTTGTATGAGTTTAAGTAATCAGATAAACAACGATTTTATTTCATATAAATTTTATTCATCGGCCGAAAAACCTGCAACAAAAGTAATGATTATCTTTTAATATTGACTAAAAGCACTCATACTGATTGTACTATTTAACAAAATATTGCAAAAATAGTGAGATTGTTGCATTAGCGGGTTCTATATTTAAAAATGCTGTATTTTAATGCATCTGATTTAACTGTCCGAGCGCCTTATTTTCCTTATCGGTCATGTCAATCCTGAGTTCCGGCGATTTATCATCGTTGCCACATAAATGCAGGATACCGTGAATTATAATCCTGTGCAATTCTGTTTCAAAATCAGCACCATATTCATCGGCATTGGACTTCACTGTGTCAAGGCTTATAAAAATATCGCCCGAAATTGTATTTCCTGTAGTATAATCAAAAGTAATTATATCTGTGTAATAGTCGTGTTCGAGGTATTGATTATTGATCTCGAGTATCTTTTGGTCGTCGCAAAACACATAAGCAATGTCGCCTGTTTTTTTACCATAACCGGCAGCTATCTCTTTGATCCAACGGTTGATCCTTTGCTTTTCGAGCTTCGGCATTTTTACATTTTCGGCTATATACTGAATCATTGAGCATTTACGATTTATTCCGATAGCTATCGGGGATATTGTTTAATAAAAACAAACAACACATTACCGGTTGGGGTTTATACTTTTATCGGTACTTTGTTATTTTATAATTTTAATTCGCTGACCGATATTTATTTTCGAACCCCTAATGTTATTCCATCTTTTAAGTTTGGTGAGCGAAACTCCATGCTTATTGGCAATGTAGCCTAAAGTCTGACCTTTCTTCACTTTATGATAAATAACCCTGCCTGAGCCACCTCCGGGCGACACAGATGTGTTCAATGGCTGAATTTCTATTTCGCTTCGGCGGTTATGAATCAACGAATCGGCCTTATACGAAACTACATTGGCGTAATTTTCTATAAAGGAATTTGCATAATTTAAAGGAAGACAGACCGAATAAGGTTTTATGTTTCCGGGGACAATGTCTTTTCGGTATTGAGGATTCATCAATCGAACCTGTTGAATAGGAATATTCAATACATCCGAAATTTGCTGCAAATGAACACGTTCGTTCACCATTACAGTATCAGTAATGACAGGCATTTGCACTTTGGCTTTACACAAATTATGATGAGTTGCGTAATGCATAGCATAATTGGCTGCAATAAAAATTGGCACATAACCACGCGTTTCGCGGGGTAAATAAGGATATATGGCCCAATAATCACGTTTTCCGCCCGCGCGACGTATGGCTTTATTCACATTACCCGGTCCGCAGTTATAAGCTGCAATTACAAGGTTCCAGTCGCCATAAATTGAATAAAGATCTTTCAGAAAACGAGCAGCTGCATAAGTTGCCTTCACAGGATCGAGACGTTCGTCCACAAGGCTGTTGATTTCGAGACCATACATTCGACCCGTGCCAATCATAAACTGCCATAAACCAGCAGCCCCCATGTGCGAAACGATTGTTGTATTCAGCGCCGATTCGATAATAGGCAAATATTTAAGCTCGAGCGGTAGATTATTTGCGCCGAGGATCTGCTCGAAAATAGGGAAATAATAATCGCTCATTCCCATCATGTATTCCACCTGACGGCGTTTGCGTACCGTATAGAGTTCAATAAAGGAGCGAACTGAGTTATTAAAAGGCATTTCCATCAAACAGGGCATTTTGGAAAGTCTTAGTTTGTAAATTGAATCGGAAACATTCAGTATCACTTCCTCCGAACTACAGTCAGAAGAGTCGGAACGTTCAATAAGCCAGGTATGCAGGAGATTATCGAGGGTATTATCGAATTCCATTGGTATTAATATCGTAGAATCTGGATCTTCGATATCAGGTACTTCGTTTGGCAACACTTTCGACTGCTGCGCCGAAAGAGACCATGTGCTCAACATCAAAAATCCGGAAAATAAAAAAGCCCTAAAATTCATCCTGCAAAAATATTATATTTAAAAAAATTATTTCAAATTCAAACTCAACTGTAACCCTGCCGATTTCGACGCTCCGTATTGATTGTCAATCAACGACGGACGTATATGCAATGATAAATCGGAACTAATATCGAAATCGAAAAGCTGAGCATCAACATAGGCTTCGAGCAAAGTCAGACCATAATATACCACAGATAAAATAACACTTAAATCGCGGTATCGGCGAGTTTGCTGGTAATAGGTAGTAAGGTTTGATTTCAGCCCGTTAATTCCGTTCGGATAATTCTCTATCGTCACCCCCGGAGGTAAAATATCGAGAAAACTATTCGTACTTTCGAGATCATCATTGATATCAATATAGGCCGACCTGTAACTCTCGTACCGCGACGATGTGAAACGTATTGCATAGGCACAGCCCAGAAAACCTGCATAAACAATGGGTAACTTCCAGTAACTACGATTGGCAATTTGTCCGTAACCCGGTATAATGGCGCCCATCCAAATCGATCTTACTGGATCGGGTTTGAACTTTTTTACATCCGATGAATCATTTGAACGCTTTTCAATTTTAATCATTTTACTGTCATCGGAAAACTGCACATCATTGTTTGGTATTGTGTACAAACTATCCGTTTTGTTTTCCTGCGCCGAAGCGAAGGCACAAAACAAAAAGCAGAAAAAGAAGATTTCAGTCAGCCGTTTTATCACAAATTTCTGATTTTATATTTTGTCCAACAACTCCATGATATTTGTGAGTTCCTCATCGCTGGCGAAAGGAATTGATATTTTACCTTTACCATCGGGATGACAATTCAACTGAACTTTTGCGCCAAAAAGCTCACTCAAGCGTGTTTTAAGCTCGTCGTACTCTCTTAGTTTCACCACCGGATTCGTTTTTGGTTTCAGTTCAAAACCTCCGTTTTCGACATACTTACGCACAATCTCTTCCACTTTCCGAACCGAATAATTGTGTTTAAGTATTGCCTCGTACAAATGCAGCTGAGCAGCAGGGTCGTTCAGTCCCAGAATGGCACGGGCATGCCCCATGTCAATTTTCTTGTCCTTCACCCCCATTTGTATTTCGGCAGGTAAACGCAACAGCCGGAGATAATTGGCTATTGTAGTTCGTTTTTTCCCAACCCGATCGCTTAATTTTTCCTGTGTAAGTTTATATTCTTCCATCAACCGATAGAAAGTGAGTGCAATTTCGATGGCATTCAAATCTTCGCGTTGAATATTCTCGATCAGAGCCATTTCCATTACTTGCTCGTCGGCAGCAGTTTTCACATAAGCGGGTATGGTTTTAAGCCCTATCAGCTTCGAAGCTCTGAAACGTCGTTCGCCGGCAATGATAAGGTAAGTACCATTGTCATTTTTACGCAAGGTAATCGGAGAAATGACACCGAGTTCTCGAATGGAAACCGAGAGTTCGGTAAGCGCTTCCTCGTCGAAATGCGAACGTGGTTGGTTCGGATTTGCAAAAATCAAATCAAGTTCAACTTCACTAATCGAAGATGACCCGTTCGTGCTTATATTTTCGGTATCAATTAAAGCGCCTAAACCGCGCCCTAAACCAGTTTTATTTTTCACAATGCTTCTGTTTATATCGTAAATTTATCGCAGGTGCATCAATAGCCCTTCGATTATTTTGTTTCTTTTGCTATAATTTCTTTTGCCAAATCCATGTAATTGCCCGATCCCTTTGATTCCGGATCGTAGAGCAGCACGGGTTTGCCATGACTTGGAGCTTCGCTCAAACGTACATTTCGCGTAATCACAGTTTCGAAAACCATGGTTTGAAAATGTTTTTTTACTTCGCCATATACCTGATTGGCCAACCGTAAGCGATTGTCGAACATCGTAAGTAAAAATCCCTCAATTTCGAGACTCGGATTGAGTTTACTCTTAATTATCTTAATCGTATTCAGTAATTTGCTGATTCCTTCGAGTGCAAAATACTCACATTGCACAGGGATAATTACCGAATCGGAAGCAGTGAGCGCGTTCACAGTAATCAGACCTAATGATGGAGAGCAGTCGATCAAAATATAATCGAACTCAGACTTGAGCGGCTCAAGTAGATTTTTCATCACATGTTCACGATTTTCCATGTTCAGAATTTCAATTTCGGCCCCTACCAAATCGATATGCGATGGAAGTATGTAAAGATTTTCGACCTCGGTAGGATGAATGGCCTGCAGCGATGGAACTCCATCAATAAGACATTCATAAATTGTAAATTCAAGCGTACGGATGTCAATTCCCAAACCAGAAGAAGCATTCGCCTGTGGATCTGCATCCACCAATAAAATCTTTTTTCCCATTGTAGCCAACGATGCTGCTAAATTAATTGCAGTTGTCGTTTTTCCTACTCCACCCTTCTGATTGGCTAACGAAATTATTTTTCCCATAAATGCGAAAATAACGGTTGATTTTAGTATTGTAAAATTATTTTCAACGGTAAATAAATCACTTTTTTAAGTCAAATACCTGTTCCTTAAACACAACTTCAACTTAAAACAATCACAATAAAGTTTTTAGTATGTTTATTTTCTTTACTCAAGCAAGGACAATGAATGCATTTATCAACTCTCTGAATATCATTTATATTAACAAACAAAATGCATCATATTTTACCGAATGGCAAAGATAATAAAATAAATTGACCGATTCAACTCAACACAACTACCAAAGTCAGATATAAGGTTTTTTAAGGCATAGAATAAAAATATGCTGTTTTGAGTATTTTCGAAGGATAAAAGCAAGCGGTCACACTCAATTCGGGCTTTAAAACAAGATATGTTATAGCGTGTTGAAGCTGAAGATACTGAACAAATACCGGGAAGAATGGGATTAAAATGCTTATCTTTGTTTTTTTATATTAGACCGATAGCACCGAAACTTCAAAAGAAAGATGACAATTAAAAAATCTATGTGTTTTATAAGCAACAATAAAAAGACATTTTCCTTTGCAAATGAATAAATTCAGTCAACAGTCCGTATCAACTATTTATCAAAAAAGAAACAAGCCAATGAACCAAATAAAACGCACCATATTTATAATTGGTTTGATTTTAATTTCAGGCCATTTAGCTGCTCAGGATTCTTTATTTGTTTCTGAATCAGGGAAAATACTCTACAAACAATCGATAGAAAACATCGACAGCATAAGGCTCAGCGGCACTGCAAATTACTCTCTCGACGTGTATAAATCAGGCTTTATTGTTTACAAAAGGCTTGTGAACGATATCGACAGCATTACTTTCACACGACCCACAGAAAGTCCGCTCTCTTATGTGTTCGACATTGCTGCTCTTCCGGTGCTCACCATCGACATTTCGACAGAAGAGTGGAACAAACTACTCGCTTACTACGATATCAACAGCGATAACGAAGAGTACGTCAGATGCGATTTCGGATTTGACAAAAACAATAACATAGCCACAGCCGCCAACACTGGTATTCGCATCAGAGGCAACACCAGCCGACGTCGTCCCGAAGGCGTCAGAAACGAACCGCACAATGCCAACAATCCCGACTGGCATCATGCCAGCTTTGCTGTGAAGTTCAACAAATTCACTAAAGGACAAAAGATGGAAGGAGTTGAAAAAATCAATCTGAAATGGTTCAAAGACGATGCCATGTATGTCCGCGAAGTGTATTGCTACGATCTGTTCAAACGATTCGGAGTATGGACCGCTCCGCAATCGAGCTACTGCCGACTAAATATAAAAATCAAAGAAGATGCTAAAACGGCTTATTTCGGTGTTTATCAGATGGTAGAACCTGTTGATGAAGACTACCTTAAGAACCGAAAAAGTAAATTGCGGAATGCAAATGGTTTTTTGTGGAAAGCAGCCTGGGGAGCCGACTTTGTAGATGCAGACAAAAACAGAATGGGCATCGAAAACATTACTTTGACAAGCAACTACACGCCTGTTTATGATTTAAAAACAAACACAGCCAAACTCGACAGCGCTAAAACGCAATTAGTTGATTTTATGACAAAGCTCAACAACAAAACAGGCAACGACTTCAAAACCTGGGTAGATGCTACAATGGACGTTAAACTTTTTCTGAAAACCTATGCAGTGAGCGTAATGTGTGGTATGTGGGACGATTACTGGGCAAACAAAAACAATTTCTACTTTTATTTCGACACTGCCGGAAAATTTTATTTCATCCCTTACGATTACGACAACACCCTTGGCACTTCGCTGCTTATGAACAACTCAGGCACACAGGACTTATTAAACTGGGGAAACAATTCCAATCCACTGGTAAAGAAAATCATCAGCATTCCCGAATATGAAACCCTGTATAAATCCTTCATTAACGAACTAGCAAACAGCAACAACGACTATTTCAACGCAAGCAAAAGTGCTGCCCGTATCAACAACTGGCAACAAATAATCAGAGATTACATCCCGAACGACACAGGCGAAGATATGCAAATTACAGACAAACCAGCCTCGTGGGGAAATTGTGGTTTTTACCGTTTACTTGGCAATAGTAATAATTTCTTTGAAGTAAGAGCCGCCAATATTCCAAAATAAAAAATTACTTTCGCAAACTATTTCGTTTTACACTATGAATTTCCAGAAAAAAATAAATATTTACATCTTCCTGGCTATTGCCGGCCTGGCTTTTCTGTCAGTTTTCTTTTTCTTCCGCATCGATCTTACTTCGGAAAAGCGCTATAGCATTTCGCAGCCAACAAAAACACTTTTGAAAAAGGCAAACGCCCCTCTTAAAGTAAGCATTTATCTCGAAGGCGATTTAAACCCCGGCTTCACCCGATTAAAAAACAGCACAAAAAACCTGCTCGACGAAATGTCAGTCTATGCCGCAGAAGGAATTGATATGGAGTTTATTAATCCATCAACTGCCGCCACGCAGTCAGAGCGCGAGCAAAAGTACATGGAACTCGAAGCGGAAGGTATGACCCCAACGGCCATTTACGAACGCGACAAAGAAGGAAAATCAATCCAAAAGATAGTATTTCCATGGGTAAAAATGACTTACGGCAACAAAACAGTTGTTGTGAATCTTCTTAAAAACATAAGAGGACTTCAGGGGGAAGAAAACCTTAATATCTCCATCGAGAATCTCGAATTTGAAATTACTGACGGCATCCGCCGATTGATCAATTCGCAGGTATCGAAAATTGCTTTTATCGAAGGACATGGCGAGTTGAACGAAGCCGAAACCTACGACATAAGCAAAGTACTGAGCCGCTATTTCCAAATCGACCGCGGCACTTTAGCTACCGATGCTACTATCCTGGCCGAATATAAAGCAATCATTATTGCAAAACCCACCCAACCATTCAGCGAGTCGGATAAATATATTATAGACCAATACATTATGAATGGAGGAAAGGTGCTTTGGTTAATGGATGGCGTACGTGTTTCGATGGAAAACCTATCTACAACAGGCATTTCGCCGGCCATAGCATTGGACCTGAACCTGGACGATTTGCTTTTTAAATATGGCATACGCATTCAGCCTGTGCTTTTACAGGATGTGCAATGCGCTTCAGTCCCTGTCAATATCGCCCCCGAAGGTGCTCAACCTCAGTTTGAACCTACTCCCTGGTTTTTCGCGCCACTGTTACTTACGTCATCCCAACACCCGATAAGTAAAAACATTACCGAAGTACGCAGTGAATTTGTTTCGACAATAGAAGTAGTCGGAGAGAATAACAATACAAAAGCGTCGTTGCTTTTGGCTACATCCGACAACACACATGTATTCAGCACACCTGCCACCATTGATCTGAGCGAAACACACGATACAAAAGACAAGAATTACTTCAACATGAGTTATATGCCGGTTTCGGTACTTATGGAAGGAGAATTCGAATCGAACTTTGCGAACCGTATGCGCCCGAAAGAAATCACAAATGCCTTTCCACTGCTAAAGAAAAGCCTGAAAACCCGCCAGATTTTTGTGGCCGATGGCGATATCATCAGAAACGAAACCAACGGAATAGCAAGCGACAGCACCACTCTCCCACTCGGCTTCGACAGGTACATGAATCAGCAATTCGGCAATCGTGAATTTATAGCAAATGCCGTTCTCTTCCTTACCGACGACGAAGGCTGGATTGACTTGCGTTCCCGTTCGCTCAAACTACGCTTGCTGAACAAGCAACTTGTAAACAACGAACGTTTGACAATTCAACTCGTCAGCATCCTTACACCTTTGCTTTTACTCGCCATTTTTGCTGTGCTGTATAGCATTTTACGAAAAAGAAAATACACAAAATAATGTGCCAATAGGTCTACAGTCCCCGGTCTCCGGACGTGCAAGCTGCGATAATGTGACAATAAGAGAATGTGCCAATTTGCCAATGAATCTACAGACTTTAGACAAAAGAACAAAGAGCAAAGACGATGAGAATGTGATAATGTGATAATGTGCCAATGTGAGAATGTTGAAGCATTGAACCGACTTGCTCTCAATCACTAATCACCAAACACTAATCACTCTCAGAACCCGAAACCCTCACAACTCAAATTTTCAAATTTTCGAATCCTCAAATCAATCTCAGGACACGAAACCCGAAACCCTATTCTCACCTCATCTCTATATACACCGGCCAGTGATCTGATACTGCTTTGGAGCTGAAATAACGGTACACTTCCCATTTGGTGACAAGCGGACGAAGAGTTTCGGTCACAACAAAGCGGTCGTAGGCACAGGTCTTTTTCGACAGGTTGGTTTTGGCATCGTCGGGCACTATCCAGCTGTAGGGCGACTGATATATTTCAAGTGCCTGCAATTCGGCAGGTGAGGCATAACTACACGAAGCATTGAAATCGCCACAGAATATCACATTCCCGGCATTACCAAACCGTCCGGGCATCCATTCTGCCACATAAGCCAGTGCGGCTATTTCCTCCACAGCCTGTTCGGGGGCGGTGTGTATGGTGCAAATAAGAAACACCAACCCATCCACTTTCCGTCGGAATTTGGCAATATAAGGTTCGCGCTGAAAATAATCATGCTCACTATCGTCGTACAAAGCCGTATCCAGCAACTCCACTTTGGCAGGGTTATAATAAAAAGCGTATTGCTCACGACTGCTCTGATCGTTGGTTTGCTCACCGGTACGGCGACTGCATACCATTTTATAAGGTTTTTTGGAGCCACTGTTTATTTTCTTCAGAAAAGCGCCTGCTGTTTTATTCGTAACATCCGACACTTCCTGCACAGCCACTATATCAAACTTACGCACTATTGTACGCAGTGTATCGGTTATAGCAGTCTTGGCCAACTTGCTTTGTCCGAAGTTCTGAATATTAAACGTAGCTATCCGCAGCGCGGGTTTTGCGCCCATTGCCGAAATGGCTACCAAGCCAAATACAACAAGTAAAACGATGTTTTTAGAGGTTTTCATATGATCTTTTTTTTATATTACCGGACGCGGAAATATCTGCAATTAAGGGTCTGTTCAATAAACTGTGTCAAGTTGTTAAAACGGTGGATTGTTGAACTGTTGAACTGTTGAATCGTCTCCTGAACACGAAACTCTAAACTCAGTATATCCCCTACGGGGAATCGTCATCTTATATATCACTCTTTCTATGGCTATCTATCCCCTACGGGGCATTATTCAATTACGTTATTCCTTTACTGTTGAATCGTTGAATAACTAATGAATTGAAGCATCGCCTTACTCAGGACTCAAAAACTCCACCAACTCCTCAATCCCGAAAACTCCTCAAATTCTCAAATCTTCAAATCCTCAAATTAATCTCAGAACCCGAAACATTCCTATAACTTACATACAATTCCCGCACTTAATCTTACTCCACTCCAGTTTACGAACCGTTTTTCATCGTATACTGTAATATAATTTTTAACTTTGTCGAAATAAAGTGGAGTACTGAAACTTATAGCCCCACCTACATTCAGCTCAATACCGAATCTCTTACTGAACATATAGCGGGCATAAAGTGATGGATCGGTATAAATGCCTAAAGCATTGAATGTATTTTTATTTGTCTGAACAAAATCATCATTTTCCGGAGCATTATCATACAAAATAAGTTTATCATTCATATCGACTCCGGATCCGATGAATGACAAATTCACATTATAACCAAACGCTATATGTTGACGAAAAAAAGAAGCGCCATAAAACTCCCTTTGATAATAATATCCCATATAAATTGCCTGACAATTTATATCAGAATATACATATCCGGAATAATCTGCCAATGATGATCTGGATCCTGTGGACATAAGTCCAGCTGTAATACCCTGGCTGGCTATATTTGATTTATAGCCTAAGCGGATGGAGTAATTAAAATATGGCGGGAAAGACGAAGTTAACTGAAGTGGGATTTCACTATTGTCAATAATCAGTTTCTGGACCTCTTTCAGGTCGGACATTGAGTAAGTGCCAACTCCGGTGGTTACGATTATTTCATATCCCGAATTGGAAGTAGTTGCGATATTGTCATTAACTGTTCTCTGGCTCAAAACATGAAAACCTACAGACAAAAAACAAATGAGTATACTGATTTTTTTCATTGATAGTATGGTATTAAACAAGCTGGAACATTTATTAGTACATCGCATGATCTTTCCAGTAAACAATCATAAATAAACTCCATCCAGCATCGGATGTATTAAATTTTGAACGTGCATATAAATAATAGAACTTTCCCCAGCCCGGTTTTGGTTGAGTATCTTTAAATGAATGTCCATCCCCTTTGTAATAAACATTATGATCAACATGGATATAACTATCGATTACCATATAATCAACTTTAAAAGGAATCGATGTCCAGCTTACCAGACAGCTATCCTTGTTTATATCAGTAACCGTTAAACGTGAAAACGAATCATAATTTACAGACAAATCAAAATAGCGGTTGGGACTGACATTTTTGGTAATTTCCAGTCGATATGACGCTGGCCCTCTGAAATAGCTTGAATCTGCAAAAAATAAAGTATCTCCATTTCTACTTGTAAGCTTCATATTTACAAGAGGGAATCTGGTTAAATCTCCCTGCAATGTATTTATATAATGAGGGTTTAAATAATAAATTTGAAGTATACTGTCGGCACTAATTCTTTGATGCAAACTATAATCGTGTTTTGTCAAATCAACATACTTCACTTTCCATGTTTTAGTCCCCACGTAGTTTTCAGCCTTCAATCTGTCGGCAATACTTCCCGTACCTGTACTTGCATAAAAATTGATTGTCAAATCAAGCCAATCGGTTGTATTATTCCAGTCGGGAGTGATCGACAGTGCCCCCGAACTTTTATCCAACAGATAGGATTGACCTTTGAAATTCACTTCTATTGCCGTAAAATCCAGCCCGAAGGTATTCACATCGTATCGAAACGCCGTTTCTCCAAAAATAATTAAAGAGTCTTTATCTTCCGACAATGTAAGCGTTAGCATATGACCTGGCTGAGGCTGTGCTATATCAACTTCGCTCAACTGATTGGTCTCATACAAACATGATGGCAATAAAAGCATAAGTCCAAAAAATGATATTGTCTGATAAAATGTTCTCATATTATTTGATATAAAAATATTCTTCTGTTTTCCGCATCCAATTCTTCCCACTCTCCCCCTCTCATTTGCTACGAGGAATTTGTGCTTATTTGTTTATAACAATAGTATTCCTTCCCGGTTGTTGAACGAAGTCTTCTTCCCGGTTGTTGAGCGAAGTCGAAACAACCTACTATAACATATTACGGTTTTCACTTACAAAACTATCTTTTTTTGCATTGAAAACGCTCAAGCATTTTTCCCTCGTCGCAAACCGAGGAGAGTGTAGGAAAAACCATGCGGCAAATCAAAGCCATTACAAATAAGTACGATGCGGTTCATAGGGAAGTTGTTTTTTTATATTAAAAAAAGACAACATGATAGTGTTGCCTTTAGATTATTGGATTGACATTAAATTAGTTACTGCTATTCTCAATAGATTTCTGCTTTTCTTCCAGCAAATGTTGAATATCAACGGCATGGAATGAAAAACTACCCCATGGAAAATATGAAGTTTGATTGGCTATATATGAACGCAAATTTGTAATACAAATACTTAACCCGGATATTTGTAACATATGTATTTTTTGTTCTTCATTCAGTTTAGTTTCTTGCAAAAAACTAAAGAATCCCATTCCTGTTACAAAAATCGAATAACCTGATTCTTTGTTATCACAAAAATTAATTTTCGCTGTAACAACTATTCTGTAAAATTCCTCGTTGTTATCCTGTTCCAAACTAAAATCTATATCAACTGGATATGAATTCAATAGTTCAAGTGTTGAAATTTCAGATTGTTCATTTTGAATTATAAATGACAATTGACTTTCAACAATTATAAAATTGTCTAAGATTAAATCTGAACGTTTACTTATCATGATGCTTTTAATGAAGATTCTTTTTCAGGTTTTGAAATTAATTTTTTCCAGTTTGGATTATCATCAGAGGTATCAATGGCTTTACTGCAGGCATTTACTGGTTTGTGGCTTAGCAGATATCCCGATTTAGAAAGGATATTTATGCTACGCTCAATATCATTATGCGAAATATTGAAGTTTCCTGATTTTTCACGTTCTATCAAAGTATCAATATCTTCAAATGATAGAGTTGGCACTAAACCAATTGATAATGAAAGTTCTACAAATTTTGACAGTCGATGATCTGCATCTCCATTTAAAATCTGACTTACATAACCTTTCGAAACACCTAACTTTTCGGCAAACTGTACTCTGTTTAAACCATTTTTTTTCATATAGGTTTCTACTTCATTGAATAAATCAATTTGTAATTTAGCCATCCAATACTCTTTCGATTGGATTAATTCTTCCCGTGTCATTTTTGTTTTCGTGTTAGCGTAGTTGACGTAAATTCCTTTACAATAGAATTAAACTGACGTATGTCAGCTTCCTGAGTATTTTTATACCCTCCCATAACAACCATTTTACCATCTGGTTGGTTGAATAAGTAAACGCGCAAGTGTTTGCTCTTTAGTTCGTATCGTTTTGTGTCGATTTTATCTCCTTTAATCTCTCTGAATTTTGTTTTTGGAAAACCTGACCCATTAGCAACAAAATTCATATAGGCAAATAATGTCTTTAATTCAGATGTGTATTGAGGATTGTCTTTTATAGCTTTCTCAAATTCATCCAACAGACATACACCATTAACAAGTAATTTCTCAAAAACTTGTTTCCCTTTTATGGTTTCTATGATTTCGGTTGCAAATATACGCATAAAGTTTAGTAATTGCTAAACTCAAACCTTTTTTTTGAGTTTTTTATGGTGATTTTTAAAATATAATCTTCAAATTTAATGAAATTCTTGAAATTTAATGCATTTTATTTCCCGGCAACTCCTTCAACCCCAATTCCCTCAAAAACCCATTATGCGTTTCAGTGGCTTTTCTGATTTTTTCTTCCAGGTCAACCAAGGTTTCATTCACTGCATTTAAGTCTATTTCCTTTGCAGTAATGGCTGTACTTACATAGCGGGAGATATTCAGATTCTTCCCATTCTCCCCCTCGGTTTGCTACGAGGAATTTGTGGTTATTGGTTTATAACAAAGAAATATATAATCTCACTATGACATATTACGGTTTTCACTTACAAAACTATCTTTTTATACGTTGAAAACGCTCAACAATTGATCCTTCGTCGCAAAAGAGGGGGAGTGTGGATATGTTATTCAAGACTTATTCTTTACCTCCAATATTAAAATATTCTTCGATAAAATTCGCCATTGCATTATCATAGAGAAATGGATAAGCAGAACTAAATCTCGAATAATAATTCCAACTATTTTCATCCTGAAATAAAGAATTATATCTATCTAAAAGTGTCATATCTTATATGGATTTATTTTGTACAATAGTAGGTAGTTTCACTGCCACCTTGTATACATTCACAAATTCCTCAATCACATCATAATTGTCAATTTTCGTATTTTTTTTTTGATCTGGATATACAATTAAACATTTGGGAACATAAATCAAATGTTGATTTTCTTTAATACCTAAAACACTCAATACTTTTTTATCTCGACCATATCCACTGACTTGTCTAATGTCGTCAGCTATATTATCTCTTTGCCATTGCTCCTGACCACTGAATTCATGTTTATAATAGGTCTTATATTTTGCATCAACAACAATTTGTTGCTTAGTCAATATAAAGTCAGGTTGTCCGTAATTTCCCTGAAATTGATATTTTACCTCATTTCCATAACTATCTTTCAATAATCCTAAAACATATAGCTCAAACAACTTGCTCATATCAATCCAGAATGGAGGAGTTTTTACTTTCTTATCCTGAGTGGAATTTATATTATAGCCAAAACGCTTAAGAATCAACTTAGCTAATTTGATAGCCTCTTCATACTCTTTATAGAAAACATTTGCTTTAGTATGTTTTACTTCATTCAAATTTACTTCATCGGAAATAAATTCAAATGCCGGATTTATGTAATTAAAAAGTGCTGTTGTAAATGCCGTGGAGTTCAAGTTAGCTATTGCAGGCATGTAGCGTTGAACAAATACAAGTGCCTTTTTCAAAAGCCTATTCTCCAGACCATTCAAGCCAAATTCTTCGTATTGACAGTAAGTGTTAAGATTTTTATTTTTGAGAACATTGTGTTTAATCGATTGCCCTACTAATACTTTCCCTTTAACCTTTCCATACAAGTTAGATTCAACCCTATAATATGATTTTTTCAGTCCTTTTCGAACAATCTGTTTGACTAACGATAAAAACTGGACAATCAATAATGGCGTCAATAAATCCTGGTGTTGGTCAATTGTTATTTGTGGTTCATCCCATTTAATTTCGAACAATTCATTCGTATAATCAACAACTCCATTATGCTTCAATCCAGAAAAAAGCATTTGTAAATAATCAGTCTGATTTGCAGTTTGATTTAGTTTTGGTTGAATGTAAATTGCTTTATTATAGTTTTTGTTTATCCAATCAATACCGACATAATACGAAAGCTCAATTCCTTTTTTATCTCCTTTTTGAATCACTTTGAGACAACATTTTTTGATATTCGATTGAAAATATATATTTTCTATCGAAATTTCACTTTCACCAACTACAACCGGATCGTTATAGCCTTGATGTTCATAGAAGTGAGAACCTTCATTATTTAATAGGAATTTCGACATTCAGTTTTTTGATTATTTCATTTGCACTGTTTAATAGGATTCCGTCTTTTAAATATTCTTTCAGAATAGGTAATATCTCATATTCTAGTTTGAGTTGAAGTTCTTTCATTCCTTCAACCTCGTCCTTTTTAGTCATAAAATAACTATGCCCTATCCAAACATCTTCCGGTCTAAAATCAGAAGCAATAAAGTCTGAACGTAACGGTTTTGGATTACTCCAATCAATCTTATCAAATTCTTTTACGAATAATTCAGATACGGACTTAAACAAAGGTCGTGCAAACTCTTTTATGGGTTCTTGTGATGGTAACACATCTTTAAAAGCAAACCTACGTCGGATGGCATAATCAATATGCCCGACACTTCTGTCGGCTGTATTCATTGTACCAATAATATACAAATTTGGTGGTAAAACTATTTTTTTATCTCCTTCAAACTCATACATACTTTCAACTGATTCATTTCTGTATTCTAAGCCGTAAATTAGTTCTCCTAATACAGAAGATAAATTGGCTCTATTGATTTCATCAATAATTAAGATGTAGTTTTTTTGAAGAACTTGTTGAGAATCAGCAAATGACGGTGGCTCTCCACAGAAATCAGCTAAGTCCAGTAAAAATGGTTTAATAATGTCAATTACAAATCCGCCTTCAATAAAACTCTCTAATTCAATCCTTTGCTTATTACCTTTATATTCTAAAAACACTTCACGCAAATGATCAAAGGTCATAGTTCTTGAAAAATCACCTTTTTTATAAGAAGTAAGCCAAACATGAAAGTGTTTTAAGTCCCTATTAACTTCTTTGATAATCAATTGGCCATTAATAATAAATTCTTGATTTCCACCGAATTTTGAACTTAAATGTTCAATATAATTCTGAAAATTAGTATCAACCCATTTTTCTAAAGATACCAACTTTGGATCTTTATTATGTTCAACATAATTTTGCACCGCACTTTTGGCAAACTCGGCAAGAACCTTATTTTCCGTTTTATACTCAAGATTTCCATCAGGGTATGCTTTGACGGTTATTCCCCTCACAAAATCCTCATAAGAGTAAGACGGATGAAATTGAATTAACTTAAACCGTTCAGATTCTTCCAAGTTCTTTAATTGCACTTTTCGCAAAACTGAATCTTCAGATATAATCTCATCAAAAATAAGATTATAAGCTATATTTTTAGCAGAATATGTTTTACCAGTTCCCGGAGGGCCTTGTAATATTATTTGAGGTTTTAATTCTAGTAATTCTTTCATTTTTATATAGGGTTCTTTTATTTTATAATCATCAGTTTGGATAATCGAAATGAAGTTTCGGTATTCATCTATCAAGTTACTTAAAATTAAATTATCTTCAATGGTAATTCTATCTTTAGAATGATCACTTATGTAAACCAAGCCATATTTCACATTATTTTCAAATACCTCAAAAAATAATTGATAAGCTGTTCTTTGATTTTTATGACTTGAATTGTAGATTGCAAACCAAATTCGGTCATCTCCTTGATTTTGTGCTCCGTCAAAATGAAATTCAGTTGATTTTGTATAACTTTCAATACCTAATCGTTTGCGAATAAGATAAGTTCCTCTTTTCAAATACTTTTCAATATCCTTTTTGATTGGTTCAAAGAAAAAAGGATAAACCACTCTGCTAGGATCACGCCATACATGGAATACATTTTTATCATGATTCTTTCCAATCTCTTGTTTTATGTTGTCAATGAGTTGAGAATTCACATTCTCTCCCTTAATTAATGTTTCTAATATTGACTTTCGTAGATGTACTACCGGATTCTTTTCAATATTTTGTCTCAGAGACAGTTCATAATCTAACTTTCGAAGGTCTATTTGAGATAAAGAATTTAATCTTTGAAATAAATAGTCTTTATTTTTATCAAATAGTAGAACAAACTCTTTTGTCCATAATTGTAAATCGGCAAATTTAGTTTGAAGTTTGCTTAATTCTGTCCTTCTTATTTTCAGAATATCCTTATATGTACACTTAAACGATGGAAGGATGATTTTATCTTCAAACTCTTTTACCTGATGATGTGGAATTTCGGTAAATGTAGAATTGTTTCTTGGGCTCCACCACCTGTCAAAATCTTTATCATAAGCTGTTAGATATGTTGCCTGTTTTATCAGTACATATTCTCTGTCAATCCAATCTTCATGACCTTCAACAATTGAATACAATGGTCTGTTATCAATAAACATACCGATAATATCTACTCTTTCATTTGAGTGACAGAGGTAAAATAAATCAAATTTCTCTGCATCCTGAAATGCTTTTCCCTGATTTACATAACTAACACCTTTTGCCGGGGTGTCAGGATGTAATGAAACTAAATTATTGGATTTCAGTAATGCATTTGTATTGCCATTAAAGTAACCTGTACCATGTGATATTTTCCAGATTTTCATCTATTCAAGTATTTTCAAATTCTTCTCCAATAGGATTCGCCTCTCAATGGATTTCCATTTTCATCAATAAAAGAACCAATAGTATAAACCTCTTCTTCAATGTAATAATCATTATAAGTTATGTCTTGACTTGCTATTTCAAGATGCATTCTTGCGTCTACCAATAATTGAGTTTCAAAAATAATGGCTCGCGTACTACCTACTCCCTTTATTTGTCTTCCTAATCTAAAATTACCTGTTTTTATTAGTTCCATAATATTTTGATTTAAATAGATTTACACATTACATAAATTCAATAAATTCATCAACAGTCCCAATATATTTGGGATATAGTGTTGTATGATGCTTTATCACATCATTTGTAAAGTACATTCTAACTCCTAATGTTTTACAGTACTCTAATACTTCTACATGAGGATGAGGATCTATTGATCGACCATACAAACCATTCTTATGAGAAAATATTGCAGCTTTTGGGTTGATTTCTTTTAAAAGTTGAAGGGACATATTCCCTCTACTCCCATGATGAGGAACTTTTAAATAATCCGAGGCAATGTTCCACCCACTGTTTAAAATTCTTTCAAAAGCAAATTCATCAGCATCGCCGCTGAATAAAATACTACCTTTACCATCATATTCATACCTAAACACAATGCACGTTTTATGAATAAGGCTTTGAAATTTGTTTCTTATATGAGTAATTAAAGTGTTTAAATCATTATCATAAACACTCAAACTATCGGCCAATGAAATAAAGAAATTATGTACATAACTTCTCGCATTTTCGTTATATGGTTGATTCTGATCATTGAGATAAGTGACATTATCAATATTTGTCAATAATGATTGGTAATTTATTATACTTTCTTCATTAGGAATTTGTATTCCATATTCATTCAGCCTTCTTAATGCATTATCAATAGATAATCTGTTTAATTCAAATTTATTGAAAACATCACTTCCACTTTTGGGTGGATTAAATACTTGCAGATGATCACACAACATATCACCTTCACCAACCACAATTATACGCTTAAACTGATTGTTAATTAAATCCAAGTCAACAACGTTATCAAATAGATATCTTTTGAGATATTCAAAAATACGCCAGACTTCCGGTAAAAAATATGGAATATACAAGTTTCTTATTTTTGATGTGATATCCACAATTCCACCAATATGATCTCTATGAGAATGTGTTATCAACACATCAATTTCATTATTAGAAAATTTTGAATATACATTGCCACTCTTAGGACCACAATCAACTAAAAGTGGTATTTCATCAAAATTGCAACCAAAATTAGGATGAATTAAAAATGAATCGCCCTGCCTAACATTAAATACTTGAATCATATCTTTATAGTTTTAGTCATTTCACCCTCTCACCCTATTATACACATCCTTGCCAGCCTGTCTGGCAGCAATCTCCATCATTTTATCTTTTATAATTTTGTTTTCTTTCAATATCTAACATTACAGACTTTTTCATATCAAAAGGTTCCCATTCATCTTTTTCAATATTAAATGTCCAAAATATAGGACTTGAATGTGGAGTTTCTAAATGTTCTATTTTTTTCTTCATTTCGTTGTCCGAATTCAAATAATTTTCGGCTAACATTGAACTTGCAATATCTATCCATCTTTCCCAGTCTTTATCACTTCCTTCATCATTGAATAGAAGCCTTACATTCTCACCTGTCGACATTTTTGTATCAATACAAAATGATTTCGATTGTTTGTTGTTTGCATCAATAGGTTTTGTCCCAATAAGTCTTACTTTTATAAGTCTGGCATCAATTGCAACTTTCTTAACTCCATTTTTAAATGCCAAATAGGCATCTTTTCCCATTTCACCAAAAAAGCCATTTGCAAAAGCTCCTACAACTACTGTAATAGCAGCAGGAATAGCCCATTCAAGACACATATATTGTGTTGCCTCATTAACCAGATAAACTGGTTTTATATTGCCTTTTTCAAATTCGCGATTTACATGGCTAAAATCGGCAAATCTTAGACTCTCTGGAATAATGATTTTTATCGATTGATCCACGGTATTATTTTATTTTTAATTGTTTTGTAAAAGTTTTTTACATTGATCCACCTACTCTCCCCTTCGTTTGCAACGAGGAATTTGTGGTTATTTGTTTATAAAAAAGAGATATATAATCCCACTATGACATATTACGGTTTTTATTTACAAAACTATCTTTTTTGCTTTGAGAACGCTCAACCATTTATCCCTCGTTGCAAACAGGGGGAGAGTGGTGCCCACAGAATTCAGATATTCGTTTCGTCGGGCATTACTGATCTCATTTTAAATTTGCGTAATAGTCATTAATAGTTTTTCCGGGATTATCTTTCATCCATTCTTTCAGGTTGGGATTATTTGTTTTCTCATCAATACTGGATTTTATATTCCCGTTTTGTTCAGTCTGACTTGAATCTCGTTCAATCATAGTCTCCTGAACTTTCCTGTCCGACTTGTCAAAACCGGTAATAAATAATATAAATGACAAAACACCAGTGAGGTAAAGTCCAGGGCCAAATTTATATGAGAATTCAATTGTTTCGCTTACAGGTAAAAATGAATTGATCAATTTTAACCTCCCGGCGGCTGAAAGATAAATAAAAATGCTCACTCCGCTACCATAAAGACCCAGCATTAAATACATCCAAATATTTTGATTTAATTTTCTATACCCACTGTATATGGCATACCCAGCTGAAAAGATGGATAAATAGAGTAAGAGTTTCGATGGTACCCATTGTAATCCAGAGAGGGAGAAATTCACCATTTCAACATTAAGAGTGACCCAATCAAGCAGACATGTTATGACAATTCCAATTAATAAAACCGCACGAAAATAATTCATAGACCTATATCATTTAATTAACAAAACCATTTTACAGACCTAACAGGTTTCCAAAACCTGTTAGGTCTGTATTATATCATCGCTTCCCGGTTGTTTCGACTTCGCTCAACAACCGACCCATTCATCCCCATCGGCAACAACGAATCACGCAGCGACGAGAGCTGTTGGTTCTCTTTGAGGTTTTTTTGCCATTATATGTTTTCAATCTTAAATCCCGATGTTTCGGGACAAGTTATGTTGTTTTGTGCGTGGGTTGTTTATTTGTTATTCAATTTTTTATTGAATTTCCAAAGATAAATAACATATTTAACAACAGCAAGTTTTTGGTGATAAATCTTAAGAATTGTGGAACTGTGGAATTGTTGAACTTAGGACAAGACACTTTGCCTTTCAGAAAAAATAGAGTTTACACTGTCTTTGCACAGTCTTCAGACGCTCTACTTTGCATTTCAGACGCTCTACCTTACATTTCAGACGCTCTACCTTGCATTTCAGACGCTCTACCTTACATTTCAGACGCTCTACCTTGCATTTCAGACGCTCTACCTTGCATTTCAGACGCTCTACTTTGCATTTCAGACGCTCCTGCTAACCTTTCAGACGCTCTTGTTACCCTTTCAGACGCTCCAGTTACCCTTTCAGACGCTCCTGCTAACCTTTCAGACGCTCCTGCTAACCTTTCAGACGCTCCTGCTAACCTTTCAGACGCTCCTGTTACCCTTTCAGACGCTCCTGCTAACCTTTCAGACGCTCCAGTTACCCTTTCAGACGCTCCTGCTAACCTTTCAGACGCTCCTGCTAACCTTTCAGACGCTCCTGCTAACCTTTCAGACGCTCCAGTTACCCTTTCAGACGCTCCTGCTAACCTTTCAGACGCTCCAGTTGCCCTTTCAGACGCTCCTGCTAACCTTTCAGACGCTCCTGCTAACCTTTCAGACGCTCTTGTTACCCTTTCAGACGCTCTTGCTAACCTTTCAGACGCTCCAGTTACCCTTTCAGACGCTCCTGCTAACCTTTCAGACGCTCCTGCTAACCTTTCAGACGCTCCTGCTAACCTTTCAGAACGTTGAATTGTTGAATCGTTGAATCCGCCTCTACCTACTCCATTCTTAATTCTTAATTCTTAATTATCCCGTCCCCTTTCAGACGCTACCAGTTGTTGAATTGTTGAATTGTTGAATCGTCTCCTGAACCCGAAACTCATAACTCAGTACCCTTTAACGTTAAATGATCGGATGACTTTGAGTCATCCGATCATTTACGGTTGATAGGCACAAGCCTGATCATTGGAGTTGAAGGTTCTGTGTTTAGCGTTGCTTGTTGAATCGTTGAATCGTTGAATCGTCTCCTGAACTCAGAACTCAAATCTTCAAATTCTCAAATTCTCAAATTAATGCATAGGCACAAGCCTGATCATTGGAGTTAAAGGTTCTGTGTTTCGGGTTGCTTGTTGAATCGTTGAATTGTTGAATCGTCTTTCAAATCCTCAAATCTTCAAATCCTCAAATCCTCAAATCCTCAAATTCTCAAATCTTCAAATCCTCAAATCCTCAAATCTTCAAATTCTCAAATCAATCCCGAACCCTCTATTCGCTTAATTCGTTTTAATTCGTATAATTCGTAGTTTAAATTCGTATTAGCATCACTTTTTAATAATCTTATGAACACTTTTCGCTTTATTGGTGGTCACTTCCATTAAGTACAAGCCATTGTTCAATTGATCTATATCAATCTCCTTTTTATTCGAGAGATGCATTTGTAAAGCGCCCTGCAGATCGTAAATTTTTACAGATTTCAGCTCGCTGTCCGTTGCAATAAATAGTCGGCCTTCGGTGGTTGTAGGATATACCTCGCAATCAGTATTTACTTCCAACTCATCAACGGCTGTATTGAAAATAATTCTTCTGTCGGTATAGATTTTTAATCCACCTGTTGGGATATCGATAGTCATGGATGTATTCGTTACATTAAGCGTTTCGCCCGACAATAATTCGTACCAGGTTCCTGTTTTTTGAAAACTTGGATTGGCCGAAATACCGGCATCGGTGCGGAAATTACCCAACACCACCATGTTCAAATCGGCATGCGTAAGTGCAATTCGTCGTCCGGCATTCCAATCGGCTTCGGCAACCTGCAACGAAAACGCACCTGTTGTAAACGCATCGGGATACAAACGACGCAACGATATTATTTTCGAAGAAGCATCGTAGGCAGCTTTGCGGTGTGCAATACTCAGGTAACTCCAGGCCGATGGTTTAGCATCAACCCGTCCACCATTCGAATCTATTGAATAATCATAGCCCATTTCGCCAAACTGCCAAATCATTTTAGGACCCGGAATCAATGTGGTGAAAGCAATGTTCAGAGGAACACGGGCAATGCGGGCAATCGAATCGGTCATCAAACTACCTGACCCAAATGCTTTAGCCTTATAAAAATTACGTTCTTCATCGTGGCTTTCGGCATATCCCACCCAATTGCGCGGTCCGGCATTCATCCTACTGAAATCACTACTGCCCTGATAGCCCATGGCCGATTGCGAATAAGCATTGTTTACATTGCGCCACAAATGCATGCCTTTGTAAGCCAACTGCATTTCCTCATTATCAGCACAAAAATGTTCCAAAATAAACATTACGTCGGATTTGGCAGCTTTGGCAGCATTGTAATATTCTGCGATATTATCAATTCTCGATTGGTCGTAGTTTGATGCAGTAGCTTCTGTACTTGATGTTTGAGTAAATCCTTTGGTCAAATCCAAACGGTAACCATCCACTTTATATTCGGTAATCCAATACTGCACCATGCGTTTAAACATATCTTTGGTACCGGTATATGTATGATTAAAATCGTGAAATACGCTGTAAGGATGCGGTGCATCTACATTGAAATACGGATTCTGTGTCGAAGTTTTACTTGCCGAACTGTTCCACCACAATTTAGCATAAGGATGAATGCCTGTGGCATGATTCAAAACAATATCCAAAATCACTGCCATGCCCCGTTTGTGACATTCATCAATGAATTTTTTATACATCTCAGGGCTTCCATAAGCCTTATCGGGTGCAAAATAATGGTTCGGGTTGTAGCCCCAACTGTTGTTTCCATCAAATTCCTGAATAGGCATAAGTTCAACGGCTGTAACCCCCAGGGTTTTTAAATAATCAAGTTTCGCAATAGCGGCCTCAAGCGAACGTTCTACAGTAAAATCGCGCAACAATAATTCATAAATGACCATATTTTCGCGTTTTGGCGTGCTAAAGTTGGGTACTTCCCAGTTATATGCCGGTTTTGCCGTTTGGAATGTTGCCACAAGTCCTTCTGTTTTTCCTTCGGGATAAGCTTTTAAACCCGGATAAATATTGTAATGCTCATTGATCCATTTGTCATTCCACGGATCGAGCACCAATTCGGTATAAGGATCACTTATTTTTATGCTTCCATCTACAAAATACTGATAAGCATACATTTTACCCGGAGTCAGTCCGCTAAGGGTTATCCACCAGTAATCGCCATCTTTTTTCATCTGATATTCGTTGAGCTGTGCCCAGTCATTAAATTCTCCGATCACAAAAACATTCGATTTACCGGGGGCATAAAGTACCAATGTCACAGTGGAATTATCAATGTAATTGATTCCGTTTTTAACGCCTGCTGGTCGTGGTTCAACAGTAACCGGTAGCGGAACACTGATTTTCACGGTGTCGTACACTGTCATTGCTCCCACCGTTGCCGATGCTACTACTGTATAATCATTGGCTGTCGAAAAGGTGTGACTGTAACTGAGTGTTGTCGCAGCGCTTGCTGTTTTTACACTTGTGTTGTTAATCAGCAGGTTTAGGTTGGCTGCTGCACTGGATGCCACACTGAAATCGACAACCGACCCAACTGCTACTGTCTGATTTGCAGTTGGATTTGTAAATGTAACATTGAGTCCGGCTTTGTACACAGGCACAAAAATATCAGCGCCGCCAGTATCTTTTCCTTCTTTCGTTTTATCTTCGCTTCGGAACACAAAACATAATTTTGTCACTTTTTCTCCGGCGGCCAGTCCGTAGTAGCCCGCCATATTGGGAGTGATGAGCAGCTTCCATTTATTAGCTCCTAACGAAGTTAACTTATATTTGGCTGCGTTATCTCCCCACACCGGTGCATGAGCCCATGTAGAAGGGCTTGTTTCGGTAAATACGCCTGTATGCGCATACACATTTCCTGTAAAATCTTTTAGCCCGGCAGTACCTTTGGTAGCGTCAAAAATAACTTCAACCGTACCGGTATAATCGTCGGTAATAATCGTTGGGGTAGTTGTAACTATTTGCGACCAGGCAAAAGTAGATACCAACAAGACAAGCAAAGTAAGTGTAGATTTCTTCATATATGAATATTCATTTAAAGATTTAATTGACAATGTGATGAATTGAAAACTCCGCAAATATAGAGATTTATACCTTTGCCTTTTATCTAACAGACAAAATAAAAGATTAGTTTTCAATGCAAACGTTTGCAATAACGATTGCTTATTTTCAAAACATCAAGGCCAGAAAGATATTATTTTTTGCTTTATCTTTGAATGCAACTGCAAAATACTCTTAATTATCAATTCGAAACTAAAATCACACTGTATGAAAAACAAAATAATCCTTAGCGTTCTCCTTGCTGCCCTTCTTTTGTTGTGCCCATATGTAACTGCTTCCACTCCCTTCGACCAACCACCTGCCTGGGCCAAACAAGCCATTTGGTATCAGATTTTCGTGGAAAGATTCAACAATGGCGACAAAACTAATGACCAGAAAATTGAGAATACAATCGTTCAAAACATGAACATAATTCCTCCGAAAGGATGGAAAACAAGCGAATGGACAGGCGATTGGTTCGGAAAAGATGAATGGATGAAAGGCTCGGACAAATCGTTCAGTGATTTGCTGCAATACCGGCGTTACGGAGGCGACCTGCAAGGCGTGCTCGAAAAACTCGACTATTTACAGGAGTTAGGGATTAACGCGATTTACTTAAATCCTATCAACGATGCCCCATCGCTCCACAAATACGATGCCCGTCACTATCATCATGTCGACATAAACTTCGGCCCCGACCCCGAAGGCGATTTAAAAATAATGGCACAGGAAAATCCGGCCGATCCCAACACCTGGCAATGGACTGCCGCCGACAAATTATTTCTGAAATTGGTGAACGAATGTCATCAACGGGATATCAAAGTAATCATGGATTATTCATGGAATCACACAGGAACTATTTTCTGGGCGTGGCTCGATATTCTTAAAAATCAATCGGCATCTGCATACAAAGATTGGTACAATATCTCCTCTTTCGACGACCCTGCAACTCCCGAAAACGAATTCAAATATGATGGCTGGTACGGAAACGCTTATATGCCTGAGTTCCGAAAAACGGAAATCAAAGGTGAGCGGATTGGAGGAAAACCCTACGAAGGAAATATCGACGATGGCGCCAAACAACATATTTTTGATGTCACACGCCGCTGGCTGGCTCCCAATGGCGATTTATCAAAAGGAATTGATGGATACAGACTCGATGTGGCCGAACAGATCGGACTTGCATTCTGGCGCGACTACCGAAAGTTTGTTCGCTCAGTGAAAGACGATGCCTACCTGATTGGCGAGATATGGTGGGAGAAATGGCCGAATGTGCTAATGGATCCAACTCCATACATGCATGGCGATATGTTCGATGCTGTGATGTTTTATCAGGTGTACCGTCCGGCACGCTACTTTTTTGCCAACACCAATCACAGTATAGATGCCCGCCAGTTGAAGGACAGCCTGCAATATCACTGGAACAAACTCGACAAACAAAACCTGAAAGCAATGATGAATGTTTCGTCGTCGCACGATGCTCCACGTTTGCTAACCGACTTTTACAATCCGAACAATTATAAATATCACGCCAATCCGAACGAAAATCCCGCTTACAAAACCGGAAAACCGGATAAAGAAAGCTACGCAAGACTCCGTTTGTACTTGATCCACTTGTTCACAACGGTGGGAGCACCGCAGATATGGAACGGCGAAGAAATGGGAATGTGGGGTGCCGACGATCCTTACGGACGCAAACCACTGATGTGGAAAGAAATGAAATTCGAACCCGAGAACCGAAACAATATTTCGAAGCAAAAACCTGTTTACGATAAAGTACGTTTCGATCAGGCTACTTTTAATTTCTACAAAAAACTGATTCAGATCCGAAAAGAAAATCCTGTGCTGGTGGATGGCGAAACTGATTTTTTGTTGACCGAAGGTAAAAAGCTTGTTTATAAAAGGCATACTGATACGTCCGAAATTATCGTTGTATTTAATCTGGAAGCCAAAACTCAAACAGTACAACTTGCAGACAGGAATTATGTGGATTTAATCACAGGCAAAAGCATAAACGGCAAAAACCTGAAAGTAAAAAGTATGGAAGGATTCATTCTGAAACAAAATAACTAATGCAAATCAGGGGTTGAAAATAGTTCTATTTTGCTTACAACAAATTATTTCCCGTAGGCTTCGGCGTGAGCTCAGTCGAACGGGAATGTATATCAATAGAAAATAGAAATCACCAAAAGCATGTTCCCCGTAGGGGATAAACAAAGATATCCTGATTCACATAACTAACAGAAAACAAGCAGCTAAAGAGAACATCTTTAGCTGCTTGTTTTATAATTATTGTTGACAGGCGCTTTACTTCACCCGCTTGGCACTTAAAATCCGCACATTTTCAATGGGTCGGTCAAGCTTTCCGGTCTTTACTTTCGAGATATTACTAACAATCTCAATGCCTTCGATCACCTCGCCAAAAACAGTATATTCGCCATCCAAATGCGGCGTTCCACCTATTGTTTTATAATCGTTGCGCTGTTGTTCGGTAAATTTAAATGCTTTATTTTTGAGCATCTCAGCTTTCACTTTCGCTAAAATGCCCGCTTGTATTTCAGCTAATTTCGCCTGATTTCCTTCTTTTTTATACTTATCGATTTCGGCCTTTTGCTGGTTTGCAAATTGCAGGATCAGTTTTTCTTCCGACTTTTTATTTTTCGAAATCTCTATCGAATCCAACTGACGATCGGTAAAAACATGCCCTTTCACAAGGTAAAACTGTGCTCCCGAAGAAGCTCGTTCAGGATTTGTATCATCGCCCTGACGGGCAGCTGCCAAAGCTCCTTTTTTATGATAATACTTTGGATATACAATTTCGGCCGGCACAGTATATTTCACATCTCCCGATCCGAGCATCGCTTTTTTCCCTGCATTTTTCGAATCCGGATCACCAGCCTGTATCATAAAATCGGCTATCACACGATGAAACAAAACGCCTTCGTAAAAACCCGCTTCAACAAGTTTCACAAAATTGTCGCGATGCTTCGGAGTTTCAGGATATAGCTTCACGACAATAGTCCCTTCGCTTGTTTTAAATTTAATCACAGGTTCGTTATCGTTTCTCTGAGAACACGAACTCGCAATTAATACATTCAACAATAAAAATACAATCGTTTTTTTCATAAAATCAATATTTAATGTGTGTACAGAATAACCGCAAAAATAATCATTATTTTAATAACTGTTTAAAAACATATGTTAATCCGAATATAACTTGTTTATCAGAGTATTAATTACAAACAGAAGAACAACATATTCACCGATCCATAGGATTAATTGTCAAAAAACAGCAACTTACTTTAAAACCATAGATCAAAACATAAAAAAAATTATACTTTTGTGTTTAATTCATTCTAACGAATCTATGTACGAAGCACTTCAACAATTAGACCCCATAAAGATAAACTTCTCGGCATCGGGGATGCATGCAATTAATATTATTCTGAGTTTCATCATGTTTGGGGTGGCTTTAGGCATTAAACCCGCCGAATTTAAAACCTTAATCAAACAACCAAAGTCCCTAATCCTTGGACTTATTTCTCAAGTAATTGCACTTCCATTGGTCACATTTATAGTGATTATCGCTTTAAACAATTACATAACACCAACAGTGGCAATGGGTATGATTTTGGTAGCATCGTGTCCGGGTGGAAACATTTCTAACTTTATGTCATCCCTTTCGAAAGCAAACACCGAACTATCGGTGGGATTAACGGCTACCACCACACTGTTAGCTACAATTACAACTCCTTTCAATTTTGCTTTTTGGGGTGGTTTATACGTCAACTTCATTAGCAAACATGCTAAACATATGCTACAACCGCTCGAAATCGACAATGGGCAAATGTTCGAAACTGTGTTTATTTTGCTCGGTATTCCTTTGGTGATAGGTATTTTCTTTTCGCATTATTTCCCCAAAATCACTGAAAAACTCAAAAAGCCAATACAAATACTTTCCATTGTATTCTTTATTGCAATGGTAGTCATGGCTTTTGCCAACAATTTTGATCTGTTCTTAAAATATATTTTTTACATTTTTATTATCGTACTGGTTCATAACTTTTTGGCTTTGGCAACAGGTTTTTCAATCGCTTCCATTTTCAAATTACCAAATGCCGACCGACGTACGCTGACAATAGAAACGGGCATTCAGAATTCCGGTCTTGGTTTGGTATTGCTTTTCAATCCCAAAATTTTCCCGCCTGAGTTGGCTTTGGGCGGAATGCTTTTCATAACCGCATGGTGGGGCATCTGGCACATTATTTCAGGCCTTAGCCTATCGCTTTACTGGAACAAAATCGAGCCTAAATAACACTCTATTTCTATGTCGAAAATATACGAATTACCGCTTTCATTCAGGCTCGTAAAAAAATACATCCGGTTCACTTTCAAACGGTTTTACAGTGAATATATAGTACTTGGCAAAGAAAACATACCCGCCGAAGGCCAGGTAATTTTTGCTCCCAACCATCTCAATGCGTTGATGGATGCGTTGGCCGTACATTCAGTTTCTCCCGACAATTATGCGACGGTCTTTCTGGCTCGTGCCGATATGTTCAGAAAAAAAACCTTAGCCCGGATTTTAAGAGCATGTAAAATAATGCCGGCTTTCAGAATCAGGGATGGAATTGAAAATCTTGGCAAAAACAATGAAGTCTTTGATCAATGTGTAGAAGTTCTTGAAAGTAATAATGCTATGGGCATCATGCCCGAAGGCAATCAGGAACTCGAACGAAAAATACGCCCCCTGGTGAAAGGCATTTTCAGGGTTGCTTTCTCGGCTCAACAAAAAATCGGAACTTCGGGAAGTGTGAAAATCATTCCGATAGGCATTGACATGGGCGATTTGTACAAATTTGGCAAACATATCATTATCAATATCGGCAAACCCATTGTCGTTTCGGAATACATGACAAAATATGCCGAAAATCAACCAGCTACCACCAACGAAATTCGCAACGACCTGAGCTTTGCGCTTGAGAATTTAGTTGTAAATTTAAATACCGAGAAGTATTACCAGGCTTTCGAAGTAGCAACTCAACTGAGCAACACAGCTATGCTCGAAAGCCTGCAACTTAAAAAAAACACCGTCAATCTGTTTTATGCCAGACAAGAGATTGGACGTAAATTGGTTAGCTTAGAACAGAGTAACCCGGAACTTGCCGAAGAACTAAATACTTTATGTACTGATTTTGAAGATGTAAGAAAAAAGCTGAATTTACATATCAGTAATTTTGAACAACGATCAGTTCATTCTGCCTCAACGGCGCTTAAAGCAGTAGAATTATTACTTTTATCGCCTGTTTTTCTCATTGGTTTTGCACTTAATTTTCTGCCGTTTTTCACTCCGGTTGTCGTTCGCAAAAAATTGAAAGTGAAGTTCGAAGGCTTCTACACCTCCATACATTATGTTGTTGGGATACTTGGTTTTCCCATTTTTTATCTTTTGCAGGCCATTTTATTTTTCAGCATTTCCGGACTTAGCTGGTGGTTGATTTTGTTATTTATTCCACTGGAATATCTTTTGGGCAAATGGGCTTTCGGCCTTTACAAACATTACAAAAAAACAAAGGGAGAAATCAACCATTCGATTGTAAAAACAAAAAAAGAAAAAGACTACAAGCATTTGCTACAACTCCGGTCAGCCATCATCGACATAGTAATGAAGTAACAAAAAAGGATGAACTGTAAAAATTCATCCTTTTTTATTTTGCTAAAATTCATTTATTCCTGTTTCCCTCTTAAAAGATGGACAACGCCTTTTCGGGAATGCTTTTCTCCATCGGCGCCTACAGCTTCAATCACATATAAATAAGCACCTTCTTTGGCTTTTTTCCCATTGATAGTTCCATCCCACCCCTTTTGTGGATCGGTCCAGAAATAAAGCTGGCGTCCCCAACGATTAAAAATCCAGCACTTGAAAGACAGGATAGATTTATAAGCCACCCTGAATTCATCGTTCAATTCGTCGCCATTATCAGGCGTAAAAACCGGAGGCACCTGAATATCGGAAGTTGTAATTTTCACCGTTACCGAGTCGGTATTGCTGCAAAATTCATTGCTTGCAGTAAGTTTCACAACATAAGTTCCTGATTCGGTAAAAGTATAGCGTTGATCCTGATCGGCACGGTTAAACAACAAACTGTTGTCTTTTTTTATTTGCCAGTTATAATACTTTGCTACCGGCGTATTGGCATTGCTCAAAAACATAATATCAAGAGGCGCCGAGCCCGACAACGCCGAAGCATTTCCCGGTCGCTCATCTTCCTGCAACTCCACGCGCACAGCAGTAGTCGTTGTAATATGAGTTTCGACCCTTACTGCCGAATAGAGTTGAGATTCAACAGAAGGGAGAGGCGAGATTAAAAGATCTTTGGCAAACTGATCGCCTTCGATCCTGAATTTTGTATCGCACAACGGAACATCTGTGAGATATATTTCAGACTTAGGTAATTTTAGATTGTCGGTAATCACTTTATCGTTCCATTTTTTATCCGACGCCCATTCTTTCGTATTGTAACTTAAGGCGAATTCCCTGTCGATTGTATAAGTAGCGCCATTTACAGACTTGTACTGCATTAGTGGTATATTCGCACTTAAATTCAACTTCAATTCATCGCACTGATTTTTAGATGGTTCATCAGCACTCAATGATACAAATTGTGGTAAATACTCCTGATAGTCGATCACCCAAATCGTAGTTTTAACGCCGTCGACATCTAAAATATAACCGCTGGCATTTTCTACGTTAAAGTTCTCGGCCTGATTACTGATTGATTTCGTAGGCTCCGAAAATTTATACCAATTGATTGTTGTGTAGTTTCCGGTATATTTCAACGAGGAAGACGATGTTAAGCCATTGAAAACAAACAAATAATCTATGTTATTGTATTGCTTGTAGTAGGATTTAAAAGTACCGGTAGCCGTTACCTGTCCGAATATCAGAACGGTGGAGATAAGCGATATGTAAATCAGAAATATTTTCTTCATGGATATAAAAATCTATTAACCATTATAACTACTGCAAATGTACATCTTTCTCTTCAAAAACAAAAAAAACCTTCATTTATTGCCGTTCTACACAGTTCAAAGCATATTTTTTGTACATTTGCAACGTTAAGACACCCGATTGTTAGTTTGATATTTTACATATCGCATTCAATATGTGCTATTTATATTTAACGGGCAAGTTGCATTTATTAATCATTACATTCATATATATCATGAAAAGTTTTTTGATCAAAACCCTCCCGATATTCTTGCTGTTCATCTCCTTACAAGCATGGGGGCAGCAAGATAATTTTCCCGTAAAGAAAATAAACGGAACTGATTATTACCTGTACACCGTACAACAAGGCGAAGGTTTGTACTCTATAAGTAAACGTTTTAATGTATCGCAAGCCGAAATAAATAACCTTAATCCACAAATCCATGAAGGGTTAAAGGCCGGACAAGAAATTGTGATTCCTATCAATGAGAAAAACATAAAAAAAACAATTACTTCGTCGCCAACACAAAAATCCGACAAAGAAAAAACTGTATCCAAAAAAGAGACGGAAATCGTAAAGCACATCGTACTGAAAAAACAAACAATTTTTGCGATCAGCAAAATATACAACATCTCTATCGACGACATAAAGAAACACAATCCGGAGGTAGAAAACGGACTTAAAGTAGGAATGATATTGAACATTCCGATTGACGATGCTACAAAAGCAGAAACCGAAAAAATCAACAAACAATCCACAACTAACGAAAAAGAAATCAAACAATACTATAACCGAAAAACAAAAGATACTATTGTTTATATCGAACATATCGTTAAAGAAAAAGAAACATTATATTCAATAAGCAAACTATACAACACTGAAATACAAAGTATTATTGATCTAAATCCGAAATCGGACGATAAGCTCAAAATAGGTTCAAAATTAAAAATTCTGAAAACCCCGGCTTCCAAAACAACAGAAAACGAAAAACCAATTGTAAGTGCGAAAGCCGAAGTAGATAATGTGAAATTCAATACACGGATTTTCGAATCGGTGCAACCCAACAAAACACCTTACAAAATTGCCTTTTTACTCCCGTTCATGGTCGGTAATAGCAAAGCTGATGCGAGTATTGATAAGTTTATCGAATTTTATTCGGGTGCATTAATTGCCATTCAGGAAGCAAAAGAACATGGAATTTCGTTCGAGATTTCGACATTCGACACCGAAAAAAGTGAAGAAAAAATTCAGGAAGTGCTCCAAAACCCTGAATTAAAAAATATGGATTTAATCATTGGTCCGGCCTATACCAATCAGATTCCCTTTGTAAGCGACTTCTCTAAAGAAAATAAAATCAATACTTTGATTCCATTTTCATCGAAAGTTTATGATGTAAATGTAAATCCGTATCTCTTACAGTTTAACCCTGGAATAGCTGTAGAAGTGAAGTTCATTGCCGAAATGCTGAACAACGAATACCGAAACGATAACATTGTTTTTTGTGATGTTCCTTCCGTTAGCATTCTGGACGATGGATATGAATTTGCATTTGAACTTCAAAATGAACTTCGAAGACTCAAAAGAGAATTTAGCAAAACAGAATTGATCGACGATAACGCCGCATCGCTGCTGAAGTTGCTCGAAAAAGATAAGAAGAATGTGGTATTCTTCAACACCAATAAATATTCATCGGTATCAAATTATATCGACTCGTTGGCAACATCCGACAAAAACAAGGAAATTGTTTTATTTACCCAATACAGTTGGCCTGAGATTAAAAACGCACAATTGGCAAGCTTTAGCATAGCTCCGTTTAAATCAGATTTTTCAGGCTCCGAATTAAATCTCTACAACAAACAGTTTTCGAAATTATTCAATTGGAAACCTACCTCAAACACACCACGTTACGACATCTTGGGTTACGACCTGACCAACTACTTTGTGGCATTGATGTATAACCATGGCAATAATTTCTCAAGCAAAAGAAACAAATTACCCGTTTCGTCGGGCATACAATCTCAATTAAAATTTGAACGCGTAACCGATAAAACCGGATACGTAAACAAACAATTGTACTATTTTCTTCAAAAAAACAAATAAGAGCAAACCGCAAAACAGACATCCCATCTTCTTTCAATATGAAATCAAAAATCAAGTTCATCCTATTAACGCTTACAATTTTAGCCATCCCTGCAATTCACGCCCAAAAAAAATTATTTGAACCTGAAGTTTACTTGGGACTCAATGGTGGTATGACTGCCTCGATGCTCTATTTCAATCCGCAGGTAAAACAATCGTACCTCACAGGCTACAATGGTGGACTTACTTTCCGCTACATTGGAAAGAAAAGCCTGGGCGTACAGGCCGAACTTAACTATTCGCAACGAGGCTGGAAAGAGAGCGATGGGCTCTATGCACGCCAGCTGAATTATATCGAACTGCCGTTTATGACGCATTTCAATTTCGGAGATAAATTCCGTTATTTCTTTAATATTGGCCCAAAAATCAGTTATCTTCTTTCTGAGAATATTCTTATCGACAACACTCAAAACTCTACTGCCGAACAACATATAAAAGCGGTAGAAAACCCGCTTGATTATGGATTTTCGCTGGGAACAGGCGCTTTAATTAAAATAAAAAAGCAGGTATTGCAAATCGAAGCCAGAGGAAACTACAGCGTAAGCAATGTTTTTTCGGATGTAAAAAAAGACTATTTTAATTATTCAAACAATCTCAATGCTTCCGTAAATTTCACCTGGCTCTTCCAAATAAAATAAATTCGCTTTCGAAAACACGTAAACACTTTCATTTGTACAAATCGACCACCTTTTCCGTCTTTTTGTACCCCCTATTTCTCGCAACAACACAATATCTTTGTAAAACTTATTTTTAGTAATCGATTAATTCATGTTAATTAATCGCGTTTATTTTTGCATCCCATAAATTATTCGTATTTTTGGTCGACCAATTATAGAACGAAGTATTTTCAACATAAAATCGAATTTATAAAAAGACATAAAAAATATAAAACATGAAAACCAATTATGAATTACGTTATGCATCACATCCCGAAGATGCAAAAAAGTACGACACTTCCCGTTTGAGGAAAGAATATCTGATTGAAAAAATCTTTTCGGAAAACGAAGTGAATATGGTATACTCGCTGTACGACCGCTTGATAGTAGGTGGAGCAATGCCAGTAAACGAAACACTTACACTGGAATCAATCGATCCGCTCAAATCAGATTATTTTCTTTCCCGACGTGAATTTGGCACTTTTAACGTAGGTGGCGCAGGTAAAATCACCGTAGATGGAACTACATTTGAGTTGGGATATAAAGAAGCTTTATACCTTGGTGCAGGCAATCGCGAAGTAACATTCGAAAGTATCGATGCCAAAAATCCAGCTAAATTTTACTTCAATTCAGCGCCGGCTCATAAAACATTCCCCGACAGAAAAATAACAAAAGCCGATGCCATTGTAATGGAACTTGGCTCCCTTGAAACATCAAATCACCGAAACATCAACAAGATGCTGGTTTGTCAGGTGCTTGAGACCTGTCAGCTTCAAATGGGAATGACTGAACTTGCTCCCGGAAGTGTATGGAACACAATGCCGGCCCACACACACAGTCGCAGAATGGAAGCCTACTTCTATTTTGAAGTTCCCGAAACAAATGCAGTGTGCCATTTCATGGGCCAACCCGACGAAACCCGCCACATTTGGATGCAGGGCGATCAGGCTGTTATATCGCCCGAATGGTCCATTCACTCAGCTGCCGCAACAAGCAATTATACCTTTATATGGGGAATGGCTGGTGAAAACCTCGATTACAGCGATCAGGATTTCAAGAAAAATACAGAGCTTAGATAAATAGAAATTTAAAAACATACAAACAAAAAAAATATGAACCAATTTGATTTGACAGGAAAAGTAGCCCTTATAACAGGAGCATCTTATGGTATCGGTTACGCTATTGCCTGCGGTTTGGCCAAAGCAGGTGCAATTATTGTTTTTAACGATATCAATCAGGATCTTGTAAGCAAAGGTATCGAAGCTTACAAAACCGATGGCATTGAAGCACACGGATATATTGCCGACGTTACCAACGAAGAACAGATTAACAACATGGTAGCTCAAATTGAAAAAGAAGTTGGAGTTATTGACATTCTGGTAAACAATGCAGGCATTATCAAACGTATTCCTATGATTGAAATGACCGCTGCTGAGTTTCGCCAGGTTATTGACATCGACCTGAACGGCCCATTTATCGTATCGAAAGCTGTACTTCCAAGTATGATTAAAAAAGGGGCAGGAAAAATAATCAACATCTGCTCTATGATGAGCGAGTTAGGTCGCGAAACGGTTTCGGCTTATGCAGCTGCTAAAGGCGGTTTGAAAATGCTGACAAGAAATATAGCCTCCGAATATGGCGAATTCAATATTCAATGTAACGGACTCGGGCCGGGCTATATCGAAACTCCTCAAACAGCGCCAATACGCGTTGCCGGACATCCATTCAACGAATTTATTATTGCCAAAACGCCTGCTGCACGTTGGGGAAAAACCGAAGACCTGGTAGGACCTGCAGTATTTCTTGCTTCACCTGCTTCAGATTTTGTAAATGGTCACGTGCTTTATGTTGATGGTGGAATTTTGGCATACATTGGTAAACAACCAAAATAACGCAGGATTTATTCATTTTCAATCAAAGTTATCGAAATGAAAATAAACGGATATATACTATTTGCAAGTCTTTTTC